>Ga0068863_100002412_pt1 | contig 18565 bp, 20 predicted proteins | sample KBSSwiS62_FD_66596 | JGI IMG/M metagenome (GOLD analysis project Ga0068863, IMG submission 66596) | Switchgrass rhizosphere microbial communities from Kellogg Biological Station, Michigan, USA - KBS Switchgrass S6-2 | ecosystem: Host-associated > Plants > Roots > Rhizosphere > Soil ...
TTCTTTACTGCCAAAAATTTATATAAACAGTTCGCTGATCGAGGTTTCCTCGTGAATCGATCGAATGCCGCGAGCCAGCAAATCGGCGACGCTCAACACGCGAATCTTTTTCAAAGCGCGGCCCGCTTCGCTGAGCGGAACGGAGTCGGTGGCAAGGACTTCGGTGATGCGCGACGCGGCGATGCGCTCCACAGCCGGGCCGGACAGCACCGCATGGGTGCAGGCCGCATAAACCTGCGTGGCGCCTTCCTTGATGAGCGCTTCGGCGGTCTTCACCAGCGTGCCCGCGGTGTCGATGATGTCGTCCACGATCAGCGTACTGCGTCCTTTGACATCGCCGATGAGGTGCATCACTTCGCTGACGTCCACGTCCACGCGGCGTTTGTCGACGATAGCGAGAGGCGCGTCGAGTCTTTTCGCGAAAAACCGGGCGCGTTCCACACCGCCGGCATCAGGCGAGACGACGGTCAGATTCTCGAGATTCAAATGCTTAAAGTGCTCCACGAGGACCGGCGAAGCGTAAAGGTGGTCCACCGGCACGTCAAAATAACCTTGAATCTGCGGGGCGTGCAGGTCAAGCGTCAAAGCACGGCTGGCCCCGGCTGTTTCCAGCAGGTCCGCGACAAGCTTCGCCGAGATCGGCACGCGCGGCTTGTCTTTGCGATCCTGGCGCGCATAGCAGTAATACGGCAGCACGGCGGTGATACGCCATGCGGAAGCGCGTTTGAAAGCGTCAATCATCAGCAAAAGTTCGAGCAGGTGGTTGTCCACCGGATAGTGGCAGGGCTGTACCACGAAGACGTCAGCGCCGCGCACGTTTTCCAAAATCTGAAAATAAATTTCGCCATCGCTGAAGCGCCCGAGCATAGCTTTGCCCAGCGGCACATCCAGATTCCTGCAGATAGCTTCGGCAAGCACTGGATTCGCGGTACCCGTGAATATTTTGAAACGCTCGTCGTTCAAGGTCGTTTTCCGTTATCCGTCTTCAGTCGTCTGCAGGAGCAGAGACTAGCCCCGTTTCCTCGCGAAGCTGAGAACTGATTACCGAGAACTACTTTGGAAGAGGCGCTGAGGATTAATCGCGAGGCGCACGAATAACGGTGCGACTGTGGATCAGACGGCGATAGGAATCGCGCGAAACGGTCTCGCAAACAAAAGTCTGATCGAGCGGAAACCCAACAGCGGCTCGGCGCGCCTTAGCTGGGCTCGGGAAAACTCCAAACACCGCCGAACCGCTACCCGCCAGCAAGGCTTCTGAGGCTCCGTTTTGAAGCAATTCCCGCTTTATGTCAGCCAGACGGGGGTGCTGCTGGAAGACCACTTCTTCGAAATCGTTGAGAAGAGGACCGCCCTGCAGGCTCCAGGCAAGAGCACAGAACTCATGAAGTTTAGGGTTTCCGGCAGAATTTGTCAATTGCGGAGCGTTGAGCCAGCGGTAGGCATTGGGCGTAGGAACGTGAATTGAGTTGGGCGAGACAACCAGCACGTGCCGCTTCGGGATATCGGGAAGGGGATAGATTTCGTCGCCTTTGCCAATCCCCAGCGCCCGGCCTCCCTCCAAAAAGAACGGCACATCGGCACCGAGGCTGGCGCCGATCGCAAAAAGGCGATCGCGCGGCAGGCGCTTCTTGACCAGACGCAAGTAGCCAATGAGAGCAGCCGCTGCGTCGCTCGACCCGCCACCCAGGCCGCGACCGGCCGGAATGGTTTTGCGAAGTTCAATGACCACACCATTGCTGATGCCAAGATCGCTTCGCGCAGCTTCCACCGCGCGGTAAACCAGATTTTTGCCGATGGGCTCGCTAGAAAGTGAATCGTTGCCGCTGACGCGAAGTTCGATACCCGGCTTGCGCGTGGCCTTGAAGCGAAGTTCGTCGTTCAGCGAAATGGTCTGGAAGATCGTGCGGAGCTCATGAAAACCGTCGTGACGTTTGCCAATAATTTCCAGGCGCGGGTTAATTTTGGCGAAGGCTGGGACACGGACTTCCGGCATAGTCTCGGTCAGGGCTTTTCGGATTCGGGAGAAGCCTTTTGCGCGACGCGGTGCCGGGACTGGCTTACCTTCTTTTCGACTTCCGCGACTTTCTCGGGTTCAACGTCAGCAGGCAGGACGCGTTTCCACTCCGCCAGCGACTTTTCCCATTCCGCGAAGGCTTGTTCCGTGCGGCCAGACTTTGCGTAGACGTCGCCGAGATGCGAATGAATGGTCGGATCGTGGCTCTCGCGCTCGACCGCTTTACGAAGCGTAGCTTCCGCGTCCGCCAGCTTGTTCTGCTTGTAGTAGATCCAGCCCAAGCTATCGAGATATGCGCCGTTGTAGGGATCTTCGGCGAGGGCGCGTTTCACCAGCGATTGCGCTTCATCGAGACGGATCCCCAAATCGCCGAGCATGTAGCCGTAATAGTTCAACACCGCAGCGCTCTTGGGATTTACGTCGAGAGCCTTCTTGAATTCAGCTTCGGCTTTGTCGAAAAATTTCTGCCGTTCGTAGATCGCGCCGAGCAGGAACCACACCATTTCGTTGTCGCGCGGAGAGCCGGAGATGGCTTCGGCAGCGTGCGCAGCCTGTTCCGCCTCTTTGTAACGCCGGGCGCGTTCATAAATTTGCGCAATGTTCAGATTGATGTCGCGATCCGCCGGCGTTGCGTTTAACTGAGCACGGAGTAGCTTCACGGCTTCGTCGGTTTGATTGGACTCACCCAGCAATAGCGCATAGTTGGACTTGATTTCCGCATCCTTGGGATATCTCGCCAACGCTTCCTTGCCGGTTTGCAGCGCCTTTGGCAAATCCTTCGCCATGCGGTAAGTGTCCATCATCAACAGGCGAGCGCGACGATCCTCGTCATCGCCAAGATGCCCCAGTTCTTCGTACGTGTTGATCGCCGCCGCGTAATTTTGCGTATCGCGATACAGCTGGCCTAGCTGCTGATACAAGACGCCGAGAAACCGCCGGCGAGACGCCATCGAAGCGGACTGCCCCTTGACCTGCGTAACCGCTTCAGAAAGCACCCGAATCGCGTCATCGAAGCGGCCCTGCGACTGATACAGCATGGCTTCGTTGTAAATGACGTCGAGACTGCCGGGCGAATACTGGCGCGCTTTGACTAACGCGTCTTCGGCTTTGTCCGGCTGGTGCAGTTCACGATAAATCTGCCCGAGCCGCAGATACACGTCTGAATCATCCGGCATCAAATCGGCAAGGCGTTGATAGACCTTCAGAGCTTCGGCATATTTCTCTTCGGCCAGAAGTGTTTGCCCCAAGCCGCGCTGGTGGCTGGGTTCGCTCGGTTCGAGGTCCACCGCCTTGCGATAGGCTTCTTCAGCTTTGGCCAGGTCTTTGGTCTGCGTATAAGCATCGCCGAGCAGGTCCAGCAGCGTCGGTGAAGAAGATTTGGCGGTGACGCTTTCAAGCAGCGCGATCGCTTCGCTTGATTTGCCTTGATCGAGCAGCAATTGCGTCAACTGTTCGAGGCTGGCTTCATTTTCCGCATCGTTCTTCAAAATGCCACGCAGCACTTCTTCCGCTTTTTCGTGCTGGTTTTGCAATCGATATAGTCGAGCCAGCCACAAGGCCGATTCAATGTCGTTCGGATCAAGCCGGACGACTTCCTTAAATTGTTCGACTGCGCGGTTCACCGTTTCCGATTGCCCGCTGGCCTCACCCGGGTTGCCCAGGCTGCGCAAATAGATGTGACCCAGCAAACGCCGGGTTTGCGCGTCATTAGGATTGCGCTTCAACAGAGCTTGCGCCTCCACCTCCGCTTCGTGGACGCGCTGCGCCTTCCAATACATTTCCGCCAGGCGTTCGCCGATGACAGGCGACTTGGGATCGAGCGCGTAGGCTTTCTTGTAATACTCGATGGCCTGCGTGGCATAGTCGCCGCGACTGGTCGCTTCATACTGCTGCTCGGCGATGTGCCCCATGGTGTAGGCGAAATAGGCTTCGGCGCGGCTGCTGGTGGCGGAGGCAGGCGGTTCCTGAGTATCCGGAGCGGCTGTGGACGGCGTCGCGGTAGAGGAAGCTTGAGCCGAAACGACTGCCGACGCTACGAGTGTGGTGAAAATCAAAAGGTTCGTTTTTAAAAGATTCATATTTGCCCTGGAAATTTCAGTATCCCATGCGCCACAGAGGGCGGCCAAATGAAATATGCGCCGTTTTCCAGAGCCAGAGTGGAACAACGACTTGAGTAGGATGCGGGGAAGGGGCGGAGCGTTCCTACAAAAATTGCGGGAGAAAGAGTGAAAAAATGACTTGACAGTCTTTCCGTATTTCTGCAAATATCGAAATATAGACACACTACCATGAAAAAACCCGATCCACTTCTGGTTACCCGCTCCTCCGATCGCTTTGCCGCCCTGGGCGCCGAGCCTCGCTTGGAAATTCTGCGCCTCCTGCTTTCTGCCCATCCCACAGGCATGATTGCCGGAGAGGTCCAGGACGAATTGGAAATTCCAGCGTCCACTCTTTCCCATCACCTGGAGAAGCTGAAGCAAGTTGGACTGGTCAACGTCCGGCGCGTTGGCACATTTCTTTGGTACTCGGCGAACACGGATGCCTTACGCGAGGTACTCGGCTTTCTCTATGAAGAGTGCTGCACGCGCAGCCGCGCGGTGGCACCCGAATCATTTGTGCAGATTTCCCGGTAAAGGGGAACGGTAATCATGAGCGAACAAAACCTGCAGGAGATCGTAAAGGAGAAGTACGGAGCGGCGGCGAAGCAGGCCGCCGGGGGAGGAGTTGCCACTTGCGGCGGCGGCGCTGACTTGTCGTGTTGCGATCCAATTACCAGAGATTTGTACGACTCCTCGCAGATTGCGAGCATTCCGGAAAAGGCGGCTGCGGCGTCGCTCGGCTGCGGCAATCCGACCGCGCTGGCGCAACTACAACCTGGCGAAACGGTGCTCGACCTGGGATCCGGCGGTGGAATCGACGTATTGCTTTCGGCGAAACGTGTCGGCCCAACCGGCAAAGTTTATGGATTGGACGTGACCGACGAGATGCTGGCACTGGCTCGCGAGAATCAGCAGAAATCGGGACTGACCAATGTCGAATTCCTGAAAGGCGCGATCGAAAATATCCCTCTCCCGGATAATTCTGTGGACGTCATCATCTCCAACTGCGTGATCAATCTTTCCGGAGACAAGGACCGCGTGATTCGCGAAGCGTTTCGCGTGATGAAACCCGGCGGACGGTTCGCGGTTTCCGATGTGGTAGTGCGCGGCGATGTGCCCGCGGAGATCCGCCAGAGCATGGAGTTGTGGGTGGGCTGCATCGCAGGCGCGCTGGAGGAATACGAATACCGCGACAAGCTTTTTACGGCCGGCTTTGAATCCATCGATATCGAACCGACTCGCGTCTACAAAAGCGAAGAAGCGCGCGACTTTCTGGTGGCCGCAGGCCTTGATCCGGAAAAGGCCGGCCCGGCGATTGATGGGAAATTTATCAGCGCTTTTGTCCGCGCCACCAAGCCGGTCGCGAAGTCCGCATGTTGCGGCCCATCGTGCCGCAAGTGAGCGGAGGACAATCATGGAAAAGCACAATAGAGCCGCAGAACCCATCCTTCATCGGCAAAACTGGGTGGTCCCGTCACGAAAGACACTGCCAGTCCGGAATCAACGACCGCAAACGAAGACGTGACGCCGACAATATGCGAGTGCCCGCCAGGCTGCAAGGGACTGTCCTGCTGTGCATAGGAAGCAATCATGAACACAACCTACAATGTGCTCTTTCTTTGTACGGGAAATTCGGCGCGCTCCATCATGGCCGAGGCAATCTTCAATCAGAAGGGGCGGCCGAACTTCAAGGCGTATAGCGCCGGAAGCCGTCCAGGTGGACGCGTGAACGCCCATGCAATCCGGCAGCTCGAGGTGGCCAAGTTGCCGACAACCGGCCTTCGAAGCAAGAGCTGGGATGAATTTGCGATGCCCGATGCGCCCAAGATGAACTTTGTTTTCACGGTTTGCGACAACGCAGCCAGCGAAGTTTGTCCCGTCTGGCCAGGACAACCCATGACCGCGCATTGGGGCGTTGCGGACCCCGCCGCCGTCGCGGGCACTCCCGAGCAAATTGAACGCGCCTTCCGCGATGCTTTCGTGGTACTGGAACGCCGCATCAGTTTGTTTCTTAGCCTGCCGTTGGCGAGTCTCAATTCGCTGGCTATCAAACAACAAATTACCGAGATTGGACGGCGATGAGCTCAAATTTTCGCCGGCGCCTGGCGGCGGAATTCCTTGGGACGGCAGGGCTGCTGGTGGCGGTGGTGGGCTCGGGCATCATGGGAGAGCGTCTCGCGGCCGGCAATCCCGCCGTTGCGCTCCTGGCCAATTCTCTGGCGACTGGCGCAGCGTTGCTCGCCCTGATCCTTTGCTTCGAAGAAATATCCGGCGCACATTTCAATCCTGCAGTTACGTGTAGCGTTGCGTTGCAGAAGAGCTTTCCGTGGCGCGAGGTTCCTCTCTATATCGTCTGTCAGCTCGCGGGAGCCTTTGCGGGGGTCATCGCCGCACACACGATGTTCGGGCTGCCCGCGCTATTCGCGTCAGGACATGCGCGTCACGGGGCTGCGCAAATATTCAGCGAAGGCATTGCTACGATGGGATTGCTCCTGGTAATTGCGTTAGTGAGCCACGCGCGAGGGGCAGCGACGCCGTATGCTGTGGCAGCGTATATCGTAGGGGCCTATTGGTTCACGTCTTCTACGTCGTTCGCCAATCCGGCGGTCACTCTGGCTCGATCACTCAGCGACACCTTTGCTGGAATCCGGCCCGCCGATGTTCCCGGGTTTTTGCTCGGTGAAATTGCCGGAGCCATCGCCGCAGTGCTGTTGATTCGTTGGCTGCTCTCAGAAAAGATCAGTGCAGAAAGTGGCGCATCCCGGCGAAAACCATCGCCATGCCTAGCCGGTCGGCGGCGGCAATCACATCGTTGTCGCGAACCGAGCCGCCCGGCTGAATAACCGCGACTGCCCCTGCCTTGGCGGCTTCTTCTACGCCATCGGCGAACGGGAAAAACGCGTCGGACGCGACGATGGATCCTTGTAAGGACGACTGCGCCTTCATCACGGCGATCTTCACAGAATCCACACGGCTCATTTGTCCCGCGCCGACGCCCAGCGTCGCGCCCTCTCTGGCGAACACGATGGCGTTGGACTTGACGTGCTTGGAAACCTTCCACGCAAATCTCATGGTAGCTAGTTCCTCCGAACTGGGCTTGCGCTGCGTCACCACTTTGAGAGCCGCCAGATCCAGTTCGCCCAGATCGGATTGCTGGATCAACATGCCGCCCAGCACTCGTTTGAGTTGTAGCTCTCGCTCAGGTTCCAGCCCACCGGCGGGTAATTCCAGCAGCCGCAAATTTTTCTTGGCGGCCAAAATCCCTTTCGCGCGCGCGTCAAACCCCGGCGCGGCGATACACTCCACAAAAAGTTTTGCCACTTCTTCCGCGGTTGCGGAGTCGACTTCACGATTGAAAGCCAGCACTCCTCCAAACGCGGAAGTCGGATCGCACGCCAGCGCTTTCAGGTAAGCTTCGCACAACGTGCTCTGCTCCGCCGTGCCGCAAGGGTTGTTGTGTTTGATGATGACCGCGGCGGGTTGCTGAAATTCGGCGGCCAGACTGCGCGCCGATTCCAGGTCCACCAGATTGTTATAGGAGAGCTCTTTGCCTTGTAGCTGCTTTGCGCCAGCCAGACCGAACACCGCCTTTCCGGCGGGAATGTAGAGCGCGGCGGCCTGGTGCGGATTTTCGCCGTAGCGCAGCGGTTGCAACTTTTCCAGCGCAATGTTCACACGTTGCGGCAGAGTTTCCTTCGCCACCAGAGTCGCGTGACCCGATTCCACTGACAGGCGCTCAAGTTCCGTGGTGATCATTCCGTCGTATCGCGAAGTGGTGGCAAACACTTTGCGCGCCAACACCAGCCGTGTCACCAAGGAGGTTTCCTTGTTTGTCTCTAGCTCCGTCGCGACGGCGTCATAGTCCGCCGGGTCTGTCACGACCGTCACGCTCTCCCAATTTTTTGCGGCAGAACGCAGCATCGTCGGCCCGCCAATGTCAATGTTTTCGATCAATTCTTCCGCGGTCAGTCTGGCCTGCGCCGCAGTCGCTTCGAACGGATAAAGATTCACCACGACCATATCAATCGGTGCGATGCCATGTTCCTTCGCTTGTTTTTGGTCCATGGCAAGGTTGCGCCGGAACAGCAACCCGCCGTGTACCTTAGGATGCAGCGTCTTCACGCGCCCACCCAGCATCTCCGGCCAGCCGGTGAACTCCGAGACATCCTTCACCGCCACACCGGAATCGCGCAGCAACTTTGCCGTGCCGCCCGTAGAAAGAATTTCAATCCTTAGCGCCGCCAGCCGCTTGGCGAAGTCCAACACACCTATCTTGTCGAAGACGCTGATCAGCGCGCGTTCCACCGCCATGTGGTTCCCTCCACCGTAGGAAAACACTTCAGTGTAAGCGGAACGCGCAGAAATGGAAAAGCAGCACGCTGTGGGAATCTTTGAATACTCTCGGGGAACGAATGAAGCAAATCGGGCTAAGCACGATCTCAGGATTTGACTAGCGCTTTGAGCTTCACCTGGCCACCCACCATTTCAACCACATACTCCACGTCGTTGCAGGCGTTTTGTTTCTGCAAGTCTTTGGTCTTCTTGCGCACAAACTCCGAGAAGCCCGCGTGGGAAACCCGTTCGACATCTTCTCCCGCCGATTTTTTCGCCTCGATAAAGGCGCGGAACAGCTGCTCCACTTTTTCTGTTTCTTGCTCGGGATGCGAACAAACAATGCGAAACGCTCCGGTCATTTCTGCCACGGCTGTGGTCGCCTGTGCCTGTGCGGCTTCGGCTGCGCGAGCGCGCTCCGCCTCAATCGCTTTCGCCGCTGCCCCGAAGTGCCGCTGCACGGTTCCCTCTTCGCGTTGCCGCAGCTTTTTGCGGAAAATGTCTTTATATTTCGCGTAGGTCTGCGTGAGGTTGTTGAAGCGAAAACGCTGGCCGATCTTCATGTCACCTGAACGCTCGCCATACTTCTTGACGATCAGGTCGATCCGCCACTCAATTTCGTTGGGCGGACGCTTACGCCCTCCGCCGAAGTATTGATCGTATTCGATCTTCAGCTGGCGGATGTCGCGTTCCATTGCGCCGAGTTCTTCGTCAATCGTAGCCATGGGACAATGCCCGCTGCCTATCCTATGGGGCGCGCGCCGAAGCGTCAATGAATCGTAAGTCCTGGGAAACCCATGGTGAACTGTACTAGCCCCAGCGTCACCTGTACGAAGGTACAGGCACGTTCTCTAAAGGCGCTACCGGCGTTGCTCCCTCTCCGCGCCTGTGCTCCAATAGCCTCATGGAGTCCAGTACGAAACGCTCCCTCGGCGCCGACAAGGCCGCTCTGCTGCGCCAGATTCCTTCGGTGGACGAACTCCTGCATCAGCCGCGATTGGCGAAACTCGCGGCTCGCATCCCTCGCGAACTGCTCGTTGAAGTCGCCCGTGAAGTCCTGGCCGGGGTGCGCGACGAAATTACCGGTGAGCGCGGCGTCGCGGTCATTCCGGTTATCCCCGCCAATCTGGAAGACGTGATCGCCCGCGAAGTCGAACGCATCCTCGCGCGCACGCTGCAACCGGTCATCAATGCCACCGGCGTTATCCTTCACACCAACCTCGGACGCGCTCCGCTCGCCCCGGCCGTACTCGAGGAACTGCGCCAGATTGCCATCCACTACTCAAATCTCGAGTACGACCTGGAGGCCGGCGCACGCGGCAAACGCGACGTTCACACTTCGGAACTGCTCGCTCGCCTGACTGGCGCCGAGGATGCCATCGTCGTCAACAACTGTGCTGCTGCAATTCTCGTCGCCCTTGCGGCACTCGCGAAGGGCGGCGAAGTGCTGGTGTCGCGCGGTGAACTGATCGAAATTGGCGATGGCTTTCGTATCCCCGAAGTGATGGCGCAAAGCGGCGCTGTCTTGCGTGAGGTCGGCACCACCAATCGCACTCGCGTCGAAGACTACGAGAGCGCGATCACTGACAAAACGCGCTTACTGCTGCGTGTACATCCTTCCAATTTTCAAATGTCCGGATTCACTGACAAACCATCCGTCGAAGAACTTGTCGAACTTAGCAGGCGCGCCAATCTTCCTTTGATCGAAGACCTCGGCTCCGGCTGCCTAGTGGACCTTTCTCCTTACGGCATTCGCGAGCCTACCGTCCGCCAAAGTGTTGAGGCTGGTATCTCGCTGGTCACCTTTAGCGGCGACAAACTGCTCGGTGGCCCGCAGGCCGGCATCATTGCCGGCAAAAAGGAATTTGTGCAGCGCGTCCGCCGCCATCCGCTCTTTCGCGCTCTGCGTGTAGATAAGCTCATCATCGCCGCACTCGAAGTCACTCTCGGTTCCTACCAGCGCGGCGCCCTCGATGAAATACCTGCCATCGCCATGATTCGCGCCACTCCGCGCGAAATCGAAGAACGCAGTCGCCACTTCATTCGCGAACTGACGCGCTCCATTCCGATGGACGGCCTCGATATCGAAATCAACAACGGCGAATCCCTTGCCGGTGGTGGTTCCACTCCCGCGCAATCGCTTCCCTCCAAGGTCATTCGCATCCGCAGCGACCGCCACTCTGCTTCTCAAGTCGAGCAACGACTGCGCCGTGGAGCTGCGACTTCCGTCATCGCTCGAGTTGAAGACGATTCCGTGGTGCTGGATCTGCGCACAGTGTTTGCCGAACAGGAAACTACCCTCGCCGAAGCCCTCACCGCCGCCTTGAGATAAATTGGTGTGTCCTCGTTGGCCTCTCGCAGCCCTCGATCAGGCTATGATATAATTGTGATATAGGAGGTCCGATGGCTGCCGCTCTGATCCACTTCGATCCCAAACAAAAGCGTTTACTGACCCGCCGCGCCAAACAGCGCGGGCGATCCTTTTCCCAGGAAGTGCGTAATGCCGTGGATCTCTATCTTTCCGTGCCAGTCGAAACCGAGGAGGAACTTTCTGTCTTGGCGAAAGCCGCGAACGAGGCGGCCGACCGCATGATCAAACGGCTCGACGAAACGATCGCTCACGTCGATCGGACAGTGAAGCAATACCGCAAGGTCCACAATGAGCTGGGCCGCTAGCGCCTACGCAGCGATCCGCAAGATCGTCCTTCTGGAGGACCGCATGGAGAGCCTCACCACTCACGTGGACGGTCTTGCCACGACTTTCACCGAACTCGACCGCCGGCTGATTCGGCTCGAGGCAAAATTTGAATTGCTTGAACGAATGGCATCTCCTTCCCGTCGCGCTCTTCCGGAAAAATCCGAAAAGTAGATCCCCTTGCTCGCCTTCGTCGTCCGCAACCGCCAACTTTTCGCGACCCGCAAGCCCATCCCAAAGTTGCGGCCGGGCTGGGCGCTTGTCCGTGTTCGTCTTGCCGGCATCTGCAACACCGACGTCGAAATTCTGCGCGGCTACCACAATTTTCGCGGGACCCCGGGACATGAATTTGTCGGAAAGGTGCAGGATGTCGCGGGCGTTAGCGCGCACGAAAAACTCTGGTTGGGCAAACGCGTCGTGGGTGAAATCAATATCTCCTGCCACGCCCTGGCCTTTCGCTCCATCTGCATCTATTGCAAACGTGGTCTTACGCGGCACTGCGCCCGCCGTAAGGTTCTCGGCATCATCAACCATGACGGCGCGTTCGCTGAATATCTGACTCTGCCTCTCGAAAATCTCCAAGTCGTTCCGAACTCGGTGAGCGACGAGCAAGCCGTCTTCGTCGAGCCGCTCGCCGCGGCCTGCGAAATTCTCGATCAGGTTCCGGTGAAGAAATTCCGCGAAGCAGGCGTTCTGGGTGACGGCAAACTCGCCCAACTTATCGCGCGTGTCCTGCGCTCCCAACTATCTCGCGTTGTCCTGTACGGAAAGCACAACGAGAAGCTTGCGCTCGCCCACGCCGCAAAAATCGAAACTCAAAAAGTCCGCGGCGACTCAACCGATAGCAAACGAATCAAGGAAACATTCGGCCTGCTGGTCGAAGCTACTGGCTCTCCAGCCGGCCTCGCGTTGGCTCAACAAATGACTGAGCCGCGCGGCACCCTGATCCTCAAATCCACATTTCACGGCGCCGCTTCCGTCGAAACCTGGCCCACGGTCGTCAAGGAACTCACCATCGTCGGCTCGCGCTGCGGTCCCTTCGACAAAGCCGTCGCACTTCTGCGTTCGGGCAAAGTCGATCCGCGCCCCTTGATTACGGGCACTTTTCCACTGGGCGAAGCCCCCGCGGCTATCCGCTACGCTCAGCAGCCTGGCGTGATGAAGGTACTGCTTCGGTCTAGTTGACCAGCGCCTGCGTCGTTTTGCGCTTTCTTTCGAGTCGTGCTGCAATTCCGATTGCAGTTAAAAGAGCGCCGAACAGAAACGTCATTCCCAGCCGCACAATTCCTTGCTCGCCTCTGGTATGGCTAACCCACGGCACCCAGGAACTCACGGAAGCATTCAACCAACGAGACGACGGCGAACGCCGGGCCAATAACCATGGCAAAACCTCGAATCAACCATTCCTTTGCTTTCGTGATCTTCATCTGGGTTTTGCGAGTCTATAGCCGGTTGATCGCCGACGCCACCCTCGCCGCCCCAAACCCATTATCAATATTCACCACGCACACATTCGAAGCGCAGGAATTCAGCATCCCAAGCAGCGCCGCAATGCCGCCAAAGCTCGCTCCGTAGCCCACACTCGTCGGCACGGCAATCACCGGCACCGCCACCAAGCCGCCGAGCACACTGGGCAGCGCTCCTTCCATCCCGGCCACGCAGATAATCATCCGCGCTCCGGCTAGTACGCCGCGGTTTTCCAGCAGACGGTGAATCCCGGCGACCCCCACATCATATAAAGGTTCCGCGCGATTCCCCATGATGCGCGCCGTCAGCAACGCCTCTTCGGCCACCGGAATGTCGCTGGTGCCCGCGGAAACCACCAGAATCAATCCCTTGCCGGCGATCTGTTTGCTCCGCTCTACTGTGATCACGCCGGAAAGTGGATGGAACTTGGCAAGCTTCGCGTATTTCCCCGCTGCGCGTTTTACCGCCGCAAAAATCTTGCTGTCCGCGCGCGTAACCAGGATGTTGTGCCTGCTTTCTTTTTTCGCCAGCATCGCCCGCACAATTCCGGCGACCTGCTCGGCAGTTTTTCCCTTGCCCAAAATCACTTCGGCAAAGCCCTGTCGCAGTGCGCGGTGGTGATCCACTTTGGCAAAGCCCAAATCCTCAAACGGCAAATGCTTCAGCCGCTCCAGGGCCCGCGCCGGCGCCAGCTTCCCCGCTTCCACCGCCTGCAAAATCTTCAAAATTTCCTGTGCGTTCATTTCTTTTGCCGCCGACGAAGTGAAAGTTTCATTCCGCGGCCCTGACAAAGCTTATCACCGCGCCGCTTCTTGACTTGCAGCAAACCCGCTGCGAGACTGAATTATCCGCGAAGCAACATGCCCGAAGCCAACTCCAAGACCATAACCGTAGGTGTGACCGGCGCCAGCGGCGCTCTGCTTGCGCAAAAAATGTTGACACTGCTCGATGCCGATCCGCGCGTCGCCAGGATTCATCTGGTCATCACCGAAACCGGTCAGCGTCTCTTGCACGAAGAGCTGGCTATTCCCGCCGGTCCCTCCGGCTCGCTGGTGGCGCGTCTCATTGGCCGCGCTTGTTGCAAAATCGAACTGCTTCCCAACAAAGACGTCGGCGCATCTATCGCCTCCGGCAGCTATCCCGTCGACGCTATGGTGGTCATTCCCTGCACCGTCGGCATGCTGGCCAAAATCGCCGTTGGCACCGGCGATGATCTCGTCGCTCGCTCTGCCGACGTCATGCTCAAAGAAAATCGCAAGCTGATCCTGTGCGTCCGCGACACGCCCTTCAGCCGCATCCATCTGGAAAACATGCTACGCGCGCAGCAAGCCGGCGCCGTCATCATGCCCGCTATTCCCGCGTTCTACCACGCGCCGAAAACCATCGACGATCTAGTCACCCAATACGTTTTCCGCGTCCTCGCCCAAATGGATCTGCCGCAAAACGAAATGTTTCGCTGGACCGGTTCTGCCGCCGCGAAAGAAGCAAAGGCATGAGCGCCGCCGCAACCACGCATGGCCGCCTCCGCACTGTCCTTGAAATGATCAAGTTCGAGCACTCCGTTTTCGCCCTGCCTTTCGCGCTCACCGGTGCCCTCCTCGCCGCGCGCTTCACCACCCACGGTTGGCCCACCTGGCATCAACTCCTCTGGATTGTCATCGCCATGGTTTCGGCCCGCAGCGCCGCCATGACCATCAACCGCATCGCTGACCTGCGCTACGACAAAGAAAATCCCCGCACCGCTCAGCGGGCTCTCGCTACCGGCGCGCTCTCCACCAGTTTCGCGTGGCTCTTCACGATGGCAGCCATCACGATATTTCTCCTCGCTGCCTGGCAACTCAATCCCCTCGCCTTCAAGCTCGCACCTCTCGCTCTTTTCATTCTGTTCTTCTATTCCTTTACCAAGCGTTTCAGCAACTGGTCGCATTTATTTCTCGGATTTGCGCTCGGTATCTCTCCCGGCGCCGCCTGGATCGCCATCACGGGCCAACTCGACCTCCGCATGCTCATTCTCTGCGCCGCGGTCACTCTTTGGGTGAGCGGTTTCGACGTCCTCTACGCCTGCCAGGATGTGGATTTCGACAAGAACGCGGGTCTGTTCTCCGTACCTAGGCGCTTCGGCGTCGCCAGTGCCCTGCTCATCGCCCGCGTCATGCATATCGGCGCAGTCGCTCTTCTTTCCTGGCTTGCGTTCAGTTTCGCCCTCCCCTGGCCCGCATGGCTCGGCATAGCCGTTGTCGCGGCGCTACTCACCTACGAACATTCTCTTGTCAAACCAAACGATCTCAGCAAGCTCGACGCTGCGTTTTTCACAATGAACGGTTATATTAGTATTTCGTTCCTTTTCTTCTGGGGAGCCGCTGCGGCCCTCTGGAAAGTTTGAATTTTACGAACGATTTGGCGTGTTAGAGGCCCGCGCAACGCTGCGAGATTTGAGATAATCGGAGGCGAGGTTCTGTAATGGCCGGTCTTCAGACCGGTTCTTTTTGTCGGCCTTTAGCTGTTTGTAAGACGCGGCTTGAATCTTGCAGTTTTCCAGGAAGTGTATTCACTTGATTGAACTCATCCTAACCGACCAGCGTCTCCGGCCCATCGCCGACAGAGTTCTCGCCGGCCAACGCCTTTCTTTCGACGACGGGATTACTCTCTATCGCTCCCCCGACCTGCTCGCAGTAGGCTGGCTCGCCAATCACGTCCGTGAAAAAAAACATGGCAACGTCACCTATTACAACGTCAATCGCCACATCAATCCCACGAACATTTGCGTAGCCCATTGCAAACTCTGCGCCTTTGGCCGCGATCCCAATTCACCCGGCGCTTACAACTTTGCGCTCGACGAAATCTACCAGCGCGCCGAACAAGGCGTCCGCGAAGGCGCCACCGAATTTCACATCGTCGGCGGCCTCCACCCCGATCTGCCGTTTGACTATTTCCTCGAAATGATTCGCGGACTCAAACAGCGCTGCCCCGGTGTCCACCTCAAAGCCTTCACCATGGTGGAAGTCCACTACTTCTCCCGCATCGCCAAAATTTCCGTTGAAGAAGTTCTTCGCCGCATGAAAGAAGCAGGAGTGGACTCTTGCCCCGGCGGCGGCGCCGAAATTTTCCATCCGCGCGTGCGCCGCATCATCTGCGACCACAAAGTCAGCGGCCAGGTTTGGCTCAATACCGCCAAAAAGGCTCACGAAATCGGCTTGCCCTCCAACGCCACCATGCTCTACGGCCACGTCGAAAGCGAAGAAGAGCGCGTCGACCACCTCGTAAAACTGCGCGAAGTCCAGGATCAGACGCACGGCTTTGTCGCTTTCATTCCGCTTGCGTTTCACCCGGACAACACGCCGCTCTCCCACATTCCCAAGACCACTGGCTATCTAGACCTCCGAAACATCGCCGTCTCGCGCTTGCTCCTCGATAATTTCGAGCACATCAAGGCCTATTGGATCATGCTCACGCCCAGCATCGCGCAAATCGCGCTTCGCTTCGGCGCCAACGACCTCGATGGAACCGTCGTTGAAGAGAAGATTTACCACGACGCTGGCGCCAAAACTTCCGAATTCACACCGCGCACCGAACTCGAACGCCTCATCCGCGCCGCCGGCCGCATCCCCGTAGAACGTGACACTCTCTACCGCCCCGTCGACCGCTCCAAAATGCCACCGATCGTCCCCGCCACTCCCCCGGGCCTCGTCTCGCTTACCCTCAACGTCTAAATTCCGGTTCCTTCCGTTCGTTGAGACAGTTTTCTCCGCGCAACTCGCCGCGCGCGCACGACGTTTAATCCTTAGCCTTTTCGCCTCTACGGAGTCTTCGCCAACATGCGCACCATCGCTCTGCTCACCATTTCCAACATCTTCATGACGTTCGCCTGGTACGGCCACCTTAAATACCGCAGCGAAGCGCTCTGGAAAGTGATCCTCGCCAGTTGGGGCGTTGCCTTCTTCGAATATTGTTTCCAGGTACCGGCGAACCGCATCGGCTCCTACGAATTCAATGCCGCCCAGCTCAAGACCATTCAGGAAGTGATTACCCTCAGCGTCTTTGCGGTTTTCTCCGTGACCTATCTCGGCGAGAAACTCAAATGGAACTACGGTGTGGGCGCAGGGTGCCTGGTCCTCGCTGCGTTTTTCGTCTTCCACAAGTGGTAGGTCCGAAAGCTACAATTTAACTTCTTGCGGCCGCCACACAATAACCTGCTGAAGTTTCGAAAAATGCAGCAACGGCTGGCCTGCAAGAGTCGCGCACAGGTTCTCTGCCATGGTGTTCGCGATAATCTTCGCTCTTGCTCCCTGCAATTCCCAAGGCGCGTGATGAATTTCCCCGCGCAAAATCGCCCCATCGCGCCGCTGTGCATACAGGCAATATCTTTCCGTCAGGAAATGGTCGAGGGTCCTGCGTTGCGCGCGAAACGCCTCTCCCTCGCAAGCGTAGCCAGCCTCAAATCGCTCGCTCCTGCCTCGCCCATCCGTTCGCTGCGAAAAATAGACGATCTCCTGCCCACGCTCCTCAAGTGCCATCCTGGCTCGAAAGTACGGCAAGTGAAACCATGCCCGCGCCACTGCCACTGCGACGCGATTCGCCGCATCCAGACTGAAAAACCAAACTCCCCGCTTTCCTCCTGCCTTCACGTACGTTCGCACGTTCAATTCCGGAAACGCCGAAAGCCCCGGCACGGCCGGCGTCCATCGCAAACGCACTGCGGACATGCGAAACGGCACAATCCCAATCCACGCCTGCCCGTCGAACGTATCCAGCTCCAGTTCGCTCGGCACCAACGCACGCAGCGCCTCCACGGGAACCGGCCAGTGCGCGAACAGCAAGTCCTCCCAGTCTTGCGCCATTACCCACGGCCCCGCAGGCAACTTCCACGGCCGGTGCTCCACAAATTTGAGCGAAGGATGCATCTCTACTCGCCCCTCATGTCAACATTCCTTGCTAATATACCCGTCGCCCGCTTTCGCGAATCGAATCCGGTAGATCCTAATCGAACGAAATTTTCTTCACTAACGGAGACTCCCCATGCAACGCAAAGCTTCCGCCGTCTGGCAAGGCGATCTGAAATCCGGCAAGGGTACGCTTTCCACCGACAGCGGCGTCCTCAAACAGACCGCCTACTCGTTCCACTCGCGCTTTGAAAGCGGCATCGGCACCAATCCCGAAGAGCTTCTGGCCGCGGCCCACGCCGGCTGCTTCACCATGGCGCTTTCCGCACAGCTCGGCGGCGCCGGCTTCACCGCCAAAAAGCTAGAAACCACCGCGACCATCTCGCTTGAAAAAGTTGGTGACGGCTTCTCAATCACCAAATCTCATCTCGACCTTGTCGCGGAAATCCCCGGCGCCGATCAGGCCAAATTCGACGCCGCCGTCAAAGCCGCCGAGACCGGCTGCCCAGTCTCCAAACTTTTCAAAGCCGAAATCACCGTCAACGCCAAACTCGTCCGCTAGACTTGCCGGAAAGTTGGGCCGGTCATTCCGCGGGCGGCCTTGGGGCCCGCGGAATCTGTTTTTTCTTTCGTCGGTCGTGCTGAGTGCAACTTAGCCTCAAACAGGTACAATCTCGCCCATGCTGACATCCCCCGCCGCTTTCGCCGCCGGCGTTGCTATCCTCATCATCGTCGTGTGGGACGCCTTCGAGGTCATTGTCCTCCCGCGCCGTGTCACGCGCCGCTTCCGTCTCTCTAGCTTCTTCTACAAGAATCTCTGGCGCCTCTGGAAATCGCTCGCGCGCTTCATCCCTTCCAAAAAAGCTCGCGAATCCGCCTTCGGTATTTTCGGTCCCATCTCTTTGTTGATCCTCGTCGCCGTCTGGGCCGTTGGCCTCGTCTGGAGCTTCGCCCTCATGCAGTACGGCTCCGGCTCGTCCCTCAACATCGCCGGACGCAACACCGGTTTCTGGACCGACGTCTATCTCAGCGGCACCACCTTTTTCACCTTGGGCCTTGGCGACGTCATTCCGCGCAG
>Ga0068863_100002418_pt1 | contig 18537 bp, 7 predicted proteins | sample KBSSwiS62_FD_66596 | JGI IMG/M metagenome (GOLD analysis project Ga0068863, IMG submission 66596) | Switchgrass rhizosphere microbial communities from Kellogg Biological Station, Michigan, USA - KBS Switchgrass S6-2 | ecosystem: Host-associated > Plants > Roots > Rhizosphere > Soil ...
GGGAGGTCGTACTCCCCCGTGGGCGTCGGGTCGTAGCCACAGTTCATGACCACTCCCCCCAGCGCCAGATGCACCAGGTCACTGCCCCGGTAGTCCGCCCAAGGCCCGTCGTCGCCGAATGGCGTGATGCGCGCGTAGATCACGCCCGCGTTGATCTGCGACATGGCGTCGTAACCAAGCCCGCGCTCCTCGAGGTAGTGGCGGGGGCGGGTATCCAGGACGACGTCTGCGGTCTTGATGAGGCGGGCTAGTTGGTCACGGCCATGCTCCGATTCAAGGTCGACGGTGACCCCGCGTTTACCGAAGTTGTAGTGCCAGAAGTACAGGCTCTTGTCCGGGTGCGGATCGTCGCCCGCGAACGGGCCGTATGACCGGGTGCACTCGCCACCCAAGGGCTCCACCTTGATGACATCCGCCCCCAGCCCGGCGAGGACCTTTCCGCAGTACTCGCCTAATTCATCTGCGAGTTCCAGGACTCGGACGCCGGAGAGAAAGCCACCTGCATCGGCCTGCGCTTCCCGATTCACTTGCTGCTCCTCGTGTGTCGGACGACGCTGTCCGTCGCCCAACTCGGTGTGGACTCTCCCAGCCCCTGTGCCGAACCAGCTCGCCGCCCGAGGTTCGGACGACAGAGCCTGCGGCGACGTGTCGCTAGCGGCTCAACGCTCGCGCCCTACCGCAACCCGGCCCCAGCACCTCGAACCACGGGACGTACACGTCGTCGCGCGTGGACGAGAAGACCGCCCGGACTTGATCTCCGACCCTGACGTCACTGCCCTCGCGGGCCAGGAGACCTACGATCTGTGTACGAACGCCCTCGTCGAGCTCCACCACACCTACGACGAAGGGGGCCCAGCTCGGATCGTCATCCGCAGGCACGTAGTGCACGCGGGTCACCGCATGGACCACACCGGCACCGGAGGCCCTGGCCCACTCCAGGCCATGCTCCAAGCAGTTCTGGCAGGTGGCGAGTCGTGGCACGGGCCAGGCCCAGGCACCACACGACGGACAGTGGCGCAAAAGCAGTTCTGAGCGGCCGGCGGCCTCGAAGAACGGCTCCGACTCAGGATCCGGCACCGGCGAGGGCCGTGCGGACAGCTGGTCGTCACGCATGGTGGGCCACCGCCGGTCCAGACCCTTCGAGGGGACTGAGGATCACCGTGGAATGGTGGTTCAGGAAGCCCCCGCTCCCACTGACCATGACGTGATCGCAATGGGCGACTTGCCGCTCGCCAGCAGTACCGCGGGCTTGGATGATTCCTTCAGACAAGGGCGTGAAGCCCCAGGCGTAGTAGCCGGACAACTGGCCGCCTCCTGTGTTGCAGGGCAAGGAACCGCCAACTGCGAGGCGCCCGTCTGCGACGAACGGCCCACCCTCGCCCTTCGGACAGAATCCGTAGTCCTCGAGGGTCACGAGAACCGTGTACGTGAAACTGTCGTAGATCTGAAGGACGTCGACGTCCTCGAGGCCGATCTCGGCTTGCTGCAGCGCCTGCCGGCCTGCAGCGACGGCACCGGTGTGGACCCCGTGGTCGCGACCGGGCCGACCGGGCTCGCCCGGGTGCCCCTGTCCCACCCCGCGGACGAAGACGGGCGGGTGGGGACCGTCCTTAGCCGTGTCCGCAGACGTCATGATCACGGCCACAGCACCGTTGGAGGTCAGACAGCAATCCAGCAGCCGGAAAGGCTCTGCGATCATCCGCGATGACTGATGGTCCTCGAGCGTGATTGGCTCCCTCTTCTGAGCCAAGGGACTGAGCGAAGCCCACTGCCGCTGAGCCACCGCAATAGCTCCCAGCTGTTCGCTCGTCGTACCGAACAGATGCATGTGGCGACTGGCGGCCAAGGCGTAGCGGATCGCCGCCTGCCCTCGGTCACCATAGGTACGACCAAGTCCCTCCAGCCCCGGTGCGGGCCCCACCGGCACCCCGTATCGGGAGTTCGCGACCGAGGTCTCCCGACGCAAGGGCGCGTCCGCGAACACGAGGGCGACGACCGACGCCAGGCCGGCCTCGATGGCGAACGACGCGTACTGCACCATCGACCCAGCCGTCGCGCCTCCCGCCGACATCGTGTTGAGGAACGTGAGGTCGGCCAGCCCCAGGGCGTCCTGCAAGTTGTTCCGGACTTCCGACGACATCATGTTGCCGTTGACGAGCAGCCCGTCGATCTTCGACTTCGGCAGCTTGCAGTCCTCCAGCGCGAGCTTCACAGCTTCCGCAGCGAGGTCCAGCGCAGTGACGTCATAGCGACGCCGTGTCATGTCGGTGATTCCCAGCCCGATTATCGCCGTCCTACCGGAGACCACTGCTGTGTGCCCTCACGTGCATCACTCCTCAAGTCCACGTTCCCCATCGAGCGGAGCAGTTGGCCCCGACCGTTCGTCCGTCCGTTGCGGTGCTCACGCCCGGGGGTTCCGCCGCGCTGGCGCCTTACCGAAACTCGACGCCCTCGAACGTGCCGGCCTCGCGCCAGTCCCGCAGGATATCGAAGAACTCCGACGCGCTGCCGCCATACACCAACTGGTATCTATTGGGCCTGTCGTCGGCGACGTTTGCGTTGCTGAAGCGAGTGGGCGGGCAGGCGAGCCAGAATTCCTCATTGTAGGACGCGGCCTTCTGCATCCGCGACTGCCACGCGATCTCGGCAGCCTCAGTCACCTCGATCTCGGACGCACCGCTGTCGAAGAAGTGGCGCACGATGTGGGTGAGGTGGTCGACCTGCTCCTGGAGCGTCTGCGAGAAGTTCACGCTCAGCGCAGTCTGCGTGTAGCCGAGCATGAAGCAGTTCGGGAAGCCATGCGTCTGCAGGCCGTGGAGGCTCGATAGGTTGTTATTCCACTTGTCGCGCAGCCTCAAGCCGCCCGAACCGACGACTTCGAACCCCAACTTCTCCGCATACGGCGACAGGGTGTCAAACCCCGTAGCGAACACGATGCAGTCGATGGGGTAGTCGACGCCACCCGCCACGAGCCCGCTCGGTGTGATCCGGGAGACGCCAGCGCCGTCGGTGTCGACCAGGGTGACGTTGGGCCGGTTGAACGCCGCCAAGTACTCGTCATGGAACGTCGGCCGCTTGCAGTGGAGCCGGAAGTACGGCTTCAGTGATTCCGCGACGTCCTTGTCATGGACGATCTGGTCGATCCGGTCACGAACCCGCTGCATCACGCGGAAGTCGGCAAGCTCCTGCTCCTCGGGAGTCGGCGCCTCGGCCGTCTCGCGGCTCAGGTTGCCCGAACCCGCGCCCGAGAGAGACGCGAACTCCTTCGTCCAGTTGTCCGAGACGAGGTCCACCTCCGTCGGACGCCCCGACACGACCTCCCCGAAGTTCCTGATCCGCTCCCGCTGCCATCCCGGCTTCAAGGCAGCGGCCCATTCGGGATCAGTCGGCTGATTGTCACGGGCGAAGATGGTGGTCGGCGTCCGCTGGAAGACCGAGAGCTCCTTGGCGTACTCGGCCAAGTGAGGTGTCACCTGGACAGCGGTGGCCCCTGTACCGATCAGGGCCACCCGCACGTCAGCCAACTTGGTCAAGCCACCGTTGCTGTCTCCCCCGGTGTACTCGTAGTCCCAACGGCTGGTGTGGAACATCTTGCCCTGGAAATCATGGATGCCCGGAATACCCGGCAGCTTGGGCTGGCTGAAGTCGCCCGAGGCCAGCACTAATAGGGACGTGCGGACTTCGTCGCCTCGGTTAGTGGTGACGATCCACGCGTGCTCACGCGAGTCCCAGCGAGCCCCCGTGACGGTGGTCTGCAGCAGCGCGTGCTCGTACAGCCCGTACTTCTGAGCGAGCTTCCGCAGGAAGTAGAAGATCTCGGGTTGGTGGGCGTACTTCTCCCCCGGTACGTAACCCACTTCCTCGAGCATCGGCAGGTAGATGTACGACTCGACGTCGCACTGAGCCCCGGGGTAGCGGTTCCAGTACCAGACCCCTCCGAAGTCGGCTCCGTTGTCGATCACACGCACGCGCTCGACGCCGGCCTCCCGCAGGCGTGCGCCAGCAGTGAGCCCGCCGATGCCACCGCCGACGACGACGACATCGACGACGTCACGAACTGCGGGTCGGCTGTCCTCCGGCTCCGCGGCCTGATCTTGAGCCAACTCCGGGAGCGCGTTGAGCGGAACGCTCGCCTTGTCAGCGAGGATGCTCCGAAGGCGCTTGTCGCGCTCCGCCCGATACCGCGCCCTGACAGCGTCGAGATCAACATCGTGTCCGGACACCGATCGCCTCCTCTTCCTCAGCTCGGGACCCGTCATGGGCATCGGCACAAGATATTGCGGCGTCAAGTTAATGACAAGCGGTCTTGCCATGCCCCCGTCACAGGGCTGCGGCGAGGTAGCACATCGATCTCGATCGACTACATGACGTGGTGACGTCGGTGGCTCCCTCGCGGGGCTGGGAGCCCGGCAGCGTGGTTTCGGCAATGCGCGCGGTCAGCAGCTCGCCAGGCGGATCGAGTAGCCTTTCGCCCGCTCGTCGCTGAACACCTGGCGCGATCGGCGCTGGACGTCTTCGATGGGTTTTGGAAACGGCGAGTAACGCGATGGGAGAATTTGGTACCAGCGTTGTGAGAGAAGTGGCCTCCTGTTCGGACAATGAAAGCGCCAACCACCATTGTCCACACGAACAGAAGGCCACCACGTGTCATCATTCCGGCCTGGCCCCGGCATGTCCACCGTCCCGTTCGACGTCGAGCGCTGTGACATCACAAGTCTCCTGGGAGTGCTGGGAGAGATTCCCGATCCGCGGCGCAGGCGGGGAAAGATCTACAGTCTTTTTTTCGTTCTGGCCGTGGTACTTGTAGCGATGCTGACCGGCGCGAAATGCCTGCGCGAGCTCCACCGTCGGGCTGCCGACCTCCCACAGCCTCTTCTCGCCCGCCTGGGGGCTCACTGGACCATTTCAACGGAAACTGCAGGGCGCCTTCGGAAAAGACGGTCCGCATGCTCCTGAGGAAGATCGATGTGGACGCTCCTGACGCGGCCTTCGGTGCGTGGCTGTGCGCGCAGGCCGCCCGTGGTCAGGTTGCCCTCGCGATCGACGGCAAGGTCCTGCGCGGCGCCTGGTCCGGCGAGGACAGCCAGGTCAGGCTGCTCTCCGCGATGCTCCACGGCGAGGGCGTCGTCGTCGCACAGGTCCGGGTCCCGGACGACACAAACGAGATCGCCCAGGTCGAAGAACTGGTCGGGAAACTCCCGGAAATTCCTGGCAGGCCGGTGGTGACCCTCGACGCAGTCCACGCCCAGCACGCCACCGCGGAACTTCTCGTGAAAGCCGGGATGGACTACATCTTTACCATTAAACGAAACCAGCCGACTTTGGAAAGGAAGATCTTCGAGCTTGTCCTTCCGTTTCTCCAGGAAGCGCCGCACCACGAGGTCGAGGAACGCGGCCGCGGGAGGATCAAGAACTGGATGTCTTGGGCCACGGCAGCCGACGGGATCGATTTTCCACAAGCCACCACGGCCGGCGTCATCCGCCGTGACGAGTTCGACCTCATCGGAAAACGTATCAGCCGTGAATACGCCCTCATACTCACCACCACATCCAACGGGAACGCGACCGCCGCATATCTCCACGCCCACGTCCGGCGCGCTGGGGCATCGAAAACGAAATCCACTATACCCGCGATACCGCTTGGCGGGAGGATGTCAGCCCAACCTACACGGGGAACACCAACCATGCGCTCGCGAATTTCCGAAACCTGGCCATCGAGGTGATCCGCCTCAATGGCACCAGGAAGATTAAAGAAACCCCCGAACAAATCGCCGCCGACCGCTACAGAGCCCTCCCACTCCTCGCTACCGTCTGCAACCGATCAACACGATGAGCTACCTCGCCGAGGCCCCTGCCCCCGTCGTCACACCGTTTTGGGGTTTCAACGGGGCCACGCCCCTCTGCGGAAGCGAGCTTCTCATACCTAAGCCGTTCTCCCCCACCCCGGCCGTGTCGGGTCCGGAGCCGCTTCACCGTCTTGCACGGCTCCGGGGGCGATATTGACGTCACGTTAGCATCGGTGGGTTCCCGAGCGGAGCACCTTGCGGGCGCCGCCGGGTGATCAGGCGGACGGCGCCGTGGCGCCGGATGCGGTGATCGGGATGACGATCGCGGTTCAGGGTCGTGACCCTCCGCGTCCGATCGCAGGGCTTCGACAGGTAGGAGACAGCGCTGAGCGGTTAGCGGCTGCCCCCATCCAGCCCAGGCACCACCGACGACCGGAAAGATCACGCCTACTTCTACCAGTACCGCCACGACCAGGCGCGGCGCACGCTACGCGGGATCGACGAACAGATCGGCAAGGCCGAGAAAGCCGTCGCAGGGAAGATCGCGGTCAAACGGAACCGGTTCGTCGCCCTGTCCGGCCCGACCAAAACGGTCAACCGGACCCTGGAGACCAAAGCCAGCTCCCTGGCCGGGATCAAGGGCAAATAGGTTTGACCTATCGATCGGTGCGATCGACGGAGTTCCACAGATACAGGTCAGCAGGCTCGGATGCCCGGTTCGTACAATGCCGGGCTTCCGATCGGACCGGCATCAGCGGTGACTGTCCACTCAGGTGGCGCGAACCGTGCGGGGCAAGCAGGTCCACAGTGCATGATCACCGCTTCACGCGCCGACCACCGGACGCATTTCGCTTGGAGGGCGGTGATGTCCGCTGATTGGGCGATGAATCGCTGAACCGGGTGATTTCCGGACCCAGCAGTGTGCCGCAGACGGCGGCGTCCTGGGACCAGGACACCGGCAGCCCGGCCCGCTCGCGGAGCCTGTCCGCAAGCCCGCACCGACAAGTGCTCCATCGTGCGGACAGTGGATGCCTTGGCCCGTGGCCGGAGCGTGCTCACAACCGTCCTGGGTTCCAGGAGCACGCAGTCGACCTCCCGACTGCCCAGCTCGACGGCGGTGGCCAGCCCGACCGGCCCACCGCCCGCGATCAACACTGTGGTGTTCGAGGGCAAGGTGGTGATGTCATCGCGCTGCCTCCGCGCGGCGGAGGAAGTCCGCGAGAACCTCGTTGAACGGCGTTCCGGTGTTCTGGGTGCCATGACCGCCAGGGACGATGACCCGCGTGCCTCTGATCTTTACTGCCAGCGCGTCGCTGACCGCCTCGAACAGCGGTCGTTCACCGCCGCTGATGACCAGCTTGGGAAATGCCGTCGCGCGCAGCGCATCCACCGGGACCTCCGCTTCCCACGGCCAGCGCGAACCCTCCAGCGACCGAGCGACAATATTCAGCAGCGGCTCGGGCAGTGGGATCGGGTACGTCGCGCTCGGCTCGATCGCGGCAAACATCGCCCGGAAGAACGCGTCAGGATCGCGCTCCGTCGCTACGAGTTCCAGCATCGTGCGCTCGTAGTCATCGACGACGCGCAGGCCTCGCGCCACGGAAGTGGCCGCACTCTCGATCATGGTCAGCGAGCGGACAGCGTCGGGCCGCCGCGCCGCGGCATGCATTGCTCCCAACGTGCCGTAGGACTGGGCGACCAGGTGCGCGCCGTCGCCGAGCAGCTCGGCGATCACAGCGGCGTCCTCGAGGTAGTCCTCTCCCGCCGTGGCAGGGCTTCCGTCGTAGCCCGGCCGTGACACGATCACCAGGCGCCATCGGGCTGCCAGCGGTAGTTGCGTCTGCCAAGAGTCAGGACCTCCGAACGCGCCACCGTGCACGAACACCACCGGCACGCCATCGCCGTGCTCCACGACTCGCACCCCGCGCGGTCCGACTCGCTCCACCCCTGCGAAGGTCGCAACGGGGGCAGCCGAGGCGGGCGAGGTGGGGGGGACCGTCACCGGCACCGACTTGATGATCAGTTCTTCCAGACCGGCCATGGTAGGCGAGTCGAGGAACCAGGCGGCGGACAGCGGCAAGCCAAGAACAGCGGCGACGGCATCCTTCAGTTCCACCGCCAGCAGCGAGTCCATGCCCAGCTCGCGCAGACCGACGTCGGGGTCGATCTCGGAGGCAGCCAGCCCGAGCACGGCCGCGGTGCGCTCGACAAGGACCGATCGCACGCTCTCCCGTGCCGCGGCCTCGCCACCCTGGCGGAGCAGGTCGCCAACCGCGGGGCCGCGGTTGCGCCGCGACGACGCCGTGCGCGGCAACGCCGGTCGAGGCCTCGGCGCAGACGTGACAGCCTTGTGCATTGCCGTGCGGCTGGCGGCCTTCATCTGCACACCGCGCAGGGTCGCGACCCTCTGACCGTCCTCCGTGACGAGCGTGATATCCGCGGCAAGTATCTCGGACCGCCTGGTGATGTCACGAAGGACGGTGTGGCAGAGCAGCGGACCGCCGTCGTGGCCGTGAAACGCGTACTCCTCCACTTCCAGCAGCAGAAGAACGCCATCCTCCGGCCAGTCGAGGGGCAGGCAGGCGAACAGCGACTGGAACACTGTGTCAACAACCCCGGGGTGCAGGTGGTAGCCGTTGGCTCGTTCGGTCTCATCGGCAGGGCGGAGCCAGGCCAGTGATTCACCGTCACGGCGTACCGCGCGGGAGAGCCATTGCGCGGAGGGGCCCAGCTGGATCTTCCGTTGCCATAGTGCGCGGTAGAAGGCCCGTCCGGTGACGCTGCCGGGGCAACGGGCGATGATCGCGTCGATCTCGGTCGACGAAAGATCACGGCGGGCCGGGACGTCGGTGATCGAGAACGCGCCCTGGGCATGCAGCACCCAGTCATCGCCCTGCCCGCTATGGTAAGTGAAGGAGTCATCCCCGCCATCCGGCGTCACGACCAGGTGGGTTGCGAGACGACCGTCTGGCGGCACGAGCAGTGCGTGCGGCAGGACGAGGCGGTCAATGCGGATCACCGGGGTTCCGTGCAGGGCCTCCGCGGCCTGGACGACGGTCTCGATGTAGAAGCCGGCATTGACGATCGCGGTGTCTCCGGCGACGCAGTCCGTCAGACTGGGGTGGACCCGCGTGCTCAGCTGGGCATGAAATTGCGCCATTGGCAGTGGTGAGGGCAGCCGGGTACCGAGCAGCCCGGAATCGGGTTCGATCTGAGACGTCGCCGACGTGGTCGACTCCGCCGCCGAGAACCAGTGCCTGCTGTGCTCGAACGGGTACGTCGGCAGGGCGACCCGGCGGCGGGCGTATGGCCCGTCAACGGCGTTCCAGTCCACCGTGCCGCCCGCGACGGCCAGCTCACCGAGCGCGCGGAGCAAGGTCCGCCAGTCCCCTCGCCCTCGGCGCAGCGACGCAATCACGCGTGGGCCTGACTTGCCCAGCTCTTCCTCGATGATTCCGGCCAGATGCGGCGACGGACCGATCTCGATCAATGTGTCGCAGCCGAGTTGGACCAGCGTGGCGATCGAGTCCCCGAAACGGACCGGGAGCCGGGCGTGTTCACGCAGATATGCCGCGTCGAACACGCCGGCCGCAAGCGGCTGGGCGGTCACGTTCGACACCAGTGGAATCGTCGGTGCCCGGTAGGAAACCTGGCCCGCGTACTTCTCGAACTCGTCCAGCATCGGTGTGAGTAGTGGGGAGTGAAACGCGTGCGACACCGCGAGGCGCTTCGCGGCGACTCCGGCCGCGGCGAACGTATCCAGCACCTCACTCAGCGCCGATTCAGCCCCCGAAAGCACCACCTGCCGGCTCCCGTTGACGGCCGCCACCACAAGTTCCTGCGAACGGCCGCGGATCGCTTCGGCCACTTGTTCGGGTGTCGTGAACACCGACGCCATCGCGCCGCCCGCAGGCAGCTCATCCATCAGACGGCCGCGTTCGGCGAGCAGTCTGAGGCCTTCCTCAAGGGTGAAGATCCCCGCGACGCAGGCTGCCGCGTACTCGCCGACGCTGTGGCCGAGGACCGCGGCGGGCCGCACGCCCCAGCGCTGCCACAACCGGGCCAGCGCGTACTGCACCGCGAACAACGCGGGCTGGGTGTAGCGGGTACGGCCGAGCAGCGCCTCGTCGGTGCCGAACATGATCTCCAGCAGCGGGCGGTCCAGGTGAGCGCGCAACAGCCTGTCACAGTGGTCGAGGTCAGCCTTGAAAGCCGGCTCGGTGTCGTATAGCTCGCGCGCCATGCCGACGTACTGCGCCCCTTGGCCGGTGAACAGGAAGGCAATCTTGGGACGGGCACCCGGCCGCACCGAGCCGGCCCGCACGTCGGGCAGCTTTTCTCCGGCAAGATGCCTGGCGAGCAGATCCGCTAGTTCGGCGGTGGATTCCGCCTGCACGGCGAGCCGACTGCCGAACCGCGCCCGGCCAGTGTTGGCCGCGAACGCCAGATCAGCGAGCTCGGGCTTGTTCAGGGCCAGGAAGTCGACATAGCGGCGCACGAGGCTGTCAAGTGCCTTATCAGTACGAGCTGACAGCATCACCAGATGTTCGGGGCGCTCCAGTACGGAGTCACCATGCGTCGCCTCAGGAGCTTCCTCCACCACGACGTGGCAGTTCGTGCCGCTCGCGCCGAATGAACTGACCCCGGCCACCCGCGGTGCGCCGCGTCGCCGCCATTCGGTCAATGTGGTGGGCAACGTGACCGGGAGACGGTCGAGGCCGATCTCCGGATTGACCGCACGCAGGTGCGACAGTGGCGTGAATTCACCCTTGTGTAGTGTCAGCACGGCTTTGATCAGACCAGCGATTCCCGCGGCCGACTCCAGGTGGCCGACCGTTGCCTTGGCCGAACCCAGCACGACAGGATGGTCCGCCGCCCGCTCCTGACCCAGCACGGCACTGAGCGCGTTGACCTCGATGGGATCCCCCAGAGCGGTACCGGTGCCGTGGGTCTCCATGTAGCCGATCCGGGATCCGGGCAGACCTGCGTTGGCCAGCGCCCGGCGGATGACGTCCTGCTGGGCGAGGCCGTTGGGCACGGTGATGCCGCTGCTGCGGCCGTCCTGGTTGACCGCACTGCCGCGGATGACGGCGAGAATCCTGTCCTTGTCAGCGAGCGCGGTGGACAGGCGCTTGAGCACGACGACACCGCAACCCTCGGACCGGCCATAGCCGTCGGCCGCCTTGTCGAAGGTCTTGCACCGACCGTCGCTCGCGAGCATGTTCGCCTTCGACAGCACGACGAACGGTTCCGGCGCGAGCAACGCGTTGACTCCGCCCGCCAGCGCGGCCGTGCAGTCGCCCGCCCGCAGACTCTGGCAGGCCAGGTGTACCGACACCAAGGAGGACGAGCAGGCGGTGTCGACTGACAGGCACGGCCCCTGCAGACCCAACCAGTATGCCAACCGCCCGGCGGTGAAGGTGGATGCCACACCGGTGAGCACATAAGCATCCAGATCGGACGGGCTCAGCTCCCGCATCGCCCTGAACGTGTAGTCGGCGCCGGTGATGCCGACGAACACGCCGGTCCGACTACCCGCCAACGACTCGGCCGGCAGGGCGGCGTCCTCCAGCGCCTCCCAGGCGGTCTCCAGGAACAGCCGCTGTTGCGGGTCCATGTGCGCGGCCTCGCGCGGGGAGACACCGAAGAGACCCGCGTCGAACTTATCGATGTCCTTGATAAATCCGCCGACCCAGGGATCGCCGCCGTCGGAGTCCCAGCGGCCGGCGGGCACCTCGCCCGCCACGTTGGCACCGCTTCGCAGCAGGTCCCAGTACTCGTCGGTGTTGTTGGCTCCCGGTACCCGGCATGCCATGCCAACGACCGCGATCGGCTCGTTTCGTGACTGCTCGCCGTGCTCCAGCGCGTGACGCAGTTCCTGGATCTCGGTCAGTGCACGGATAAGGACGTTCTTGTCGAGGTCAGCCATGGAAGTCGGACACTTTCTGTCGGACGGAGGCCGCGCGGGCGATCTCCGTGCTCAGCAGGACCATCACTTCGTCCGCCGACAGCTCGTGCAGTGAGCCTTTTCCATCGTCGTCTCCGACCAGGGCCTGACCGGCCGAGGTCTCGGTGAGATGGAAAAGGCTCAGTGGTTCCGCGAGCTCGGCGATGGCGGGTGATGTACCGGAATCGGGGTGGGCGTTCGCGCGTCTGATCCCGCTGTCGGACGACAGCGTCCCGTGTGCATCGGCGGAGTCCGTCGCCGGCTCCGCGAGCAAGTCCGTCAGGCACCACGACAGCGCCGACACGTTCGGCTGGTCAAACAGCAGCGTGGCTGGCAGGTCGATGCCGAGCTCTTCCTCCAGCGCGCGGCGCAGCGAGGTCGCCGTCATCGAATCCATTCCCTGTTGGAAGAATCCCTCGTCGGGATCGACATCGGTGACGTCGACCTCTAGCAGCCGAGCGGCGTGCCTGAGCACGAGGGGCAGCAGCATGTCGAAAGTCCTCGTCCGCGCGCCGCCGTAAGGCGCGGCTTCCGGCGCAGGCACCCGCGCGGGCTCGGCCGGGTGCGCGGCCGGTTCCGAGACATCGAGCCTTCCCCAGCTCACCGAGGCCTCGGCCGTTCGGGCGCCGTGGTCAGCTGACCCGGTGACCGGCCGCATCGCCCAGTACCGCGCGTGTTGGAACGCGGTTGTCGGAAGGTCCACCTGTCTGCCCTGCGGGTTGCCAGCCCGCCAGTTCACATCAACGCCCGCCACGTGGGCCCATGCCAACGCTCGCAGACTCCCGTCGTCCTCGATCACGAACTCCGCTCGCTCCACCGCCCTGTGGACCCTTGCGGACAGGGCACTGTCGGCACCGAACAAAACGGCGAGGGTTCCCCGCGGCCCGGCCGCCTCCTCGAAGTCCCGATCCGCGGCACCCCGGAAGATCCGGCTGGGAACCACGCCGCGGTCCTCCCAGAACCGAGTCCGCGCTGACCAGTCGTCGTCGGACAACACGAACACCGGCTTGATCTTTCGGGCCGTGCCGCACACGACACCGTCGGCGGTGCGGCCTTCGGCCACGGCCTGCAAACCGGCAAGAAGCGCGGCGCGGCCGTCGCCAACCACTACCGCGCGGTGTTTGCGGACGGACCGCCCGGCCAGTGTCCAGGCGATGTCAGCGAGGTCGAGCTCGGGCCGGGCGACGATGTGATCGTGCAGCCGTCGAGCCTGAGCTCGCAGCGCGGCCTCGGTGTGCCCGGACACCGGCCACGCGGACGGCCCGGCCTCACCGGGATCCGGAGTGCTCCGGGGTCGCCATGTGGGCTCGGCCTGTTCGATGATCGCATGCGCGTTCGTCCCGCTCATGCCGAACGCGGACACCGCTGCTCGGCGCGGGTACGACCGGGCAGGCCAGGGCCTGCTCTCGGTGAGCAGCCTGATCGCACCCGATGACCAGTCGACCTGCGGGGTGGCGGTCTGCGCGTGCAGGGTCGCGGGCATGGTCCCGTGCCGCAGTGCTTGAACTGCCTTGATGACCCCGCCGACTCCAGCGGCGGCGAGACTGTGCCCGACGTTCGACTTGAAGGAGCCCAGCCACACCGGGTCCGCCGGGTCCCGCCCCAGCCCATAGGTGGCGATCAGGGCGTTCGCCTCGACTGGGTCACCCAGGCGCGTGCCGGTGCCGTGGGCCTCGAGCAGATCGACGGCAGAGGAGGCCAGTCGGGCGTCCGCGAGCGCCTGCCGGATGACCCGCTGCTGGGCGAGGCCGTTCGGCGCCGTGAGACCGTTACTGGCCCCGTCCTGATTGACCGCGGTGCCGCGTACAACAGCGAGCACAGGGTGCCCCGCGCGCCGGGCGTCGCCGAGACGTTCGAGCACCAGCACGCCAGCGCCCTCAGCCCAGCCGGTGCCGTCGGCGTCCGCGCTGAACGCCTTGCACCGGCCGTTCGCCGCCAGCCCTCCCTGCCCGCTGAACTCCACGAACGCCGCGGGGGTGGCCAGGACAGTCGCACCACCCGCGAGCGCAAGGGTGCTCTCGCCGCTGCGCAGCGATCGCACCGCCAGATGCAGCGAGGTCAGGGACGACGAACACGCGGTGTCGACGGTCATAGCGGGTCCCTCCGCGCCGAGCAGATAGGAGATCCGGCCTGACGCGACGCTCGGCGCGAGTCCTGTCGCCCGATATCCCGCCAGCTCGTCCTCAGGCTCGACGCCGCTGGGCTGGTAGTCGCGCATCGCGATACCCATGAAGACACCGGTCGAGCTGCCGCCGAGGCTCTGCGGGTCGATTCCGGCCCGCTCGAGCGCCTCCCACGACGTCTCCAGCAGCAGCCGGTGCTGCGGGTCCATCGCCATCGCCTCCCGCTCGGAGATGCCGAAGTACGACGGATCGAACGCGGAGGCGTCGGCGAGGAAACCGCCTTCCCGCGGGCAGGAGGCACCCGGGTTGTCGGGGTTCTCGTGGTACGGGTCCTCGGGCCAGCCACGGTCGACGGGAAACTCCGATATCGCGTCGACCCCGTGGAGGACAAAGTCCCACAACTCGTCCGGGCTGGTGATACCACCGGGATACCGACACGCCATGCCCACGATGGCGATTTCGTCATCTCCCGCGGTCACAACGGAGCCGGCGGACGCCTTCGCGTCGGGCACCTCATTCGCCGGGGCCTTCTCGTCGGCAGGAACCGGTTCCGCCGCCTTGAGTTCGACGAGGTGCGCGGCGAGTGCGGCGGGCGTGGGGTACTCGAAGACGAAGGTGGGCGGCAGGGGCAGCCGCACAGCCTCGCTCAGCCGGCCGTGCAGCTCGACCAGGCCAACGGACGTGATACCGAGATCGCTGAATCTGGTCGAGGTTTCCAGATCCTCAGGTTCGTCGTAGCCGACCACGGCGGCGACAACGCGGCAGATCAGGTTCTCCAGCTGATCGATGTTCGGCAGGTCCGCGGGGACGTCCACTCGGCGGTGCGCCGCCGGCACCGCCGCCTGGGCGGCCGTGTCGAAGCTGGTGCCGGCCTCGGGCTCGCTCGCGCTCAGGACCGAGGTGTCCCACCAATACCGGTCGGTTCGGAAGGCGTAGGTGGGCAGCGGTACCGCACGCGGACGCATCGGTGCGAACACCGCAGGCCAGTCCGGCTCGATTCCTGTGGTGTGCGCGAGTGCCAGCGCCTCCAGCACCGAAAACTGCTCCGAACCGGGGGCGCGCACCGCGGCGATCGTCCGGACACCACCGGTGCCGGTGGCAAGGATTTCGGCGGCCATGGCCGCCGCCGATCCGTCCGGGCCGAGATCGAGCATGGCGGTGACTGACTCGTCCGCGAGCCACTGGACCCCGTCGGCGAACCGGACGGCCTCGCGGGCGTGGCGGACCCAGTAGTCGGGCGAGTCGAGCTCGTCGGCGACGGCACCGGTGAGGTTGGACAGCACGGGGATCGTCGGCGGGCGGTACGTGACACCGTCGATGGCCGAGCGGAAGTCAGCGAGCATCGGCTCCAGCAGCGGCGAGTGGAAGGCGTGACTGACGCGCAGCCGCGTCGCCCTGCGCCCCAGCGATCTCCAATGCTCGACGACTGCCTCGACGGCATCGTCGGTGCCCGAGACCACCGCCGCCGTCGGCCCGTTGACCGCGGCCACCACCGCGAGCGATCCCGAGCGCGCCAACTCGGCGCGCAGCTCGTCCTCGGTGGCCTGGACAGCGGCCATCGCGCCGCCCGGTGGCAGCGCCGCCATGAGCCGGGCGCGGGCAGCCACCACCTCCACCGCGTCGGGTAGCGTCCATACCCCCGCGACGTGTGCCGCGGTCAGCTCACCGAGTGAGTGGCCGAGCAGGTGGCTGGGGCGGACACCCCACGATGCGAAGAGCCGGGTCAGTGCCACCTCGAAGGCGAACAAGGCCGGCTGGGCGTACCCGGTGTCGTCCTGCAGCGTCGTACCTGCGCTGAACATCACCTCGCGCAGGCCACTCGGAAGGTGCTTGTCGAACTCGGCGCAGATTTCGTCGAGCGCTCGCGCGAACACCGGGAATCGCGCATACAACTGGGCACCCATGCCCGCGCGCTGAGAGCCCTGACCCGCGTACACGAAGGCCGTCCCACCCCCGCGCGCCGTACCGGTGACGACACCCGCGCCAGGCAGCCCCTCGGCCAACGCACTGAGCCCGCGAAGCAGGGCCAGGCGGTCCTCGGCGATCACGGCCGCGCGTACGTCGAAGGCAGTCCTGGTGGTCGCCAGTGAGTAGGCGAGATCACCCAGTGGGACGTCGGACCGTGTCTCGACATGGGCACGCAATCGCGCTGCTTGAGCGCGTAGCACCCCAGATCCCTTCGCCGCCAGCGGGAAGATCAGCGGGACCGCGTGATCCGGGGCTGGCCCGCGGCTCTCAATGGCCGAGTCAGCGGCTTCGAGCAGAACGTGTGCGTTGGTGCCGCTGATACCGAACGAGGACACCCCGGCCCGCGGCGGACGGCCGCCAGTGCCGGGCCAGTCCAGCCTTCGGTCGAGCAGCCGCACCGCCCCCGAAGTCCAGTCGACCTGCGGTGTCGGAGCGTCCACGTGCAGGGTCGCGGGCATCACACCCGCCCGCATGGCCTGCACCATCTTGATCACTCCGACCACTCCCCCCGCGGCCTGCGGATGGCCGAAGTTCGACTTCAACGACCCCAGCCACAGCGGCGTGTCGGGCAGGCGGTCCTGTCCGTAGACGTCCAGGAGCGCCCCGGCTTCGATGGGGTCCCCGAGCGCGGTGCCGGTGCCGTGCGCCTCGACCACGTCGATGTCGCAGGGGCGCAGTCCAGCATCGGTGAGCGCGGCCTGGATGAGCCGGCGCTGCGCGCTGCCGTTCGGCGCGGTCATCCCGTTGCTGACACCGTCCTGATTGACCGCCGAGCCGCGGACCAGCGCCAGGACGGGATATCCCCGCTCCTCGGCGTACGACTTCCTGGCGAGGAGCAGCATGCCCGCCCCCTCGCCAAGCACGGTTCCGTCCGCGTCAGCCGAGAACGGCTTGCACCGCCCATCGGCGGCCAACGCCCGCTGAATGCTGAACTCAATCAGCGCCTCCGGTGTGGCCATCACCGTGGCGCCACCCGCCAGTGCGAGGTCACAATCGCCCTTGTGCAGTGCCTGCATCGCGAGATGCAGACATACCAGTGAGGACGAGCATGCGGTATCCACGGTGATGGCCGGGCCTTCGAAACCGAGCAGGTAGGCGATCCGACCCGAGGCGATGCTTGGCGCACTCCCGGCCGCGGCGTAACCGGCAAAGGCGTCGGGCACGCGATCCACACCGGGGTAGTAGTCGGAGTTGGACAGACCGACGAACACCCCCATCGAGGTGCCGGACAGGACGGTCGGATCGATCCCGGCGCGTTCGCACGCCTCCCACGCCGTCCCCAGCAGCAGCCGCTGCTGGGGATCGATCGCGACCGCCTCACGCGGCGTGACGCCGAAAAAACCGGCGTCGAACGCCCCCGCGTCCTCGAGAAATCCACCCGAGCGGGCGTAGCAGTGCCTGGCTAAACCCGGCTCCGGGTCGTAGAGGGCTTCGCTGCGCCAGCCTCGGTCAGTCGGGAACGGCCCGACCACGTCGATGCCTTCCGATACGACGCGCCACAGCTCCTCTGGCGAGTGCACACCACCAGGCAGGCGGCAGGCCATGCCGACAATGGCTATCGGCTCCCTGGGTTCTGCACGCAGCTCGCGATTCTCCCGCAGCAGGCGCTGATTGTCCTTGAGGGCCCGGCGGAGCGCCTCGACGACCTGGGTGTCACGTGTTGTCATTGGCCCCGCCTTCCGCGTCGACGGCGAAGCCAGGCACCATCACCAACAGCTCGTCTAGATCCATCTCGTCGATCTCGTCGTCGGTGGCGTTCATCCGCTGCGCCCCTTCGGAGGCTCTTCTAGGTGAACTATGTGTGCCGGCGATCTTTGCCGACAGCTCCCGCAAGCGCACAGCGATCTGACCCAGATCCACAACATTCAGCCCCACGAGCAAGGACTCCACTTTTTCGATATCCTTGAGTATCAAGTCCTTTGATGGCAGACCTGCGCCAAGGAGGCGGGTTTCCAAATGAACGGCAAGAACCCGGGGGGTGGGGTAGTCGAATACCACTGTTGGTGGAAGTCGTAGGCCTGTTGCGGCGTTGAGCCGGTTGCGGAACTCCACCGCTATCAGGGAATCGAAACCGAAGTCCTTGAAGGCTCGCTGTGGGTCGATGGCCTCGGATCCGCTGTGACCGAGAACAGCCGCGGTATGGGAGCAGACGAGTTCCGTCAGGATCCGGTCCTGTTCGGCTTCGGACAGCCCGGCCAGGCGGCGGGTGAGGCTCGGTCCGGGCCTGTCTGTGGCTGAAGCCGCGCGGCGCCGGGCGGGTGTGCCGGCTAGACCTTGCAGGAGAGGCAGGACGGAACCGGCGTGTCGTAGGGCGGTGGTGTCCAGAGCCAACGGGACTAGCAGGGCCCGGCCGGTGGAGGTGGCCGCGTCGAACAGCGCCAAGCCGTCCTCGGACGACAGAGGAGCGACACCTTGCCGGGTCATGCGGCGGCGGTCCGTGTCCGCCAGGCCGGCTGTCATCTCGCTGTCCTGCTCCCACAGCCCCCAGGCCAGCGACATCCCGGCCAGCCCGTCTGCCCGACGCCAGGAAGCGAGAGCATCGAGGAACGTGTTGGCTGCCGCATAGCCGCTCTGCCCTGGTGCGCCCAGAACACCGGCGGCCGAGGAGAACATCACGAACCGTGCCAGGTCCATGCCACGCGTCAACTCGTGCAGATACACCGCCGCGTCAACCTTCGGCCGCAGCACGGATCGCAACCGCTCCGGCGTCAAC
>Ga0068863_100002426_pt1 | contig 18510 bp, 14 predicted proteins | sample KBSSwiS62_FD_66596 | JGI IMG/M metagenome (GOLD analysis project Ga0068863, IMG submission 66596) | Switchgrass rhizosphere microbial communities from Kellogg Biological Station, Michigan, USA - KBS Switchgrass S6-2 | ecosystem: Host-associated > Plants > Roots > Rhizosphere > Soil ...
GCGTTCGCCACGCAGCCTCGCTACCAGGGTGGGGGTAGCTCGCACATCACCCCCACCAGGCTCGACACCGCCCTAGACGCGCTGCGGGCCCAGGTCGTCGCCGCTGGTGGCGCGGTCGTCCACGAGCCAGGATTCACGCTGGACGGATCCGGCGACGTCGACGCACTACGCGCCGCGGCCGTCGAGGTCGCGCGCACCGCGCAGGTGGCAGTCGTCTTCGCCGGGCCTGACGAGGACGACTCGGAGGGCTTCGACCGGGAAACCCTCGACCTGCCCGCCGTACAGGCCGAGCTCATCCGCGCTGTAGCCGCCGCGGCGCCGCGAACAGTCGTCGTGCTCTCCAACGGCGGAGTCGTCTCCATGGAGGACTGGCACGACGAGGTCGACGCGATCCTGGAGGGCTGGCTGCTCGGTCAGGCCGGTGGCGCCGCGCTCGCCGACATCCTCCTCGGAGTGATCAATCCGTCCGGTCATCTGGCAGAGACCATCCCACTGAGTCTGCGGGACACCCCGAGCTACCTGACCTTCCCCGGCGAGGCGGGCCGGGCCCGCTACGGCGAGGGGGTGATGGTCGGCTACCGCTACTACGAGACCGTCAAGCGGCCGGTGCGCTATCCCTTCGGCCACGGCCTGAGCTTCACCACCTTCATGACCGACGGACTTGAGGTGACACTCACCGGCGACGACACCGCGCTGGCGACCGTCACGGTCAGCAACACCGGCTGCCGAGCGGGCCGCCACGTCGTGCAGGTCTACGTCGCGACGACGGCGGGGCCGGTACGTCGGCCGGCCCGGGAACTCCGCGCGTTCAAGAAGGTCATGCTCAAGCCAGGCGAGACTCGGCGCGTCGAGCTGGCACTCGACCGGCGGGCGTTCGCGTACTACGACGTCGAGACGGGCCGCTGGATCGTCGCGCCAGGGCAGTACCACATCCAGGTCGGCCATGATGCCGCGCACATCGCCGTCGAAGCCATCGTGACCTTGCCTGGTGACGTCCTCGTCCGCCAGTTGTCGCTTGACTCAGCTCTGGAGGAATGGATCAGTCATCCGGTCGTCGGGCCCATGTTCATCAGAAGCCTGCGCGACTCGCTCAGCAACGAGACGACGGAGCAGGCCGAGCATGCTCGCGACGGGCTGCGCATGGTGGCCTCGATGCCGCTGGGCCAGTTCCTTCATTTCACCGGCATCGCCATCGCCCCCGACTCGCTCGCTTCCATGCTCGAACTCGGTCAGGCGGACATTCCAACCGACGGCGTCAAGCGCGCCTGATGGCACTCGGCTCGGGACGTCGAGCGGAGACGCGGATTCGTGGGAGTGGAACTTCCGCACCCAACCGCCGACCCGTCACCGACCGATGAAAAGCATTCCGCATCGGCGGACCTCATCCATACGTAGAACAAGCCTGCGCGTCGCGTTTCGAAGCACGATGGAAGATATGGCATGCCTTCTTCGGAAAGCCCGCCTGAGTCGACCGGTGCCGCGCATCGGACCAGGTGGCCGCGACCTCCAGCACTATGTGACCCCACGGGCCAGCCGGGCATGTCTTCCGGATGAGGCGATCCAGGAGCTGCTCCAGCTGGCCGACCTTCACCAGTGACCAACGAGAAGGCGACCATCATGATTCGTTGGGGTGTGGTGGGACCGGGCGAGATCGCGGCCGGATTCGCCGAGGCGATGCGGCTTGTCGAAGACGGGGAAATCGTCGCGGTGGCGTCGCGGTCGATCGAGCGCGCGACGGCCTTCGGCGACAAATATGGCATCCCGACCAGGTACGGCGACTACGCCGCACTGGCCGTCGACCCCGACGTCGATGTGGTCTACGTGGCGACCCCGGCGTCGCGGCACGAGCAGGACACCGTCGGCTTCTTGGAGGCCGGCAAGCACGTCCTGTGCGAGAAGCCGTTCGCACTCAACGCCTGGCAGGCCCGGCGGATGGCGGAACAAGCCCGCGCGCGGGGGCTGTTCCTGATGGAGGCGATCTGGAGCCGTTTCCTGCCGGCCTACCGTTCGCTGGTCGACGTGCTCGCCAGCGGACGGATCGGCGAACCGCTGCTGGTGGAGGCAGACTTCGGGATGCGGTGGCCGGTGCGGCCGGAGCATCGCCTGTTCGATCCCGATCTTGGCGGCGGTGCTCTGCTCGACCTGGGCATCTACCCGGTCCAGCTCTGCTCGCTCGTGCTCGGATCCGCCGAACACGTCGCCGCGGTCGGTGTCATCGGCGAGACCGGAGTCGACGAGCAGGTCGCCGCGGTACTCCGCTATCCCCACGGCACGCTCGGTGTCGTCAAAGCGGCTATCCGGGTAAACATGAACTGCACCGCGCGGATCGCGGGCACCGACGGATCGATCGATCTCCCGGCGTTCATGCACTGCCCGCATGCCCTCACCGTCACCACCAACCCCGGCGGCGCCGAACACCTTGACTGCTCCTACGAGGGCAACGGGCTGCAGTTCGAGATCGCCGAAGTGCACCGGTGCCTCGCCGAAGGACTCACCGAAAGTCCGGTGATGCCGCTGGACGAAACCATCGCCCTTGCCTCCACCCTCGACGCCATCAACGCGCAGGTGCTGACAGGTGCGACGCGTTCGCACTCGCAGGTCTCCGCTCACGCAGGAGCCTCCGACGAAAGATCAACTCGATGAACAATCAGCCTAGCCACCTGCAAACGGATCATCTGGGCACCACTGCACTTGTCGCCAGCGGACGCCGGCCCCGCCTCTCGTGGTGGCTTCCGGACGGCTCGGCCCGCCAGCTCGCCTATCGGATTACCTGCGACGCAGGATGGGACTCGGGCCGGGTGGAGGAGGACTGCAACCTCCTGGTGCCCTATGGAGGACCCGAGCCGGACCCGGCGCGCCCGGTGGCCTGGCGGGTGAAGGTTTGGACGGACGTGGGCGAAAGCGACTGGTCCGAGCGCGGCTACATCGAGACCCTGCCCGACGTCTGGGAGGCGTCCTGGATTGAACCAGACGAGGCGCAGCCAGCCGAGCCGGGGCACCGCCCCGCCCATCTGCTGCGCCACGATTTCACCCTCGCCGAGGTCCCAGAATGGACCCGGCTGTATGCGACCGCGCACGGAATATACGAGCTGTACGTCAATGGAACGCGGATCGGCGATCAGGAGCTCGCGCCAGGTTTCACCGCCTACCGCGTGCGACTACACGTGCAGGCCTACGACGTCACCAACCTGTTGCGGCCCGGATCGAACACCATCGGCGCGGTAGTGTCGGATGGCTGGTTCCGCGGCCGCACGGGCTTCCATCGGGTCGCCGACGGCTACGGCATCCGTACCGCGTTCTTCGCCCAGCTGACCGCCGACGGCTCTACGGCTGCCGCAACCGGCCGCGGCTGGCTGTCGCGCCCGTCGGAGATCATCCAGGCCGACCTCATGGATGGCCAGACCACCGACCAACGCCGCGTGACAGCGGGCTGGTCAGAACCGGGAGCCGATATCACGGGCTGGTCGGCGGCGTCGGTCGCCGGTGGCGGCCTGTACGCCGATCTGACCCGGCTGACCGCCAGCCCCGCTCCACCAGTCCGGCGGATCGAGGAGCGTCCCGCTATCTCGATCACCAGCCCGCGGCCGGGCGTCCAGGTCGTCGACTTCGGCCAGAACGTCAACGGCTGGGTCCGTCTCACCGATCTCGGCCCGGCCGGTACAGCCCTCACCCTGACCCATGGCGAGGCACTCGGTCCGGACGGCGACGTGACCCTCGATCACCTCGCCGCGGACGATGGTGCAGTAGGCGCCGTCTACGAGGTGGGACAGCGCGACCGCGTCATCTCCTCCGGCCGCGCTGGCGAGGCATTCGAACCCCGCCACACCACCCACGGTTTCCAGTACGTGAGGATGGAGGGACATCCCGATACTCTCGCGCCGGCGGCGGTCAGCGCCGTGGTCGTCCACAGCGACCTGCGCCGCACCGGCTGGTTCACCTGCGACGACGACCGCATCAATCGGCTGCACGAGGCCGCCGTCTGGAGCTTCCGCGGCAACGCCTGTGATATCCCAACTGACTGCCCGACCCGAGAGCGTGCCGGATTCACCGGAGACTGGCAGATCTTCGCGCCAACCGCGATGTTCCTCTACGACTGCGTCGGGTTCTCCATCAAATGGCTCCGCGACTTGGCCTCCGATCAGTGGCCGGACGGCCGGGTCCCCAACTGGGCGCCTGAACCTGGGCTCGAGCGCCGGGCAGACCCCCTTTATGATCACATGAACGGGTCGGCTGGCTGGGGCGACGCCGCTGTCATCGTCCCGTGGCACACCTACCTCGCCAGCGGCGATGACCGCATCCTCGCGGAGCAGTACGACAGCATGGTCCGTTGGATCGCATTCGCTGCAGGGAAAGCCCGATCCGGCCGATTCCCCGAGCGCGCCGCCGCTATGCCCGCGCCCGCCCCACACGAGGAGTACCTGTGGGACTCCGGCTTCCACTGGGGAGAGTGGACCGAACCCGGATCGGAGGAGACCACCCCGTTCTGGGCACAGGACCAGAGCATCGTAGCCACCGCCTACCTATACCGGTCCACCGCTCTCCTGGCGCGCATCGCCACGCTCCTCGGCCGGGACCACGACGCCGCGAAGTACAGCGACTACGCAAACAACGTGCTAAACGCCTGGCGCACGGAATTCCTTCGACCCGACGGCATCCTGACCCTGGACACCCAGGCCACGCACGTGCGAGCCCTGGCATTCGGACTCGTCCCCGACGAGCTGCGCCCCACCATCGCCCAACGGCTGGTCGACCTCATCCGCAAAGCCGGAAACCACCTTTCAACCGGGTTCCTCGCAACCCCATATCTCCTGCCCGTCCTCGCCGACACCGGACACCTCGACGTCGCCTACGAACTGCTACTCCAGGACACTTCCCCGTCCTGGCTGGCCATGGTCGACCGCGGCGCGACAACCATCTGGGAGGACTGGAACGGCATCGACCAGAACGGCGTGCCACACGCCTCGCTCAACCACTACAGCAAAGGCGCCGCCATATCCTTCCTACACACCCACGTAGGAGGCATTCGCTTGCGCGAGGACGCCCCCGCTTACAAACGCTTCGAGGTCCGGCCGCAGCCAGGCGGAGACCTCAGCCGCGCGGAGGCCAGACTCGATTCGCCATTCGGCCGAATCACCAGCCGGTGGCAGATCGACGCCAGCAGATTCACATTGGAGGTGAATATTCCGCCCGGCACGACAGCAACCATAACGCTCCCAGACGGATCATTCACTGACGCAACACCTGGCAACCACCGCTACACATGTCCCGTCAGCTGAAATCCATAGTCAGACCGTTACGTCTGGTCAAAGACGGACGGTGTCGATCTCCCGGTCGAGCAGGCCGGCTAATCCGTCGGCGCTCTGATAGCGATCATCCGGCTCCTTCTCGAGCAGATGCATGATGATCGTCGACAGCCCCGGCGGTGTACCCTCGCCAAGGCCCGCGCCCGCGGTTCGGCCAAACCCGGCCAGTTCACCCGAATCAAGTGGGGTTATCCGTTCTGAGAGGTCCACGCCGCCGACATCCGCCAGCAGGATTGCTCCTGGACACTGTGTCGCGCCGGCCGTCCGCTGCACGACCCCTTCGGCCCCGCCAAGGCGCTCGAGAATCTCTACCTCATGGCGCAGCCGCAGCTGCAGCTCCGTACGCACCGCCGCCACCGGCGGATCACGGCTTGGCGTCAGCCGCGGGATCCCACCTACCAACTCGCTGCTTGTCACCCGGCCCCTCTGTCAGGTCTTCCCCATCTCGACGACCAGAACAGATCAGGCGACGGACTGTTCCTGGCAGTAGGAGCGGTAGGTAGCCGACGAGGTCAGCAGCGAGGTGTGGGTGCCGACGGCGGTGACCTGGCCGTGTTCGACGACGGCGATCTGGTCGAGGCCGCGGACGGTGGCGAGGCGGTGGGCGATGACGAGGGAGGTCCGGCCGGCCATGAGCCGGTCGAGGGCGTCGAGGACGGTTCGTTCGCTGGCGGCGTCGAGGGCGCTGGTGGCCTCGTCGAGGACGACGATGGCGGGGTCCTTGAGCATCATCCGGGCGATGGCGATGCGTTGGCGCTGTCCGCCGGAGAGCAGGACGCCGTGTTCGCCGACGGGGGTGTGGATGCCGTGATCCCAGTCGCGGACGAAGCTCCAGGCGTTGGCGGCGTCGAGAGCGCCGATGATGTCGGCGTCGGTGGCGTCTGGCCGGGCGAGGCGCAGGTTGCGGGCCAGGGAGCCGCTTAGCAGTACGGAGTCCTGGAAGACGACGCCGACGGCGGCGCGGACGGAGTCCTGGCTGACGGTGCGCAGGTCCTGGCCGTCGATGGTGACGCGGCCGTCGGTGGGGTCGAAGAACCGGAGCAGCAGCTGGGCGACGGTGGACTTCCCGGAGCCGGACGGGCCGACCAGGGCCAGGCTCTGGCCGGGCGCGATGGTGAGGTCGAAGCCGTCGAGGACGCGGCGCGACGGCCGTGCGGGGTAGGCGAAGCCGACCTGTTCGAAGGTGACGGCGCCGCCGGTGACGGCCAGCGCGGGGGCGTGCGGGCGGTCGTGGACGGCGGGTCGCTCGGCGAACAGTTCGGCGGCCCGTTCGCTGGCGGTGAGCCCGGCGATGACCTCGGGAAGGTTGGTCATGACGACGGTCAGGGCGTTGGAGCCGCGTAGCCAGAAACCCCAGACGGCCACGACGTCGCCGATGGCCAGGGTGCCGGACGCGGATCGCCAGGCGCCGACGAACAGCAGGAGGAACGGGGCGAGGAAGGCGAGGTGCAGGCCCAGGGGGTCGGCGTAGCGGTGCTGGAGCCGGGCGAGGGACTCGGAGCTGTCGCGCAGCCGGTCGGTACCGCCGCGTACCTCGTCAAGCGCGTGCGACTCGGCGTTGAACGCCTTCAGGAGCGTGTTCACGCCGAGCATCTCGGTGAGGGTGCCGGACGTCCGGCCGAGCTCGTCGCGGATGTCGCGGCCGCGGCGGCGCAGCCGCGGGAGGACGAGCAGCGTCCAGACGACCGCGACGGCGAGCAGGCCCAGCGCGATGAGCATCATCTGGCCGTCGACCCAGCCGATGAGGCCGACCGAGATGAACAGCATGGCCACCGCCCACCACACCGACAGGCCCTGCCAGGTCGTCACCTCCAGGCGCTCGATGTCCTGGTTGATCCGGGCGGCGACGTCGCCGACGCGGGAGCGGTGGAAGAAGTCGACCGACTGGCGCTGCACGTGCTCGTAGAGGTCGCGGCGCAGGTTGTTCGCCCAGCGGGCCGCGCCGCGGCGGGTCCAGGTGTGGGCCAGGTAGGCCGAGGTCAGGAAGGTGACGGAGAGGACGGCCGCGGCCAGCACCGGACCCGTCCAGCCGCCGTGCAGGAACTCGGCCGGGTCGTCCTGGATCCGGTTGAGCACGACGCGGAACACAGCGGGCGTCAGGCTCTGCGCGACGGCGTCGACGAGGATCAGAGCGTAGCCGGCGACGAGCATCCATCCGCCGTCCCCGGCGTGCGCGAACAGCACCCGCAACGGATGCGCGGGCTGCTCCGCTTCCGCGCGCCGTGGTCGACGTGGTCTCACCGGTCGGGGGTGGCGGCCGGTTCGAGGACCTTGTAGACCCGCTCCCGGAGGTCCGCGATGGCCTGGCCGGCGTCGGTGGCCGGCTCGCGTGGGGGCAGGGAGAAGCCGGTGTACATGACGCGGCGCTCGGCGGCCAGCGGCGGGGTCGACTCGTGCAGGGTGTCGCTCAGGTGCACGGTGACGTCGCCGGCCTCGGTGGGGACGGGGACGACGGGCAGGTAGGGACGCGTCTTGGCGATCTCGACGGGCATGAGCACGCGGTGGGAGCCGGCGATGACCCGCAGCTGGCCGTTGTCCTCGCCACTGGCGGTGACGGCGATCCCCACGGTGACGGAGGAGCAGGTGTAGGCGTGCCGGCCGAAGTGGCAGTCGCGGTGGAACGGGAGGTCGGAGGGGCCGGCGGTGACGCGGAGGGGTTTGATGAGCGCTTCCAGGCCCCGTCCCTCTGCCGGGCGGGCGATCAGGGTCTCGTCGCCGGCGAGGGCCTGGCGCAGCTGGTCCCAGCGTTCGCCGCGCAGGATCGCCGCGGTCGTGGGCGAGCGCTCGATGAACTCCTGGAGGCGGACGCAGCGGCGGGTGCCGTCCGCGACGGTCGCCCACCACGAACGGCCGTCCCCCTCCCGGTAGTCGGGCAGCGCTCGGTCGATGTCGGCCGAGACGGCGGCCATGTCGGCCGGGTCGATCCAGCCGCGCAGGTGCAGGAAGCCGGCCTCGCGCAGGAAGTGCGCGACGTCCGCCGGGTCGTCGCCGGGGCCGAGGACCTGGCCGAGGTCCAGGGGCTCGCCGCGGCGGTCGCGGAAGTCGACGTCGCCCGTGACCGGCCAGCCTTCGAGCAGGCACAGCCACAGCGAGTCCCAGACCGAGACGTCCCGCTCGTCGCCGCCCCGGTAGCGCAGCTCGCGCGCGGTCAGCATCGCGCCGAACGACCGCTGGTTCTGTACCCAGTCGGAGAATGCGTCGTCGGTGAAGCTGACGACGACCGCGCCGTCGGCGATGCCCGGCGAGCAGCGAAGTTCTGTTCCGTCGGCGGAGAAGGTCCACACCGAGCCCGCGATCTCGATCGCGAGCGGCGGGGCGCCCAGGAAGTCGACGCCCTGGGCGACGAGGTGGCCGTTGCGCGCGGCGAGGTCCGGGAAGTCGGTCGCCAAGAAGTCGTCCATCCGGACATGACGAAGATCGGCATCCCGACGGGTACGGCGATCCAGAGAAACGTACACACCCACTCCTCTCCGACGGAGATCGAACTCCGCTCGACGGTGCTCTGGCCCCGGCCCACCGCCGAGGCGAGACGCCGAGCCCACAGCGGCGGCCGCGCATAGGGCAGATGCGGCTCGGCGTCCACGAGGGTGACCGGGTCTCGCCAGCCGAGCTCGCGCACGCTGGACGCGAGCTGGACCCCGGCCTGGCAGGCACCGCTGATGAGCAAGCCGGTCTGGGGCCTGCTCACAGCTGCACGTCAGGAATCGTCACGTGGATGTCCTGGCCGTCGACGAGGGCGAGCTGGCAGGACAGCCGGGAGTTCGGTTCCCGGTCCGTCGCCGCGACGTCGAGCATCTCGTCCTCGTCCTCGCTCATCGGCGGGCAGGCTGCCAGGTCGTCCTCGTCGACGAAGACGTGGCAGGTGGCGCAGGACAGCACGCCGCCGCACTGCCCGACGATGCCGGAGACGCCGTTACGGACCGCGGTCTGCATCACCGAGTCACCGACGACACCCTCGATGACCCGTTCGGAGCCGTCAGGCTGGGCGTAGAACACCTTGGGCACGTTCTGATTCCCTCCAAGCCACTTCCCCGTGGCCTGCGCTATCAGGTGACGGGCAGACTCGTCATCGGAATGGGCACACGCTCACCCGTCTGGAACGGCTCCCTGACGAAACGATGATCGGACAACACTGCCCGGGCGGCCTGGTGACGGTGGACGACCCAGCAGTCCCCGCCGTAGGGCATCGTGACCCTGGTCATCGGCCGATCAGCGATGACCCGCTGAAACTGCTCGATCGCCTCTTTCGCCGACCGGGGGCCGAACGGGTAGCTGGCGTCCTCGACCACCGGAGCGTCGGAGGCCGCGCCGAAGTAAGACATCGTGTTCTCCGCCTGGTCAGGAGGTCTGCGCGAGTGGCACGGCGACGACTTGGGGCTGGGCGTCGGGCGTGATGGCCATGACGTCGTCGAAGCGCTCGGCCACGGTCTCGACGGTGAGACTGGGGTCGTGGAAGCCCACCGTGTTCACGATGGCCATCCGGTTCACGAAGCCACCAGCCACGTTGAAGGTCTCGCCGGTGACGGCGCAGGTGGGGTGGACCAGATAGGCGGCGACCGGTGCGATGTGCTCCGGGAGCAGCTGGGTCCGCATGTATTCCAGGACCTCCGCCGGCAACGCGTCCGCGGACTGCTCGGCCATACGGGTACCAGCACCAGGCGCGATCGCGTTCACGAGAATGCCATGCTCCGCGCCCTCGATCGCGAGGTTACGGGTCAGCCCGAAGACCGCGCCTTTCGACCCGCCGTAGTGCGTCATGAGCGGATTGCCGAGCATCGCGCCCGAGACCGTGTTGACCACCCGACCGGAACCAGAAGCGATCAGATGTGGCCACGCCGCTTTGCAGACGAACAGCGAGCCGAAGTAGTGAACGTCCAGGTGACGCTGGTACTCCTGCCGGCTGACCTCGTCGAAACGCGCGGTCCGCACGATACCGGCGTTGTTGATGACCGAGTCCAGCCGACCGAACGCCGCCACCGCGGTGGCGACCACGGAGGCAGCGCCCTCCTCGGTGGAGATGTCCGCGCGCGACGCCTCGGCCTTCCCGCCGGCGGCACGGATCTCGGCGACGACGTCGCCGGCCGGATCGTCGCCATCGACCCCGGACCCATCCGTACGTGCACCAAGATCCGCCACCACCACACTGGCACCGCGGCTGGCAAGCAGCAGCGCATGAGCCCGGCCAATACCCCGGCCGGCACCCGTGACGATGACCGCCCGGCCATCGAAGGAAAGTTCCGTCATCACACGTCCCATCGCAAGCAGGTCTTGTGGCGGTCAAGGACGGGCACTGCCACCACCGACGGCCGCGGAGACGGTCGAGATGGTGCCGAGCTTGCCCTGGCGGGACTTCTCCCAGTCCATGACCTCGACACCGGCGCAGATGTAGAGCGTCCGCCGGTCGGGGCCGCCGAGCACGCAGGCTGGCGCGACTCCCTGCTCCGCTGGCAGCTTGACCAGGTGGGTGATCTGGCCGCCCTCGAGTACCCGGGCGATGCCTGGGAGGTCGACCAGGCCCGTCCAGACCGCGCCTTCGTCGTCGAGGCACAGTCCGTCGGGCATATTGGGCAGGTCGGCGAAGACCCGCCGGTTGCTCAGGCGGCCCTGCGGGTCGCGATCCATGACGCTGAGCCGGGTGCTGAACACCTCGGCGGTGACCACTCGGGTGCCGTCGGCGGTGATGGCGATGCCGTTCGCGCTGCCAAAGCCGCCGAGGTCCTCCAGGGCGTGGGCAGTGCCGTCCGGCTCCACGACGAGCAGCAGGGAGTCCTTCGGCTCCTCGCCCTGGAAGAGCTCGAACCCGAGCTGGGTGACGTACGCCCGGCCTGCCTCGTCGACGACCATGTCGTTGATCGGTCCCGTGGCGAGATCACGCAGGTCGGCGTAGACCGCGAGATCCGTGCCATCCCAGACCAGGACGACCCGCTCGTGCATCGACGTGACGATCAGCCGGCCGTCCGGCAGCCAGCCGAAACCGCCGAGGATGACCTCGGTGTCGTTGAGCGACGTGCGTCCCGAGGCGTCCAGCACAGTCTCGGCCTTGGTGTCGGCGTCGAGCCGCACGAGCCGGTGGGCGTACATGTCGCTGAACCACAGCGCGCCGTCGTGCCAGCGGGGGCACTCCGGCCAGGTGTAGCCGATGGACACCTGCTCCGCCGGCAGCGCGGCGGCACCGGCGAACGGGTCGACATCGTTGTCAGTCATCAAGAATCTCCGACGTTCGACAGATGAACTGCGGGGCTCGATCAACCGCGGGACAGTGGTTTCTGGCTGCGAGGCACAGGAGGAACAGTCTCCCCGTGACCCTCATCACACTACATAAAGATGTCTTTTATCAAGCATCTTCTTAGATCAGTCAGATGTTCACCGCTCAGTCCGACGAGGGCAGCGCCTTGGCGGCGTGGACGTCGAGTTCCGTGCCGGCGAGCGTCAGTGGCCCGGCACCCGCCTTCGTGCAGATTCGCGATGGGTCGTCCGCACCGGTGCCGGTCGGGCTCGGCGTCATCCGTACAGACCCGCCTCAGTCGGCTTGTCGGCAGAGAACAGAGCTGCATGCGGATCCGCGATGGCGTGCCGCTCCGGCAGCCGGACCGCCGCGGTCCCGATCGCCGTCTCAGCACCGTCCTGATTCACCACCGCCACCCGCACGTCGACCAGCTGGTCGCTATCCGGCCGCACACCGACGACCCGGCCGACGACGGTGTTGGTGTCCCCGATCAGGTTGGGCCGGCGCAGCTGGGCGCTCAGGCTGACCAGGTCGCCGCGGTCGCCCATCCAGTCGGTCACGATCTGTGTCATCCAGGCAATCCGCTGCGGCCCGTAGTCGAAGCTGGTCGCCTGCGAACGGCTGCGCCGGGCATACTCGGGGTCAGCGCGCCCGCCGGCTCCCATATCGATGCTGCCTTCGGCGACGTAACGCGACCTGCTGGTGTTCAACGACCCATAGCTGAACAGATAAAGCTCGGATGTCGTGTACGTGCCCTTGGGCAGGGTGGGCAGCTCATCACCCTCCCGAGCCTCGTCCCGGAACAGCGGCTTCGCGCCACGCCGCGTCCGTTCCCACACCAGTGGGTCGGGAGCCACCCTCGGCCGGTCCGGCCGGTCGCGGGACGCCGAGGACTCGACTCCGCGGCCAGGGTTGGGAAAACGCAGCATCCGGTTGGTGACCGTCGCCAGGAGCTGGGCGCGATGGTCGTAGTACTCGGTACGCCCGGAGCACACCAACGCCTCCCCCAGCTGGCGCGTCCGCATGCGGGTGACGTCGACCGGGGTCTCGATCGCGCGTACCCGGTCACCGACGAAGACCGGGGCATGCCACTGGATGTCGGCGCCCAGGTAGAGAATGCTCAGGTCCTCCATGGCGACATCCCGCTCGGAGATGTGTCCCCAAATCGAGGCGTTGGCGCCGAACGCGATGGAGAAGACGAACGACGGCGAACCGACGAGCTGGTGATACCGGCCGGCGGCCGCGTAGGAAGAATCGCGGAACAGTGGGTTGTAGTCCCCGGAACCGTCGGCGTGCCGGCTCAGCCACTCCGGGGTGACCTCGCGCCACGGCCGCGGCGGCAGCGGCTGGCCCAGCCCCTCCCGATAGGCCTTCTCGAAATCGTCCAGGGTGGCGATGCGGCTCATGACTGCCTGCCTTCGGGTACTCGGAGCCTCCTGGGCCGCACGACGGAACGAACGCTGGCCGGGAGCCGAACGGTGAGATCCGCCAGCACGCGGTGACCGCGTACCTGACCCGTGCTCATGCGACAACTCCGTCAGCACGTAGCGCAGCGATCTGCGTCTCCGCGCGGCCGACCCTGCGCAGCAGCTCGTCCGTGCTGTCACCGAGTTCTTCGATCGGCCGCGCCGGCAGCGGGCCGGTGGAGGAGAACCGCGGCGCCGGACGGGGATGCGGCACGCCATTGACCTGTTCGAACATCGCGCGCGCACGGGCGTGCGGATGCCGCGTGGTCTCGTTCATCGACAGCACCGGAAAGAAGCACGCCTCATGGCCCGCGAAGTGGGACACCCAGGCGTCCCGGTCCCGCGTGGCGAACACCTCGGCGAGCCGGGCACGCAGCGCGGCCCACGAGGCCCGGTCCATCTGCGCCGGGACGGTGTCGGTGTCGATGTCCAACAGCGTCATCAGCGCCCGGTAGAACTGGGGCTCGATGGCGCCCACCGACACCCACCGGTCGTCCGCCGTGCGGTAGACGCCATAGAAGTGGGCGCCCGAGTCGAGGAGGTGAATACCGCGCTCCTCGCTCCAGATGCCGGTCGCGGCCATCGCGTAGAACGGCGCCATCATCGCCGCCACACCGTCGATCATGGCGGCGTCGACGACCTGACCGGTGCCGGTGACGCGGGCCTGGAGCAGGGCGGCGAGCACCCCGATCACCAGGAACGCGCCGCCGCCGCCGTAGTCGGCGACCAGGTTGAGCGGCACCGCCGGGTCACCGCCCGCGGGGCCGATGGCGTGCAGGGCCCCGGAGAACGCGAGGTAGTTGATGTCGTGGCCGGCAAGGCCCGCCAGTGGACCGTCCTGTCCCCAGCCGGTCACGCGGCCGTACACCAGCCGGCGGTTCCGGGCCAGACACTCCTTCGGCCCGAGCCCCAGCCGTTCGGCCACCCCCGGCCGGAAGCCCTCGACGAGCACGTCGGCGGTATCGAGCAGGTCCAGCACGATATCCACACCGCGCTGGTCCTTCAGGTCGATCGCGATGGACCGACGGCCGCGGCCGTGCACGTCGGCCTGGCGCCGCTCGGGAGAGACGGGACCGGCGCGCTCCACCCGGATCACCTCGGCGCCCATGTCAGCCAGCAGCATGCAGGCGAACGGGCCGGGCCCCTGGCCCGCCAGCTCGACGACCCGGACCTCGCGCAACGGGCCCGTGCCAGCTGGCGGACCCGCCATGTCCGAGCCGGGCGCCGCGCTCATGTGGCCCCCTCCGGCGCCGTACCAATGACCCGATCAGCGGTCAGGGCGGCGAGCTGCTCCGGGTCGAGTCCCAGCTCCTCGCCGAGGACCTCGGTGTTGTGCTCGCCCAGGGTCGGCGGCCGACGACGATGTGCCCAGGCGCCGGACGTGGGACGGACCGGCAGCTGCGGGAGCGGAATGACCCCACGCCAGGGCAGGTCGAACGGCTGGTACCAGCCGCGGGCCGCCAGATGGGGATGGTCGTGGATGAAGCGACTGTCCCTGATCTCGGCGGCCGGGATGCCAGCCGCGAGCAGCCGGCCGACCAGCTCCGCCCGGTCGTGCCCGGCGGTCCACTCGGCGAGCTCGACCTCGATCCGGTCGGCCTGCGCCCGCCGGCCAGCCAGCGTGCGCAGGTCCGGGTCCACCGCCCAGCGCTCCAGCCCGGTCAGATCGACAAGGGTCCGCCACTGCTCGTCATCGACCACGGTGATCGCGACCCATCGTTCGGTCTTGTCCGTCGGGAAGACACCCTGCGGAGTAGCGATCGCGTCGCGGTTACCCATCCGTTCCAGCTGGACGCCTTCGGCGGACCAGGCGATGACCTGTTCGCTCGCCATGACCATCGCCGCCTCGGCCAGCGGCGATTCCACGAGCATTCCCTCGCCGGTTCCGCGAGTCTTCAGCAGCGCGGCAGCAAGCACGAAGAAGGAGTTGGACGCCCCCATCGGGTCGGCCGGACCGCTGGGATTGTGTGGGTCGCCGTCCTCGTAGCCGGTCCGCCAGCACAGCCCGGAGAACTGCTCGACAGTCTGCGCGTAGCCGACCATGGAGCGCCGCGGCCCGGTCAGTCCGAAGGCGGGCATACGGTGCATGACAAGCCGTGGGTTGAGCTGATGGATGGCGTCCCACTCGAGGCCAACCGACTCGAGTACCCGTGGGGCGTAGTTCTCGATCAGCACGTCGGCGTCCGCGATGAGCCGGACCAGCAGCTTGCGCCCGGCGGGCTGCGTCATGTCGAGCGTGATGCCGCGCTTGTCGCTGTTGGCGCCCAGGTAGAAGTTGCCGCATTCCCACCAGCGGTCCTCGGTCACAGCGACCCCGCCAAGGGTGCGCGCGCCGTCGATGTGGCGGGTGCTCTCGACCTTGACCACGTCGGCACCGAGTGCGGCGAGCGCCGCGCCCACATAGCCGCCGACCCACCAGGTGCCGAGGTCAATGACCCGCAGACCGGCGAACGGCAGCGTGTCGGCGGGCACCTCGGCCCGCGCGGGTGCCGCCGTCGCCAGCCGCGGCTCCTTGCCGCGTCGCGGCCGAACACCGTCGAACAGGAACGGGGGTACGGGTTCGACGAACCCCGGGTCCACCGGGTTGGGCTGGTAGAAGCCCCGCGCCACGACGTGCGGATCATCCACGATCGTCGCGCCGTTGTGCACCGGGGCGCAGGGGATCCGGAACGCGGAGGCCAGCTCCACGATCTCGGCGACCGTGTGCCGCCTGGTCCAGGCGCGGACGGCAGCGGTGAACTCGTCGTCGCGCAGGTAGCGCCCATAATGCGACGTCATCTGCGGGTCATCGAGCCAGTCGAACCGCTCGATCAGCACCAGGAAGTCCTGGTGGTTCTGCGCCGACGCCAGGTTGAAGCCGACCCAGCCATCGGACGCGGGCTCCACCGAGGGGTTCAGGCGGCGCCGTGGCGCAGCGGTGTCCGGGGAGGTCCCGGAGACCGAGGCCGCGATGTCCTGGAAGAGGTTGGTGCCATAGGAGGTCACCTCGATCAGCGCGGCGTCGAGCAGGCGGTGCGCGGTACCGCCCTGGAGCGCGGCGACCGCGGCACCGGCAGCCATCGAACCCGCGATCCACAGCCCTTCGGCGCTGCCTGTCATCAGTGGCGGCCGCGTCGGCAGGCCACGCATCGCCAGCGAGCCGGACTCGGCCTGCATGGTCAGCTCGCTCCACGGCCGGCCGCTGCCCGCCCAGGGCCCGTGCAGGCCCCAGGGAGTGATGACCACAACGACCGCCTCGCCAAAGCTGGCCAGGAGTTCCTGGTCCGGGGCGTCGTCCAGTTCGATCACGACGATGTCGGCACCGATGGCGACCAGGTCCCGTATGGTGCCGGGTTGCTCGACCTTTCCGCTGTGCAGATAGGTCCGCAGCGATGGCCTGGGTAACGCCACGGTCGCATCGCCGACCAGGATGACCCGGGCGCCGGCGTCACACAGCATGCGGCCCGCGTAGCCACCGGCGATGGACCGGGACCACTCGGCGACTCGGATGCCGGCCAAGGGCAAGCCGTCCTGGTCGGGTTCCCTACCTGGGCCGGTGTCGGGAGACAGGGTCATTCAGCTCGCCGCGATCAGGTCGCCCAGGTCGGCCAGGCGCTGCCCCGGGGTGCCGATGGCCGCCCGGGTGTGCTTGACCGCCAGGAAGTACTTGTGGAGCGGATAGTCGAGATCGACGCTCAGGCCGCCGTGCAGGTGCATGGCGGCCTCGACGACCCGGATCGAGGCGTGGACTGCCCACCAGGCCGCGATATTCAGCTCCTCCTCGTAGGAGAGGCCCTGGTCCAGGCGCCACAAGGCCTGCCACGTGGTCAGCGCGATGCCCTCCGTGTCGATGTACGCGTCCGCGACGCGATGGGCGACCGCCTGGAAGGTGCCGACTGGCCGTTCGAACTGCTGGCGCTCGCTGACGTACCGGGCGGCCATCTCCAGGGCGCCGCGGCAGCTGCCGAGCTGTTCGACGCAGCGCAGAGCCAGCAGCCGCGGCCGCAGCCAGGCGCCCCCCTCGGCGTGCGAGCCAGGCGCCACCAGGACATCCTCGGCCGCCACCGGCGTGTCCACCAGTGTCAGCTGCCAGCGCGGCCGCCGGTCGACCGCGTTCTGTCTGTCCAGCGTCGCACCGGCGGCCCTGGGGTCGACCAGGAACAGCCCGGCGCGGCCTTCGCCGTCGGCGGCCTCGACCAACACCCGGATGGCCTGATCGGCGAGAAGGACGTGGTTGACCCGGCCGGTCAGCGTCCAGCCATCGCTCGTCGAGTGCGCTTCGAACGGCGGGGGTACGTCCGCGCGGAGCCCGACCGCGCAGCCGAGCACGAGCTCGCCGGCGGCCACCGGGGCGACCAGCCGGGCGCGCTGCTCGGGCGTGCCGAAGTGCGCGATCGGCGCGGCGGCGCCGACCAGCGCGTCGACGACCGGGATGTGGCCGGCGCCCTTCGCCGCTGCTTCGACCACGAGCGCCAGCTCGACCAGCCCGAGACCGGCACCGCCGTCGTCCTCGGGCAGTGCCAGGCCCAGCAGCCCGGCCTTGCCCAGGTCGGCCCAGAGCGCGCCGTCGAACCAGTCCCCGTCGGTCTCGGGGCGTGCCGCATCGGCGCGACCAGCGATGACAGTGGTCGCCAGTTGCTGGATCTCGAGCTGCTGCTCGTCCAGAGAGAAGTCCACGGAAGGCTCCTTGGGGTTGCGGCTCAGCGCTTGACGCGAGGCAGGCCCAGGCCGAGCTGCGCGACGATGTCCCGCTGGATCTCGTTCACGCCGCCGATGAAGGTCAGGACGTTGGACGAGCCGGCCTGCTTCGCCAGCCCCCCGCCGAGGACGGCGCCTGGGGACTCGGCGCCCAACGCGGCGTCCGGGCCCACGATGCCCTGCAGCATCCGGGCGGCCCGACCGATCAGTTCAGTACCGAAGACCTTCGCCGCCGAGGCGTCGGCGGCCGGCGGCTCGCCGGCATCCACCTCGGTGGCCAACTTGCTGTTGAGCAGAATGAGGAACTCCAGCTCCGCGCGAACCTGGGCGAGGTCGCTGCGCACCCACGGCTGGTCGATGACCCGGCGGCCGTCCGGCAGCCGCGTCTCGCGAGCCCAGGCGGTGACGTCGGCCAGCTGCCGCTGGACCAGGGCGGAGGGAACCAGGGCGACCCGCTCGGAGTTGAGCTGGCCAGTCATGATCTTCCAGCCGTTACCCTCGCCGCCGATGCAGTTCTCCACCGGCACGCGGACGTCGTCGAACGACACCGCCGCCACCGAGTGGTCACCGAGCGTACGCAAACGGGTGGAGTGGACGCCGTCGGCGTGCCGCGGCACCAGCAGCACCGAAATACCACGGTGGCGCGACACGTCCGGGTTGGTGCGCGCCGCCAGCCATATGTAGTCGGCCGCCTCCATCATGCCGGTCCACAGCTTCTGGCCGTTGATGACGTACTCCTCGCCGTCGCGGACGGCCCGGGTACGTAGCGAGGCCAGGTCGGTGCCCGACTGGGGTTCCGAGTAGCCGATCGCGAAGTGCAGTCGGCCCGCCAGAATTC
>Ga0068863_100002428_pt1 | contig 18497 bp, 17 predicted proteins | sample KBSSwiS62_FD_66596 | JGI IMG/M metagenome (GOLD analysis project Ga0068863, IMG submission 66596) | Switchgrass rhizosphere microbial communities from Kellogg Biological Station, Michigan, USA - KBS Switchgrass S6-2 | ecosystem: Host-associated > Plants > Roots > Rhizosphere > Soil ...
GGCGTGACCTCGATCCAGATCCGCGCCCAGTAGAACGCCATGCCACGCAACATGGCCGTCGGGATGCTCGCATACGTTTGCGGCAGCCGCTCTTGTGAAACCTTCAAGTAGCGTGCGGCGTTGGCTTGCAGGTCTGCATCGCGCACCGTCGCCAAGCCCTGGACGACGAATGTCGCCGGCTGTTCGAGTCCGGAGCCGCGCGGCTGCGAGAACGACAGCGTCACCTTCGGGTTGCGACGAGCGCGCTCGGCTTTCAGGGGATACGTCAGGCCAGTCGAGACGTCGATGGTGTGCTCGCCGAGGTACGGGGTCACCGGCCACGTCACCGGAGCACCAGCGCGATTAAGCGACGCGTACTCGGTTGTGACGAATGCGCCGGCTTGGTCGCGGATGGTAGACCAATCCAGATCAGCCTGAATGGGGACAGCGGTCACGGTAGCCTCCGGTGTAGTTTGGATAGAGCAAGCTATATTGATTAGAGCGGACTATAAGGAAAGGCGGTGCGAGGTGTCAAGGGACAGCGACTCGCGTCGCAAATACGACAGCACGCGGCGACAGGCCGACGCCGAAGCGCGGCACCAGCGCATCCTCGACGAGGCGATCGCGTTGTTTCTCGACGTTGGCTTCGGCTCTACGTCGATCGGTCAGATCGCCAATGCCGCAGGCGTTTCAGCGCAAACCATCTACGCCACGTTTGGATCCAAAGCGGGTGTGCTGTCGCGCGCCTACGACTATCTGCTGACGGGTGACTTCGAAGCGATACCTGTCCGGCAGCGCATGCCCCGGTTCGACGACGTGCATCCGACGCAGTATTGCGCCGTGTTCTCCGAACATGCGGCCATAGTTCGTGGGATCAACGACCGCGTCGCTGCGCTCCTGCGGGTGGTGGAGCAGTCTGCGTCGGTAGATCCAGCGCTCGGTGAACTGCGCGCAGACCTGGTTTCCCGACTGCGGTCGGACTGCCGTGCTTGGGTGAACCAACTCGACCCGCACGCGCTTGCGTCGGGCGTGACGCGCGCCGAGGCAGCCGACGTGATGGGTTTGATTGTCTCGCCCACAACGTATTCGATCCTGACGGCCGACCTCGGTTGGTCGGTTGACCGTTATCAGCGGTGGCTCGCGACGACTTTGCCGACGTTGCTACTAAAGCCGGAACTTCTGTCCAATTGATCGCCGAAACTGCTGTGAGATCGCAATTTTCGCCGAGACCGCGATCTGTGCGCAGTCTCGCGAAGGAGGTCAGCTCTTGTTGCGCTTGACCTGATTGAACGGCACACCACGGTCGGCGGCGTACTCACGCGGGAAGCCGAGCACGCGTTCGCCGATGATGTTCTTTGCGATCTCAGTGGTGCCGCCGCCCAGCGCGGCAGCCTGCCGCGACAGGTAGCGCTCGCCGTAGCGGAGCATCTCGTCGTCACCGGCGACCACTGCCGACGTGCCGGTGATCGCCAACACCGTGTCGAACTCCAGATGGTGTGTTTCCGCGTGGGTGACCCGGATGATCGAGCCCGCGGCCGGAGGCAGTGAGCCATCGAGGACCCCGTGATAGACGTGGTCGATCAGCTGCTCGCGCACCGCACGATGCACCAACGCCCGGCCCGCCATCTCGCGCACGCGTTCGTTGTCGGCCTGCCCCGTCTTCTCCAGCAGCTCGACATAGTCGATGGGCATGTCGGTCTTGCCTTCGGCACCAATGCCACTGGCGAATTCCGAGCCGCCGCCAACCGCGCGTCGCTCATGGTAGAGCTGCCGGGATGCGACGTGCCAGCCCTCGTTGACCTCGCCGACGACGGCGTCGTCGCCGAGTTCGAGGTTGTCGAAGAACTCCTCGCAGAACTCGACCGACCCGTTGACCTGCTTGATGCGTCGCAGTGTGATGCCCGGGCTGCTGATCGGCACCAGGAACATGGTCAGCCCCTCGTGCTTGGGCACCTCCCAGTTGGTGCGGGCGAGCATCAAACCGTAATCGGCCGCGAACGCGCTGGTGCTCCATGTCTTGGCGCCGTTGATCACCCACTTGTCGCCGACGCGGTCGGCGCGGGTGATGACACCGGCCAGATCGGACCCGCCGCTGGGTTCGGAGAGCAGCTGCACCAGTACTTCGTCGCCGCGAAGCACACCGGAAATGTGTTGGCGCTTCTGCTCTTCCGAGCCGGTGTCCAAGATCGTCGCCGCGCAGATCGTGAACGTCGGCGTGTTGAGGATGACCGGCATCTCGTAGTTGCGCGATTCGGTGTCGAACGCCTTCTGATAGGCGATCGGCAGACCCAGGCCGCCGTACTCCCGCGGGAAGCAGATGCCGGCGAATCCGCCGTCCCACAGCATCTTCTGCAACTCGCGGGCGCGCAACCACGGTGCCTCTTCACCCCGGTCGGCTTCAGGCGGATTATCCAGATCGATGCGCGGCATGTTCGCCGCCAGCCACGCCCGTGCGCGGGCGGCGAATTCTTCGACCGACTCGGTCGTGGCCGGCGCTGCTGTCGTCTCCGTCATGAGGCAGCCTTCGTCAGTGCGTAGACGCGCAGGTTGTGGTCTTCAGGCGTGCCGAACATCGACCGGTACAACGTGACCCTGCGCAGGTACAGGTGCAGGTCGTGTTCCCACGTCACGCCGATGCCGCCGTGTAGCTGGATGCAGTCCTGCAGCATGGCCGGAGCGTGTTCGCCCACATAGGATTTCGCGACGCTGACGGCCATCTCCGCGTCAGGCGACCGCGACGCCACCGCGGCGACCGCCGCCTTCGTCGTCGCGCGGCACGCCTCGAACCAGATCTTGAGGTCGGCGTACTTGTGTTTGAGCGCCTGGTAGGAGCCGATGGGTCGGCCGAACGAGTGCCGGTCGAATCCCCACTGGATGGTGAAGGCCAGCACCGTGTCCAGGATGCCGACCACTTCGGCGCACTGCAGCATCTGGGCGATGTGGCTCTGTCGCGCGATCAGGTCGGGCGTCTGCTCGGCCGATCCCACGGCAGCGGACTCGTCGACCTCGACACCGTCGAAATGCACACGCGCGTAACTCTTCACAAGGTCGATAGACTGCTGCGACTCGACCCGTACGCCGGGCGCGTCCGTCGGCACCAGGAACTGGCGCGGTGCACCGTCACATTGCGCGACCACCAACAGCACCGCGCTCTGAGCGCCCGCCTCGACACGATCCTTCGCTCCGTCGATCCGGTAGCCCTTCGGCGTGCGCGTCGCCGTGACCGTCGCGTCGAGTGGAGACCAGGGCCTGCTGGGCTCGTAAACCGCCCACGAGCCGACGACCTCACCCGAGAGCAGGGATTCGATTGTCGCTTCGTGGTTTTCGGGCACCTCGACCAGACCGGCCAGCACGGTGCTGACCGGATGCAGCGGCCCAGGTGCGACGGTCCTGCCCGCGAGTTCGGCGACCAGCGCCAGGTCGGCCACACCGTCACCGGACACGCTGCCGCCGCCCAGCTCGTCTGGCACAAGCAGGCTCGTCCAGCCCAACTCGGCGGCTCGCCGCCACCAGTCGGCCTCGAAGGACGCGCCGGCGGCGTGGAGTTCCCGCAGTCGGCTCAGCGAAGCTTCTTTTTCCAGAAACGACTGGGTCGTCGAGGCGAAGAGCAGCCGTTCTGGGTTTGTCTCGTCGGTCATGTAGTCCGTTCAGGCGGGTATGACGAGGGGTGGCACGTCGGGGTTATGGACGATCGTGTTCGGCACCTTGAACAGATCGATCATGTTGCCGCCCATGACCTTTCGTTGCCCCTCGTCATCAAGGCCCTGCAAGTCGTCGATCAGGTGGGTCGGCTGGGCCAACCCTTCCGGATGCGGCCAGTCCGATCCGAAGATCACCCGGTCGATGCCACACAGGTCGGCCATCTGCGCGAAATCGTCCTCCCAGAATGGCGCGACGTAGACGCCGCGCTTGAACGCCTCGATCGGGTTCTCCGGGAATGCCTGCGGCATCTTCTTGTAGGTGTTCTCGAACTGCTTGAACAGGTAGGGCACCCAGTCCGCACCGTTCTCGATGGACAGGACGCGAAGGTCGGGGTTGCGGGTCAGCGCACCGTGGCACACCAGCGCGGCCATCGAATCCTCGATGGGGCGCTTGCCCATTGACACCATGCGGAACGCGGTCGGCTTGAACGGCAGGAACTCGTCGGCGGGTTCCCAGTCGTTGAGGTACTCCGCGTAGCCGGAGTCCGATGCGTGCATCGACACCGGAATGCCCGCCTTGACGCAGGCGTCCCAGAACGGGTCGAACTCCTCGGTGCCGAAGGACCGGGTGCCGCGCAGGCCGGGCACCGGGGCGGGGCGCACGAGGACGGTCTTGGCGCCGCGTTCCAGACACCATTGCAGTTCCTCGAGCGCCCGGTCGATGATTCCGAGGTTGATGACGGGGGTGGAGAAGATGCGGCCTTCGTAGTCGAACTGCCACGTTTCGTACATCCACTCGTTGAGGGCGTGAATGACGTCGGCGATGAGCACGGGATCGTCTTTCATGCGCTCCTCGACCAGGCTGGCCAGGGTCGGGAACATCAGTGAGTAGTCGAGGCCGAGACCGTCCATGACCTCCATCCGTGCGGCCGGATCGCGGAACGCGGGGATCGCCTTCATCGGCTTGCCCATCACCTCGCGGAAGCTCTTGCCGCCGCTGCCGTGGCGGAAGTAGTCCTCCTGCGCGCCTGGCCGCGCGACGACCTCGAAGGTTGGATTCGGGATGTAGTCGCTGACCTGGTTGCGCACCATGATCTTGGTGCGACCCCGGACCTCGATGTAGTCGATGACGTGCTTGCGGTGCTCCGGCAGGAACTTGGTCAGCGCTTCCTTGGGCTCATAGAAGTGGTTGTCGGCGTCGAACACCGGATAGGGAAGCTTGCGGGCCATATTCGCCTCCTGGAAGTCTCATTGGCGGTATCTGGTAATGACATTACCACGTCTCGACCAGCGAAAACACCACCCCTGGAGAAAGGGATTCCGGGCGGGTGCAGCGCAGGTCAGGCGACGTTGCCGGGCCGCACGAGAGCGGCGAGGCAGAACTCGTAGATGTGTCCGGCGTCGATCGGGGCGCCGTTGAGTTCGGCGCCCAGTACCTGCAGTCGCATGGCGCCCAGCGCCGTTTGCATGATCAGCGCGGCGGTGGCGTCGACGGCGATGCCGGTGCGAAATGTGCCCTCGTCGACGCCGCGGTTGATGATGTCCTTGATCAGTTCGTGCAGCGGAGACAGCACCCTGGCGTACTCGCGGGGGAGCGTCTCGGCGAGGTGGTCGTTGTAGTTGGTCAGGCCGCGGTTCACCCTGTCCTGGGTGCTGGATTCGGCGGGTGTGCAGATGCGGTCGATCAGGATCCGCAGCGCTGCGGCGCTCTCGACGCCGGTGGTGTCCTCGCGCCACTTCTTCGTCGACTCCGACATGATCTTGTCGACCAACGCGAGCAGCAACTCATCCTTGGTGGTGAAGTGCTGGTAGAAGGACCGCAGCGAGGTCTTGGACCGCTCGACGACCTCGAGCACGGTGAAGTCGGTGCGGCCCGTTTCACCCAGGATCGCCAGCGCCGACTTCATGAAGCGCCTCTCGCGCGGTTCGATGTCGACGCCGGCGGCATCCGGTGGCCCGCTGGACTTCGTCATGGTAATGACGTTACCGCTTTTGCAGAAGCTCGGTTACTGTTCCGTCCCATGACGACAGACTCAGCGCAGACGTGGACCGTTGCCGGCCTGCTCGATTTGTTCGACGTCCGCCAGGACGGGGAGAACCGCTTCATCGCCGAGACGGGTCCCGCCGGCGAGGACGAGCGCCAGGTGGTGGAGGGCACGCAGGTGCTTGCCCAGGCGATTGTCGCTGTGGCCAAACGGTTCCCGGAGAAATCGGTGCGGTCGGTGTCCGCGGTGTTCGCCCGCGCGGTCATGGTCGGCGCCGGGCCGGTCGAGCTGGAGCTCGACGTCGTGAGCGAGGGCCGGTCCACGGCCACCGCGATCGTCGCCGCCAAGCAGAACGGCAAGCGCTGCATCACCGCGACGGTGCTCACCGACGTGCCGACCGCTGACGTGATCCGGCACCATCTGCCACGCCCTGACGTTGCCGGACCCGACGATGCCAACGTCTCGGAGATGCCGATGGGCGGACGGCAGCTGCGTTTGGTCGACGTGGTCGACGTGAACAGCCCTGACGAGGTGGGGCCCCCGGAGCTATATGCCTGGCTGCACTACGACCCAATCCCGGCTCGGGACGATCTCGCGAAGGCTTTGATTGCGTATTTCACTGGGCACCTTGGTATTTCGACGACGATGCGCGCACATAAGGGCATCGGCACCGCGCAGGCCCATCTGACGGTCTCGACGGCGCCGATGACGATCACGGTGAGCTTTCACGAACCGTTCCGATGGGACGGCTGGCTCCTCTACACCCACGAGAGCACCCAGGTCGGTGCCGGCATGTCATATGTGCGCGGCGCCGTGCACACGGAGGAGGGCGAGCTGATCGCATCGTTCGCGCAGGACGCTCTGATCCGGCCGCTGCGCACGACCGACACTGCGATCAAGGAGCAGTCGCGCCTCTAGATCTTCAAATAGCCTTTATCAGCGGGGATTTGGGCTGCCGTCACCAGTGACGACGCGTCGCTGGCGAGCCACACCACGATGTCGGAGATCAGGTCCGGGGCGGCCAGCGAATCGGTCGGCAGCGCGCCGGGCGAGTAGCTGTGGATGTAGTTGGGGTGGTCGGCGAAGATCTGCCACATCGCGGTGTCGTTGCCCATCGGAGTGTCGGTGCCGTACGGGTGCACCGAGTTGACCCGAATGCCGAACTCACCGAGTTCGACCGCCAACGAGTTCGTCAGCCCGACGACGCCGAACTTGCTGGCGCAGTAATGGCCGCAACCGGGAACGGCCTTGATACCTGCCGCCGAACTGATCGCGATGATTGAGCCGCCGTTGCCCGCTTCGATCATCGGCGGCACCGCGGCCTTGACGGTGTTCCACACGCCGGTGAGGTTGATGTCGAGGACTTCCTGCCACTGCTGCGCCGAAATCTCCCACAGCCGGCCCCAATTCATCACGCCGGCATTCGCGACCACGATGTCGAGGCGGCCGTACTGTTCCAGCGCGTTGGCGATCACTCGCTGCTGTCCGGCGGCGTCCCGGACGTCGACCTCGTCGGCGACGATCTTGCGACCCTCGCCCTCGACCAGACTCACCGTCTCCGCGAGGTCCTCCGGAGTCGCAGGCGGATAGCCGTTGTGTTCAGCGACGGGCGCGCACGCGTCGATCGCGACGATGTCGGCGCCGGCCCGCGCCAGCCGGATGCAATGCGAACGCCCTTGTCCGCGTGCGGCTCCTGTCACGTATGCGACTTTGCCGGCCAGCGGTTTCTCTTCAGCCATGATCGACATCGTGCGCGTGGTGCACGATGTCGTGCAAGTGGTAGACCGCGATTGTCGCGATGCTGAATTCGCTGCCGTTGCTGCGCAGACCGCGCCGCGACCACGCGTCGTCGGGCACATTGGCGTAGGTGTCGGCGACGACGCTTGCGGCATCGAACAGTTCGGTGGCCACCGTGGCGGGGTGCTGGGAGGCGTAGTCGTCGGCGATCGCGGTTTCGTCCTGGTCCCAGTTCGGAAACCGCGGGTCATCCTCGGTGAGCATCAAGTGCACTCGGTGGTTGAAGATCCTGTGGACGTCGCGGACATGGCAACCGTATTCCAGCGTGGACCACACCGCGGGTTGGCGGCGCTGTGCGGCGTCGGTCTCGGCAAGGCGACGCATCCACTCGGTCGCGTCGTCGCGGATCCGATCGGCGACCGCGCTGTAGGGCACGGATGTCGCATCGAACCCGCACTCCGGGCATGCCCGCGACAGCACCCAGGTCCAGTCCTTGGTGTCGGGCTCGATTGGCTCAGGTGTCACGCCACCAGTGTGGCAGCCGCCTCACGAATCCGGTCGCCGGCGCCTGGCGAAATCGGCTCACCGTGGCCGACGCATGCTGTTTCGACGTCGAGAGCGGCCAATCGCTGGAACGACTCGACGGTTCGTGCCCGGTCCTGGTTGAAGACGCCGAGCATCACCGCGCTGACGTTGGCTATGGTGTCGCCGGTGAACAGCACGCCGTGGCGTGGCAGATGAATCGCGATGCTGCCCTCGGTGTGGCCGGGAATCGCCATTATTTCGGCGCCACCGCCGAAATCGAGCACGTCGCCGTCGCCGAGTTCCCGATCCACCGGCACCGGCGGTGCCGTGTCCGGCAGTCCGACCGAAACCCGTTGATAGATAGGTACTTCCCAGTCCTCGAACACCGCGTTTGGCACGGCCGTTCCCGTCCGGATCGCGTCGGCGTCACCAGCTCCGGCGTACACGGGCGCTCCGGTGGCCTCGTGCAGTTCGGCGGCCGACCCGATGTGGTCGACGTGACCGTGGGTCAACACGATCCGGCCCACACCTGGCACCGCGGCCAGGATCTCGGCACCGGATCCCGGTGCGCCGGTATCGACTAGCGTCACCGAATCTCCGTCGTGCCAGACGTACAGCTGCCAGCCGTTGACCCGCAGCATGGTCAGGTTCGGTGTAATCGGCGCTGTATCCATAACTGAACGGTAAGTGGCGGTCGTCCAGCCTGGGAAGCGGATTAGCTCTCGGCAAAACTGTTCGGTCGGTACGCTTCGCCTACGCATGACTCGATGAATTGGGAGGGGTCATGTTGACATCTGCGGTCGGAATACGCCTGCTGTTCGCCGGCACTATTGCGTTGTTCCCGGTCCAAATGCTTCTGATCGTTGAAAAGAACGAGCCGTACCCGGCCTTGACCATGCCAGCCTTCAGCGGCCACCCGTTGGAAGGCCACGTCCTCGTGCTCGAAAAGCCGGAATTTCGCGTACAGTTCGCCGGCGGACATGTCGAGACTGTTCCTTACGAGAGCCTTATGCCCGCGACGCCGTTGGATTCCTTGTCAATTTTCAAGAATGTCTTTCCTGTGCATAGGTCTGCCATCAACCCAGAAACGTTGGCGTGGCTCAAGTCGAACATCATCAGGCGATTTCCCCAAGGAGAGCCATCCGGCGTCGACATCGTTTGGCGCAAGGCGTCATACGACGTAGCTCACCCTGGCGACGTTCGGTTCACGACAGTGCGTACCGTTCACCTGGATTTCGGTCGTGAGCCGTGAGAATCGCTGAAAAATTTGATCAGTGGGTCCAAGACGGTCCGTTTACCCCAATGGACCTCGGGTTGTACCGGATTATCTATGCGGTCGCAACGCTTCTCACAGTGCCGGACATTCAGTGGGTTACCAAATATCCTGATGCAGCCATCCATGCGCCGCTTGGTCCTCTTCTGCTGATCTCCGGCTTCCCGTCCTCGGCAGTCCTTGTCGCGCTGGAAGTGCTGCGATCATTTGCACTGGCGCTGCTCGCTGTGGGGCTGTGGACGCGGTTCGTGTCAGTTGCAGTCACGGTGCTCTTGCTTGCCACCTATGGGTTGACGTATACGCTGGGCAAGATCGATCACACCATTTTGATCGTGCTTGCACCGTTGATACTGTCATTCGCCCACTGGGGTCGCTCTGTTTCGATCGATGCCTTGTTGAGCAGGCGGGCGTCGGCATCGCAGCCTCAATGGCCGTTGCGGTTTCTCGCACTTGTGGTGGGGTTGTCGTTCTTTGCGGCCGCCTTCATGAAATTTGCCACCGGTTGGCTTTCGCCGACCACCCAAGCCGCCCTAGGCCACATCTTGGCGAGGTACTACAGCAGCGACTCGATGCCGTGGTCTGTGCAATGGGTGCCGGCCACGACCCAATTCCGTCTAGCATGGGAGGTCACCGACTGGCTGACCGTGGCGATGGAGCTTGCAATTCTGTTCACGGTGCCATGGTGGCGCGCATTTCGGATCGCGCTCGCCGCTGCGGTGCTGTTCCATCTTGGGGTGCTGTTGGCGACAAACATCGTCTTCTCGTTCAACGTGGTCGTGTACGGCGCATTCGTCTCGTGGGCGGAGCTGTGCCGGCCCCTAGGCGCCGCGCCGATCGTCAAACGTGCGATCGATCGTTTCGCGGCAATGCAACTCAACCGCGGCGCGGCACTGCTGGTTGCGCTGTTTGCGTTCGCGCTCAGCGGTGTGACCTGGTTTGTCACGTCGACAATCCCGGCCATCGGTGCCACGTGCAGCGTGTTGATCATCTTGGCCGGCGCCGCAGTGGGTGTCGGCTATCTACTGCGTCAAGCGGTGTTCGTCGCGCCCAAGCCGATCAGCTAGCGGCGAAATCGGCGAGCAGCGCCGACCGAAGGACGTCCAACGGCAGCCCGCCGAGATCGAGCGCGCTGCCGTGGAACTCCTTCAACGACAACCCTCGACCGAGCATCTCGTCGCGAAGCTGCTGCCAGATCCGCTGGCCGATCGCGTACGACGGCGCCTGCCCGGGCCAGCCCAGATAGCGGTCCAGCTCGAAGCGCAGATGCTCCTCAGTCATGGCGCTGTGCGACTGCAGGAACACCCACGCCCGTTCCGCATCCCATCGGCCGCCGTCGGGCGCGGTCAGTCCGCAGTGCACGCCGATGTCGATCACCACGCGTGCGGCCCGGAACCGTTGCGCGTCAAGCATTCCCATCCGGTTACCGGCATCGTCGAGCCAGCCGAGGTCGGCCATCAGACGCTCGGCGTACAGCGCCCAACCCTCGCCGTGTCCCGACACCCAGCAGCCCATCCGCCGCCACCGGTTCAGTCGGTCCGACGAAACGACCGCGCGACCGACCTGCAGGTGGTGGCCCGGCACCCCCTCATGGAACACCGTGGTCGTCTCCTGCCAGGTGCGAAATGTGTTGACGCCAGGCGGGACGGACCACCACATCCGGCCGGGCCGGCTCAGGTCTTCCGATGGCCCCGTGTAGTAGATGCCACCCGTCTGTGTCGGCGCGATCCGGCACTCCAGCCTCCGCAACGCGGGTGCGATGTCGAAGTGCGTGTCCGCCAATGAGTCGACGGCGCGATCGGACAGGTCCTGCATCCACGCCTGTAGCGCGTCGGTGCCATGCACCAGATACCGCGGCTCGTCGTCCAGTCGCCGGATCGCCTCGCTGACCGAAGTGCCCGGATAGAGCCGGTTTGCGACCGACTCCTGTTCGGCGACAATGCTTTCCAACCGCTCGAGACCCCACTGGTACGTCTCGTCGAGGTCGACGGCCGTGCCGAGGAATTCGCGTGACAGCAACCGATACGCGTCGCGGCCGAACGCGTCGTCCTGCCGGGCGTGCGGTGCGATCTCGTCACGCAGCGCGACGGCCAGCGTGGCGTAGGCTTCGGCGGCCGCCGCAGCATATTGTTGCAAGTCCGCGTGCAGCACATCGTTTCCGGGCGCTGCATCGGACACCATCGCCACGAACAGCTGCTGAATCTGTGCCGCCTGTTGGACGCCGCGCGCCACCTGCCGGGCCGCGGGCGCTCGTCCGGCCGCCGCCGACGCCCGCAGCGCCTCGGTGTAGCCGCGTACATGCTCGGGCACTTTAGACATCCGCTTGCCGATCAGCGCCCAGTCCTCGTCGGTGTCGGTCGCCATCAAGTCGAACACGTCACGCATGGACTGAAGTGGTGACGCGATCACGTTCAGATCGCCCACATCCAGTCCGGCGTCGTGCAATTCGATCTGCAGGCCGAGCCGTTCATGCATCGCCGCGATCGTCACATGGTCGACTTCATCGACCGCATTGGTGCTCTCCAGCTCACGCAATGCCGAACGGGCGGCATCGACGCGAGCTGCCACGCCGTCGGGGGAGTAGTCGGTGATGTTGTCGTCGTGGCCGAGGATCCCCATTTCCGTTGCCGCGCACGGGTCCAGCGACGCGAACGTCTCGAGGTAGCGTTCGGCGACGGCATCGACGGCCGTTGGTGGCCTAACCAAGGTTGTTGGTTGCGAAGGTGTCGCACTTGTTGGGGTCGCCGGTCTGGTAGCCGACGGTGAACCACTTCTGCCGCTCCGCCGACGACCCGTGCGTCCACTGCTCGGGGTTGATGCGGCCCGTCGCCTGCTTCTGAATGCGGTCGTCGCCCACCGACGAGGCGGCCGACAGCGCGTCGGCAATGTCCTTGTCGCTCAACGGCTCCAGGAACGGCACGCCGGTACTTTCCTGTTTGGTGATCGCAGCGTAGTGTGCCCACACTCCGGCGTAGCAGTCGGCCTGCAGTTCGGTCCGCACGCCGGCACCTTCCGCGCCGGTGGGGTCCTGCTGCGCCCGGCCAAGGACGCCCTTCAGGTCCTGCACGTGGTGACCGTATTCGTGGGCTACGACGTATTCCTGCGCCAATGGTCCACCGCTGGAACCGAATTGATCGACGAGCACCTGGAAGAAGTCGGTGTCGAAGTAGGCGGTCTGATCGACGGGGCAATAGAACGGACCAACCGATGTGTCGGCGGGTCCGCAGCCGGTCTGGATCGAACCGTGAAACAGCGTGGTGTGCGGGGGCGTATACCCACGCATTAGCTGCTGCCACACTCCGTCCACCGAGTTCGTCGTCGCTACCACCCGGCATTCGACGAACTTGTTGGCATCCGCACCGGTTTTGCAGTGGCTCAGGTCGTAACCTGGCGCCTGCACGCCGCCCGCGTCGATCTCTTGTTGCTGGGGCATCACCGAGCTCGGATCGACACCGAGGAACAGCGCGACAACCACGATCAACAAGCCACCGAGTCCGCCACCGATCGCGATTCCGCGACCAGGCCCAGGCCCACCTCCGGTGGAGATGTTGCTGGTGTCGATCTGCATACCCTCGTTGAAGGTCATTGCCCCGCTCCGTTGCTCGCCACACCCTGTTCAGACGCCGGTGTGTCCAGCTTTGCACACTACGATTTAGGCGTGGCAGTCCTTCTGGGACATTCGACCATCGCGCACACGGCACTGGGAGATCTTCGCGGCACCACCGACGGTGGTGTCGAGGTCTGGCGTGGCGTGCCGTACGCCGAGCAGCCAATCGGTGAACGCCGGTTTCTGGCACCCGCTGCGCTGCAGCGGTGGACCGGCGTGCGCGACGCGCTCGAGCATGGACCGCTCCCGCCGCAGAGCAAGTCGTTCGTCGGCGGCGGTCGCGACGACCCGAAGGTCCGTGACGAAGCGTGCCTGACCCTTACGGTGTGGTCGCCCGATACCACCGGCTCCCTGCCCGTGATGGTGTGGATTCCCGGCGGCGCATTCGTGTACGGGGCCGGTCAGTTCCAGCTCTACAACGGCTCGCGGCTGGCCGCCAACGGAAATGTGGTGGTGGTCAACGTCACCTACCGGATCGGTGTGTTCGGCGGTTTCGAGCTGAGCGATCTGGGCGATGGTTTCGACGACAACCTCGCGCTGCGCGATCAGATCGCCGCGTTGCGGTGGATCAAGGAGAACATCGCCGCGTTCGGCGGTGATCCCGATCGGGTGACCGTGTTCGGCGAATCGGCAGGCGCAACGTCGGTACTGGCGTTGTTGGCCAGTCCCGCCGCCGACGGCCTGTTCCGCCGCGCGATCGCCCAGAGCCCTGCGCTTCCGCTCATCGCCGACCGCGAACTGCGGGCACGGCAGGCCCACGACTTCCTGACGCGCTTGGGTGTGAGGGCCGACGAGGTGAAGGGGCTTCCGCAGCGGCAACTGCGCCGTGCCGCGGGCATGCTGCAGCTCAAGAGCGCCGCGAGGACCCCGACACTTGCCTATGGGCTGACCTACGGCGTCGACCTGCTGCCGCGCCATCCTGTCGAGGCCGCCCGCGAGGGCGCGCTGGCGCGGGTGCCGCTGATCATCGGCACCAACAGTCACGAGGCGTCGATGTTCGCCTGGACCAAGCCGCCGATGCTGCCGACGACCGTCGCGTCGATCGACTCCTACCTCGACCGTGTCGCTCCCGACGCCAAGCAACAGGTGTTGGCCGCGTATCCGGACTATCCGCGTAGACGCGCGCTCGTCGCGTTCGGATCTGACGTCATGTTCGGCCGTGGGGTGTGGGCGTTCGCCGACGCTTACAGTGCCCATGCGCCGACGCACATGTATCGGTTCGACCATTTCGGTTGGAGCCTGCGGCTTCTCGGCCTCGGCGCCACGCACGGCAGCGAGATCGTGCACATCCAGCACAGCTATGCCTCGTTCATCGGGCGCAAGCTGCATCCGCTCGGGCGTCGGCTGCAGCCGCCCGTCGGCAGGCGCATGCAGCGCGCCTGGCTGGACTTCGCGGCGCAGGGGTGGGAGACCGGCCAGATCGTTTGGTCCAACGGACACGACTGGCCGATGTACGACACCGACCGTCGCTGCACCCGGGTGATCCTGTCGGCGCGCGACATGGTCGTCGAAGATCCTGACGCGAAACGTCGCAAGGCCTGGGCAGGCCTGTACTAGGTTCCGCCGCGAAATAAGGTTCCAGTACGCCTTGGGCCGAAATGTGTGCGATAACTCTGATCTCGGCGGAGGTTCAGGTCGTCGCGTAGCGCTTGGCGGCGTACTCGCGCAGGTTGTAGAGGAACTTCTGGAATGTCCGCGCCATCAGTGGGCGGCCAAGGGTCATTCCGATGCGGCCGGCAACGCCGTTCGGCTTCATCGCCATCACCCACGTCAGATGACAGCCGGTGGTCGTCGGCACGATGCGGTAGTCCTCGGCGAACGCGGCGATGCTGCGGCTAGAGGCCTGGTTGAACCGAAAAGCCATGTGCGTGAAGGGCTCCCAGGTCAGGAATTCTTCGTCGCCGACGATGCCGCCGCGCATGTCGACCGTGCGGGTGGTGCCGACACCGTGGGGTTGCGGACTGGTCCACGTCACCTTGGTGATCGCGGTTGCCCACTGCGGCCACGACCCGGCGTCGTCGAGCACCTCAAAAAGCTGCTCGGGGGTGATCGCCAGATCGACGGTGGAAACGAACCGGTACGGCGCGCTGTCGATGAAGTCCAGGCCGACGCGTTCACAATCGTGCATGGCCATACACAGTAGATGACAGTGTCTAGCCGGGGCCGTCGCTTGCCGCTGCAAGTAACGGCACCAGCACTTCGCTGATCGGCGCGGCTATGCCGTGCGCGGCGGCCTTGCGCAGGATGACGCCGTTGCGGATGTCCCACTCCAGCGGCCGGCCCGCCTCGCGGTCGGTCAGCATCGACGTGGTGAGGTCGGGTGGGGCCTGCGCGAGCATGCCGATGATCTCGTCGATCACCTCGTCCGCCAGGTTGGCGCCCTCGGCGCGCGCTACGGCGAGGCATTCGGCCAGATACCGGCGACCCAAGGCGGCGACGTCGTCGCGACGGAACGCGCCCGAGCGCCGACCCGTCAGCACCATGACCGCGACCACCGCGTTGACCAGCAGCTTGTGCCATGCCGCGGTGCGGAAATCTGGATCCAGCTCGACGGTGATTCCGGCGCCGCGCAACAGCTCCGCCAGTACCGCGGCTGCCTCGCTGTCCGGCAGCACCAGCCGCGGCTCGTTGCGCACCCGCACCCAACCCTGCGGCTGGACTTCCGCCGACAGCCAAACGGCCGCGGGCACCACCGTCGATGTCGGGCAGAACCGGCCCACCCGTTCGACCTGCTCGACGCCGTTCTGCAGCGCACACACCACCGTGCGGTTGTCGCACAGCCGCGCCAACCAGGCGCCGGCCTGCTCGTTCTGGGTGTCCTTCACCGCGATGAACGCCACGTCAACGGGTCCGTCGACCTCGGCGGGATCGGTGTGCACGGGTCCCGGCAGCGCGATGGGCTCCTGGTCGTCGGGCCGGACCTCGATCGAGGAGCGAGGGGTGTGCCCGCACAGCAGGACAGAGTGGCCAGCTGCGTGCAGGTAGGCGGCGACGGTTGCGCCGATGGCGCCGGGTCCGATCAGAGCGATGCTGGTGCCCACCATCGCCAAGTTACCGGCGGTCAGCCCCCCTCTACACTTGGCAATCGTCTCGTCAGGCCATCAACAGGGAGATTTCGTGCTGCGCACACATGCCGCCGGTTCGCTGCGGTCCACCGATGCCGGGCAGAAGGTGACGCTCGCGGGCTGGGTGGCGCGTCGTCGCGACCATGGCGGCGTCATCTTCATCGATTTGCGCGACGCGTCTGGTGTCTCGCAGGTGGTGTTCCGTGAGGGTGACGTGCTGGCCCAGGCACATCGGCTGCGTGCGGAGTTCTGCATCGCGGTGGACGGTGCCGTCGAGATCCGGCCCGAAGGCAACGAGAACCCCGAGATCCCCACCGGCGAAATCGAAGTCAACGCGACGTCGCTGACGGTGCTGGGGGAGAGTGCGCCCCTGCCGTTCCAACTCGACGAGACCGCAGGCGAAGAGGCCCGCCTGAAATACCGCTACCTTGATTTGCGCCGCGAAGGGCCCGGCAACGCAATTCGATTGCGCTCCAAGGCAAATGCCGCCGCGCGCGAAGTGCTTGCCCGACACGACTTCGTCGAGATCGAGACGCCGACGATGACGCGGTCGACCCCGGAGGGGGCGCGTGACTTCCTGGTGCCCGCCCGTTTGCAGCCGGGAAGCTTCTACGCGTTGCCGCAGAGCCCGCAGCTGTTCAAGCAGCTGCTGATGGTCGCGGGGATGGAGCGCTACTACCAGATCGCCCGCTGCTATCGCGACGAGGACTTCCGCGCCGACCGCCAACCCGAGTTCACCCAGCTCGACATGGAGCTCAGCTTCGTCGACACCGAGGACGTCATCGCGGTCTCCGAGGAGATCGTCAAGGCGTTGTGGGCGCTGATCGGCTACGACGTGCCAACGCCGCTGCCGCGCATGACATACGCCGACGCGATGCGGCTGTACGGGTCCGACAAACCCGATCTGCGGTTCGGCCTGGAGCTCGTCGAGTGCACCGACTACTTCTCCGACACGCCGTTCCGGGTGTTCCAGGCGCCCTACGTCGGGGCCGTGGTGATGCCGGGCGGGGCCTCGCAGCCGCGGCGCACGCTCGACGGTTGGCAGGAGTTCGCCAAGCAGCGCGGCCACCGCGGGCTGGCCTACGTGCTGGTGAACGACGACGGCACGCTGGGCGGTCCGGTGGCCAAGAACCTGTCCGATGCCGAGCGCGACGGGCTGGCCGCACACGTCGGCGCATCGACCGGTGACTGCATCTTCTTTTCGGCTGGGCCGGCCAAGTCGTCGCGGGGGCTGCTCGGTGCGGTCCGCATCGAAATCGCCAAGCGGCAGGACCTGATCGACCCGAACGCGTGGGCCTTCACCTGGATCGTCGACCCGCCGCTGTTCGAACCCGCCGACGAGGCGACCGCGCACGGCGACGTGGCCGTCGGCTCGGGTGCGTGGACGGCGGTGCACCACGCGTTCACCGCACCCAAGCCGGAGTTCGCCGACAGCGTCGACACCGACCCCGGCGCCGTGCTGGCCGACGCATACGACGTGGTGTGCAACGGCAACGAGATCGGCGGCGGCTCGATCCGTATCCATCGCCGCGACATCCAGGAAAAGGTGTTCGCGGTGATGGGCATCGATAAGGCCGAAGCCGAGGAGAAATTCGGATTCCTGTTGGAGGCGTTCACCTTTGGCGCACCGCCGCACGGCGGTATCGCATTCGGGTGGGACCGGATCAACTCGCTGCTGTCGGGCATGGACTCGATCCGCGAGGTCATTGCATTCCCGAAATCCGGGGGCGGCGTCGACCCGCTGACCGGTGCACCCGCGCCGATCACGCCGCAGCAGCGCAAGGAATCGGGAATCGACGCCAAACCCGAGAAAAAGGACTAAGCCGGCTCGGGTGTGCGAACCGCCGCGAAGAAGCGGCGCAATGCGTCGGCCATCTCGGCGCGTATCGGGGCACCCGAAATCGCGACGTCCACCATCGTCACCGAATGGTGGGTGTGGCCCCTGGCGCCGAGGTGCTCGGTCGGGACGCCCGCGGCCGCCAGCGCGGCGGCGTACGCTCTGCCGTCGTCGCGCAGCGGGTCGAACTCTGCGGTGACCACGATCGCGGGCGGCAGCCCGGACAAATCGTCGGCACGCAACGGAGCGAAGCGTGGGTCGCTGCGCTGCGCTTGGTCGATGTAGTGGTTGTAGAACCACTCGGTCAGCGGCGTCGTCAACAGGTAGCCCTCGGCGTTCTCGACGAATGACGTCATCGCGGTGCCACCGCTCGTGGGCGGCGTCAACAAGACCTGCCCGACGATGTGCGGACCGCCCATGTCTCGCGCCAGTTGGCAGACCACCGCGGTGAGACCGGCACCTGCGCTCCAGCCGGCCACCGCGAGTTGACCCGGTATGCCTCCGAGCGCCTCGGCATTGTCGGCGACCCACCGCAGCGCGGCCATGGCGTCGTCGACCGCCGCCGGGAACCGGTGCTCTGGCGCGTGGCGGTAATCCGCCGAGATGACGATCGCGTCGGTGCGCGCGCAGAGGTCCCTGCACAGCGGATCATCCGAAACGGCATCGCCAACCACCCAACCGCCGCCGTGGAAGTAGAGGACGACGGGGTGCGGGCCAGGCGTTGAGGGGCGATACAGCCGGTATGCGAGATCGCCTGCGGCGCCTGGCAATACACCGTCGATGATCTCACCGACATCCGGGCCAGGCGGCCGGTCTGCCTGCAGCTGTAGGTAGAACGCGCGGGCTTCCGG
>Ga0068863_100002429_pt1 | contig 18496 bp, 17 predicted proteins | sample KBSSwiS62_FD_66596 | JGI IMG/M metagenome (GOLD analysis project Ga0068863, IMG submission 66596) | Switchgrass rhizosphere microbial communities from Kellogg Biological Station, Michigan, USA - KBS Switchgrass S6-2 | ecosystem: Host-associated > Plants > Roots > Rhizosphere > Soil ...
TACGGGAATCGAATACTCGTGCATCGCCGGTGCGGGCACGGATTTCGTCAGGTGTCGACTTCGAGCGAGAAGTGATGGGCTGAGATCCGCATCTGGTTCCGCATATACAGCCGATGTGCCGCCGCCCGATCGCTGCCGACACCTGAATCCAGGTGGACTCCGTCGCATCGGCGACGCTTGGCCTCAGCGATTACCCACCGGATGAGTTCGTCGGCGAATCCGTTGCCACGGGCTGTCTCTAGTGTGCTCACATCGTCGATGTACATGTAAAGCCCGTGTGCAGTCGACCACAGCTCGCGAAAGCCAATGATTGATGACGCCGCGCGCGAGGAATGCGCGAACGCGCCGACCAGTCGATAGCCTGTCGGCCGAAGCTGGTTGTCGATGAAGTCGATGACGGCGTCGGCGGTCTTCCAGCGAGGTCTGAGCAAAAGCATTGCCTCGACAGCTTGCGGGGTCTGTCCTTCGATGATTTCGCGTATCTGAGCCACGGATTAAAACCAATTCCGACCCAGGGTGTCTTCAGCGGCGATGACATGCATCGCCGCTTCTTCAGCCGACGCGGCGCCGCCGTCGATCCCGACATCGTGGGCGCGGTAATCGCTTGTGGGATCTGTCGGGTCAACACCGAAGGCGACCAGCCGACCTGCACGGGTGTCGCCGACCTGATCGTCGATAGGCTCTCCGTCGCTGTCGGCGATGTCACCGATTCCGTCACCGTCCCACCGGTCGGTGATGTCGGGCACCTCACGGGCGAGTCGGCGTGCCAGACTTTCATGGGTGCGTGCTTCGCTGGCGGTCAGCCCCCAGGCCCCGAGTTCACGCGGGCTTTCCGGGGGCGAATAGCCCTCGTCGAGGTCGATGCCAGTCTGTTCTGAATCCAGGCTTTCTTCTGGTTCCAGCAGATGGGCTGCTACATCATCGAACTCAGCGTTCTCCATCGGTGCGGTCTCCATTCACCATCCCGTCGATGCCGCCCAGCGCGGTCCAGTGCCCTATCAGGACACCGTCAAATCCGCGCTAGCCTCCTGGGCAATGATCGTGACGTCCACAGAGGCGGGTTGTCCTCGCCCACTCCGCCATTCACCCGGGTGAGAACTCGACGCGGCTCCGCGCCACCGAGACGGAAATCGGGATTGGGCCGAGTCCGGCGCGCACGCTCCTGCGGTCGGTTCAGAGATAGTCGCTGAGTTCGCTCAAGAGGGCGGACTTTGCGCGGGTGCCGACCATGCGGGTGACCGGCTGACCGTCCTTGAACACGATCAGGGTCGGGATGGACACCACCTGGTATTGCTGAGCGGTCAACGGATTGGCGTCAACATCGAGCTTGGCTACGGCGAGGCGTTCGGTGTTTTCGGCGGCGATTTGTTCGAGCACTGGTGCCACGGCGCGGCAGGGGCCACACCATTGCGCCCAGAAGTCGACCAGTACGGGCATGGTGCTTTCGAGGACGTCTGCCTTAAATGAGGCGTCGGTGACCGTGATCGAATGGGACTGAGTCATGTCGGTGTTTGGCCCTTTCTGATGGTGACATTGGTTGTGACATTTTGTGATTCGGTGAGCCAGCGCTGCGCGTCCAGGGCGGCTCGGCAACCGCTGGCGGCAGCGGTGACCGCCTGGCGGTACCGGCGGTCGATCAGGTCGCCGGCAGCGAAAACCCCATCTACATGGGTATGGGTGCCGCTGCCGTCGCGGGTCAGGACATAGCCGCGGGCGTCGAGGTCAACCAGCCCCACCAGCAGATCAGTGCGAGGAATCTGGCCGATGGCCACGAACACAGCGGCCAGGTCGATGTCATGCTCAGCGGCGGTGTGCGCGCTGCGCACGCGCAACCCGGTGACATGATGTCGACCCTTTACGGCGAGTACTTCGGTGGAGTCCAGGACAACGACATTGGGCTGAGCGCGCAGCCGGGCAACCATGGCAGTCGATGCGCGCAGTCGGGGCCGATGGTGGATGACGGCCACCCGGCGGGCCAGCTGCGCTAGAAACAGGGCCTCCTCGGTGGCGGCGTCGCCGCCACCGACGACGGCGACCTCGCGCCCGGCGAAATGACCCCCGTCGCTCTTGGCGCTGGTGCTGAGTCCTTTACCTCGCAGCTCACCCTCCCCGGGCACGTTGAGGGGCCGGTTGACTGCGCCCATCGCGAGGATCAAGGCGGAAGCGTGACGTAATTCGTCGATGACCGCGACCGATTTGACCTCACCTTCCAGGTCGAACCCGTCAACGTCGCCGGCGTGGAACTCGGCGCCGAAACGGTGCGCTTGTGCACGCATCGCGTGGGCGACGCTGGGTCCGCGCACGGGCACAGAAAAGCCGGGGTAGTTGTCCATCTCCCCCGCGGCCATCAGGGCACCGCCGGGCAGATGGCCTTCGACGACCAGGGTGTCGAGTCCTGCCCGGGCGGCATATATTGCCGCGGTGTAGCCGGCGGGACCCGACCCGACGATGATGACGTCACGAACCCGGCCGGTGCCATACATCAATGCGTGACACCGAGTCGGATGTATCGCCGGTCGGCGATGCGCGGCATGCTGTTGGCCGGCGGCACAATGAGTTTCGCTCGTCCGGAGCCGCTCACGGTCGGCGCGATAGGTTGACGGCATGGAACGGTTCTTGCCGTAGGGCGGTGCGCCGTACATCGGCACACTGCGTCCGTTCGTCGCGCAGTGGAACCGGCTCGAACGGCTGTGTCCAAACGTCGGCAAGCATCGTGCGCAGCTGCGGCTCTTCTGGGCTGCTGGCGTACCCGTCCAGCCATCGGGTCAGTCTGTCGAATATCGCCACCGGCAACATCATCCGGCTTGACATGACCGCGTTGAGGATTCGCCGAATCGCCAGATGATGTTCACCGCAGCCCAATTCGACGAATGTCATGGTGCGTTCATGGCCGGATAGGCATCCATCTGCGGCATCGGCGAGCATCCATGCCATGGTTGCGTCCGAGATGATCGACAGGTCAACCGTCGTCCGCCCCGCCCACGACGAGCCGGCCGACCTCACCTTCGCCGATAGCGCCAATGTGGCTGTCATCTCGGGCTGCACCGTCTGGCAGGCGGACGTTGTGTGACTGCGGACCAGATGGTTTCGCGGCTTAACCCGCTGCGACGCGGCGATGCGTGAATTGCTGAGGCCCAGGGGTTTTGCATCAGAGTGCCACCACGGCTTGCAGGATGTCGGATGCGCTCAGAAGCGTTTTGCCGCACGCCGGGCATTGCCCGACACGCTTGAATAGTCTCCTCAGTGCGTTGGGTTGCATCTCGGCCGCCGTGCATTGCGCGGTGTAGTCCAGTGCGTCCAGATGATCGGCACACACGACACCGCAGGCATTACCGTGCGCATCACAGTCGAACCGTTGGCAATGCCCGACCATGTGAAATTCGACGTACGCCACCGCCGGCAGGGAGCAACGGAATCCGTTGTCCAGGAACCCGAGCTGACACTGCCGGTCGAGGGCGCTGTGACCGATCGCGGAGCGAACAGCGGCCGGGCGGCTCATCAGCGCGGTCCCGTTTGATGGTCGATCCGATGCCAAACATTGTGTGTCGACGTCCGAAGACATGTCCTGGGTCCTTCCTGGGCCTGGTCCGTGGCGGACCACCGTTCGAATGTCATCGATGGCTTTGTGATCCGGTCGCCGCGCAGCGGCCGGCCCTTCGTTGTGCCGATGTGGCCATAGCCTGCACGCGGCTGCTATCGATGAGACTTCCATCGGGCGGGGTGACTGGTCGTCACCCTTACGGCCTGTTCACCCGGGTGATCACGGCGAAATCGTTGCGCCCGCGGCGATCTGGAACGGGACCGGCTTGGCCCGGGCGTCGCTTTGCGGGCTACAGCAAGCCGAGCTCGCGGCCGCGGGCGACAGCGGCGGCGCGGCACTCAACACCCAGTTTGCGGTACAGCGCGCGCTGGTGCGTCTTCACGGTGTTCAGTGAGACGTAGAGGCGCTGCCCGATTTCACGTCGCGACAATCTGGTGGCCAGCAGCCGGAGGACTTCATGTTCTTTGGCGGTGAGCTCTTCGGCGACCGGGTCGCGATCGGTGCGCGAACCGACCGCGACGCTTTTGCGGTGCTGGGCGGTGGGGAGCACCCGTTGCGCTATATCGGTGTCCGCGAAGCCTCGAAGCAGTGCGCTGGCCTCGCTGCGGCTCGCGGCCGCCGTCTCGTGATCACCAAGGCGCTCAAGGAGTTTGGCCCTTATCGCCAGCGCCTTGGCGAGTTCGAGAATTCCTCCGCCCTTGCGGGCCAAGCCGACAGCCAGGTGAGCCGCGTCCGCGGCGGCAGTCGCGTCGCCACGCACATCGAGGACGGTGGCCGCCGCTAACGGCACCATTGCGTTGATGAAGTGCTCGCCCTCGGCGAGGTCCTTGCTGCTGCCGGTCGCACGACGAATCTGGTCCTCGGCATGTGCGAGCTGACCAGATTCGGCCGCGATTAGCGCGAGATAACCGAGCGCATAGAAACGGTGTCGGCGATCACCGATCTTCTCAGTCAGCTGCGCGGCCCGCCGGAAAGTGGCTTGGGCCTCGTCGATGCTGCCCGAGAAGTACAGCGCGGATCCGTAGATGCAGCAGGCGGCCGACCGTGCCAGCAGTGCGTTGTCAAAGTCGAGGGTGACCGCGAGGCGAGCCGCCTCGAGTGCTGCGCCGAGGTCACCGGTCTTGAACGCGTGGACCTCACGCAAGGCGACGAGTTCAGCGCCGAGGCTGGTCTGGTCGGCGGAGTCAGCCGCGGCTTCGATCGCCTCAATCCACACGTGCGCATCGTTGAACTGGCCAACATTCAACGCGATCCAGGCCCGTGCCGCGCTCAGCCGCGGGTCGTGAAGGACGGTCTCGGCTGGAAGCAGATCGAGCCAGCCGGACAAAGTTGACAGGCCGCCGCCGTTGAACTCGTTGACCCAGTCGGCGGCGATCAGATCAGCACACTCGGCGAAGTCACCGGCAGCGGCCAGGTGGCGCACTGCCTCGTCGACAAGGCCTTCGGCCTCGAACCAGGCCGCCGCTCGTCGGTTCAGAGCCGCGACAAGATCGGGCTCGCTGCGCTGCAGTTCGGCGCGCAGCAACTCGCCGAACAGGTGGTGATACCGGTACCAGCGACGCGACATGTCCAGGGGCACCACAAACAAGTTTTCGCGCTCGATCGTCTCCAGCATCGAGACCGAGCCCGTGGTTTGTAGCACCGCGTCGCACAGCGCACCGCTGAGTCGTCCCAGGACCGACGTGCGCAGCAGGAAGGTGCGCATGTGCACTGGCTGACGGTCGAGGACTTCGGCCATCAAGTAGTCGACGATATGACGGTTGTCGCCTGCGAACGTCTTGATGAACGCCGTTGTATCACCACGCCCGGCAAGCGATAGGGCGGCAAGGTAGAGGCCCGCAGCCCAGCCTTCGGTGCGTCGGTGCAGCAGTTGGACGTCGTCGTCAGCCAAGTCCAGCCCGAGTACGTCGTTAAGGAGCTGGTGCGCCTCAGTAGCCTCGAAACGTAGGCCGTCGCTTCGCATCTCGGCGAGATCACCGCTGGCTCTGAGTCGCGCCAACGGCAACATCGGATCTGATCGAGTGGCCAGGACCAACCGAAGATTGGCCGGCATCCGGTCGATGACGAATGCCACCTGGTCATGAACCGCTCGATTCACCACCAGGTGGTAGTCATCGAGAATGAGCACGATCGGGCTGGCGATCGCGTCCAGATCGTTCATCAGGGTTGGCAGAACGACCTGCACCGGATCGGCGCCCATCTGCAGGAGTTCGATCGCGCGAGTCCCTATCCCGGGACTGGCCGTCTGCAGCGCGGCGACCACGTACATCCAGAACCACACCGGGTCGTTGTCGGAACGATCAAGTGACAGCCAGCCGAACGGCTGGTCCTCGCTCTCACTCATAGCCCATTGCGCCAACAATGTCGTCTTGCCCCAACCCGCGGGCGCACTCAGCAGCGTCAGTTTGCGTCGTCCCGCTGACAGGACGTCTAGCAGTGTGCTCCGGTGGACGAGCTGAACCCCGACGGCCGGGACGTGCAGTTTGGTGGCGAGCAGAACTGCTCGCTCGGCGCCTTCTTCGGCGCCGGTGTCGCTGTGTCCCTCTGAGCCGACCACGTCTGAACTCCGTGAATCCGTTGAACCCGCCGTCCGGGCGGGAACGCTCGGAGTTGGCGCATCCGGGGTGGGCGCCGGCTTATCGGCATCCCCATCGTTCCCCGCTGGGCCGCCCGGGCTGGTTTTGCCCGGCAGTCGCGGAGACTCTAATAGATCGGATGAATTGTCCGCTATTACCGCAGTCGCCCGGCTGCGTTGCCCGTTGGGGGTGGTCATGGCCGCCGGGCCACCAAGACGTACCCACCGACACCGAACACCACCGGCATCATCATCAACATTCCCAGCACTGTGCTCATCATTGTTTCTCGACTCCGATGTGTCGTCGCCCGCCGACGTCGGTTTCTGGTGAAGCGGCGGCGGTCGCGGCGATCCGAACTCAATAACTACGTTGGCACCGTGGGCACCGCCGCCTCCATCGCCTAGCGGCTGATCTTCTAGGGCGTGTCGGTGTATACCTAGCGGGACTGGCCGTCCGAGCGGCGTAGGAGTTGCGCCAGTTGGGCTCGGGACGTGATGCCGAGCTTGGCGAAGGCGTTGTGCAGATGCGTTTTCACGGTGTGCGGGGATAGGTGCAGTTGTTGCGCCACGGTGCGGTTTGTCGCCCCCTCTGCGATGAGGTTGATGACCTTGAGCTCGGCGTCGGTGAGGCTGTCCCAGCCCGTTTTTGCCCGCGGGTGCGCGACGATGCGGCGCTCTACACCTAGTCGGCGCAGCGCGCGGCCGACCCGGCGGGCATCGGCGACCGCTTCGTGGCGGGTGTAGGTGTCGAACGCGGCATTGAGTTGAGCAACCGCCGCATCACCACGATCGATGTGAGCGAGTTCAGCGCCCGCGTCCTCGGCAGCAGCGGCGTGGAGCAGCGGCCGCGACGACGAGGCAAGCAACTCCGCAGCAGCAACCAGCGCATCGGCATCACGCTCGAGTATCCCGCGGGCATATCCGGCCACCGCCGAAAACAGTGGCACCGGTGGTCGTTCACGCTCCAGCGCCTCGGTGGCCTGCAACACCCGCGCGCGCAAACCGGCATCACCGGCGGCCGAGGCAACCCGCGCACCCAAGATCACCAGATCTAAGACCTCAGGCGTGAGTGGTGTCGCGAGTAGGGTGATGTCGCCGAGCCAGCGCATCGCGTCATGGAGGTCGTCGCGATGCCACGCCGCCAGCGCGAGCGTGTGCGCCGACGCCCGACGCACCGTCGACCCCCCGGTGGGGTGGGCGTTACGAGCGTCATTGGCCATCTGCTGCAGCAAGTTTCGGTCATCGGTGTGCACCGCGACTTCGGCCAGAAGCGCCATGCGGATCATATCCAGGTCGGTCGCACCTGTTCGCTGGTGGCGCGGTGAGGTTTCAGCCGCGGCGCGAGCTGCGGACAACCGGCCCGCGGCGAGATGGACCCACGCGTCGATATCGGCCCAGATATCAAGGGCCATCGCGTTCCGTTCGCGGCGGGCCCGCTCTGCCCCGTTGGAGATCTGGGCTGCAGCGTCGTCCAATTGACCGACCATCGCCAATAGGTTCGCGTGGTGCGCGGCGACTAAGTCATGGGCTGCCGTCGGATCACTCGCGCTGGCGAGTGCGCAAGCCTTTTCGACGCGGAGTAGGGCGCGGCCGGCATACCCGTCCGCACAGTCGAGACAGGCCAGGGTGACATCGGCCACGATCTTCGCCTCGAGGTCATCGGTCGCTGCCGCGGCCGCGGCGGCCTCGTCGGCCGCGGCGCGGGGTTGCCCCCGCTGGTCGTAGAGCAGGTTGTAGGCCAGCAAGGCCAGGTGCCGTGCCCGGGTGACCTCGCTGATGCCGCTCAACTGCAGCGCTCGTCGGTTCTCCTCCACCCGCCGCTGGGCGCTGTGCTTAGTAAGCGTCGGGAACCGGAGGCGGATCTCAGCCTCGACTTCGGGCGAGGCCGCCTCCGCCAGCGCCACGACGGCCAACTCTTCGGCCTCGCCATAGCGGCTGGCCCGGTTGAGCCACTCGACGGCGTCGGTGACCAATGACCCGCGCTCAGCGTCGTCGGCGGGCAACAGCTCCAACGCACGCTTGCACAGGTCCGCGGCCGCACTCGCATCGCCGCGGCCCACCGATTGCGCGGCTTGGCGCAGCGCGTCGATTGCCTCCCGGTCTCCGGGCTCGGCGCTGCGCGCCAGCCGGGTGGCCACCTCGGCCGGGGCCGCGCCGATATCCAGCATGACTGACGCGGATTGTCGTTCCATCGCCCGGCGCAATGATTGCGGTAAGGACTGCCGGGTGGCCTCGCGCAGCAACTCGTGTCGAAACCTCAGCCGCTCACCGTCTTCCACGAGAAGATCCGCGCGTACTGCCTCTTCCAGCGCCGAGATCAGCGACGCCGGCGACCGGTCCAGCATCGCGGCCAGCAAGCCGGCGGAGAACCGGTCCGGCAGCACCGCTGCCACCCGCACCACCTCTGAGGCCTCGTTGGACAGCAGATCCAGTCGCTGGCGCATCGTGGCACCCAAACGTCGCGGTAGCGCGTCTCCGGTGACCACGGCATGTCCGCCGTCGACAGCGAGCCGGTCCTCCTCGCCTAGTCCGCCGACCAGCTCGCTGACCAGAAACGGATTTCCGTGCGCCTTGGCGGCCAGATTGAGCAGCGACACATCGGCTTTTGCCCGCACGGCGTCTTGCACCATGTCGGCGACCGCGTCCGGCGTGATGGCCGCCAATCGCATGAATGTGGCGTCCGTGCGGTGCAGCACCGACAAGGTTTCCTGCATCGCAGGCCCACCGGCGCCGGTACGGGCGGTCAGCACCCACAACACCGCGACATCTGGCCGCACGGTGGCTAGCGACCGCAGCGCCAGCAGCGTGCCGTTATCGGCCCAGTGAATGTCTTCCAGCACAATCACTAGCGGGGTCTGCGCGGCCGCTGCATGAATCGCTTCGGCCAGATCGTGCACCACCCAGTAGCGCAGATCCGCCGAGCCGCCCAGCTGGCGCAACTCCTCGGCGTCGCCGACGGGGGGGTCCGCGCGCAGGGTCGCCATGAACAGCGAGAAAAACGGCACCGTTTGCTGATACTCGAATGCCTCACCGAATAGTGTCCGGACACCGGCTTTCTCGGCCAACGCCAGGACCTCGGTCAAGATACGGCTCTTCCCGATCCCGGGCGGCCCCTCGATGACCAGCACACCGCCGCGCCCGTGAGCCACCGCCGAAATCAGCGCGCCGATCACCTTCAACTCGCCCGCGCGTCCACGAATCGGCGAACTGGACAGGCGCTGACCGCCCGTGTCAAAAAGGCCGGTTGAAGGCCTCATCGGGTGTCCCGTCTACCGTTTACCGGACTGCCATTGCGGTGCATGTCATTGTAGGCCCGCGCAGGTCACGTCTGGATTTACTGTGGATCAATGAGCCCGGCGCATGTGCTGCGTGAGTTGGGCTCGGGACGTGATGCCGAGCTTGGCGAAGGCGTTGTGCAGATGCGTTTTCACCGTATGCGGGGATAGGTGCAGTTGTTGCGCCACAGAGCGATTGGTCGCTCCCTCTGCGATGAGGTTGATGACCTTGAGCTCGGCGTCGGTGAGGCTGTCCCAGCCCGTTTTGGCTCTCGGCTGCGCGACGATGCGCCGTTCCACACCCAGGCGACGCAACTCGCGCCCGACCCGCCGCGCATCCGCGATCGCCTCATGCTGGGTGTAGGCGTCGAATGCGGCAGTGAGTTGCTCGATCGCCGGTTCAGTGCGCCCGGTGCGCGCGAGTTCGGCGCCGGCGTCCTCGGCGGCGCCAGCATAAAGAAGCGGCCGCTGCGACGACTCAAGTAACCCCGCAGCAGCCACCAGCGCATGCGCGTCACGTTCCAGTATCCCGCGGGCATATTCGGCCACCGCCGCCAACAGCGGCACCACAGGCCGTTCACGCTCCAGCACCTCGGTAGCCTGCAACACCCGCGCCCGCAAACCGGCATCAGCGGCCGCCGAGGCCACCCGCGCACCCAAGATCAGCCGAACCAATGCATGGGGGAAAAGGGGTGTCCCCAGCAGGTTGATGTCGCTAAGCCAGCGCGCTGCTTCATGAACGTCGCCGCGGTACCACGCCGCCCGCGTCAGCACATACGCTGATGCTCGAAGTTGGCCAGGTGAACCGAAGTGGGCATCGCGTGCGTCATTGGCCTTCTGCTGCAACAAGTTTCGGTCATCGGTGTGCGCCGCCACCTCGGCGAGGATCAGCATACGATGTACGTCCTGCTCCGTCGCGCCCGTCGGCTGTGGAGGAGGTAGAGAATCAGCCGCATCGCGAGCGGCCGACAGTCGGCCCGCAGCGAGGTGGACCCACCCGCCATAGACGGCCCAGGTAGTGAGGGCCAACGAGTTACGTTCCCGGCGGGCTTGCGCTACGCCGTCGGTGACTCGGGCGGTTGCTTCGTCCAATCGGCCGACGACTGCCAGCAGGTTTGCGTGGAACATCCCGGCATAGGCGTGTGCCAACGCCGTTTCAGTCGTGTAGGCGAGTGGGCGAAGCTGTTCGAGGCGGCCTAGTGCGCGGGCCGGGTACCCCTCACCAGAATCAAGCAACGCGTGGGTGACCTCGGCCATGATGATGGCCTCGAGATCACCGGTGGCTGCCGCAGCGGCGGCAGCTTCGTCGGCTGTGGTGCGCCATTGCCCGGGTTTGTCCTGCAGCACAAGGTTGTAGGCCAGCCATGCAAGATGGCGCGCCCGGGTGACCTCGCTGATGCCGCTCAATCGCAGCGCTCGGCGGTGCTCTTCCACTCGCCACGGGGTGCTGTGCTGGGTGTGCGTCGGAAGCCGGAGGCGGATCTCGGCCTCGACTTCGGGTGAGGCTGCCTCCGCGAGCGCCACGACGGCCAGTTCTTCAGCCTCGTCGTAGCGGGTCGCTCGGTTGAGCCACTCGACGGTGTCGGCGACCAGTGAACCGCGCTCAGCGTCGTCGATGGCCAACAGCTCCAACGCACGCTTGCTCAGGTCCGCAGCCGCACTCGCATCAGCGCGGCCGACCGATTTCGCGGCCTGGCGCAGCGCGTCGATCGCCTCTTTGTCCCCGGGCTCCGCGCTGCGCTCCAACTGCGTGGCCACCTCGGCGGGTGCCGCACCCATCCCCAGCATGACCGACGCCGACTGGCGCTCCATCGCCCGACGTAACGACTGCGGCAACGAGTGTCGCGTTGCCTCACGCAACAAGTCATGTCGAAACCTCAACTGCGCACCGTCTTCGATGAGTAGATCCGCGCGTACTGCCTCTTCGAGCGCCGACATCAACGACACCGGCGGACGGTCCAGCATCGCGGCCAACAGCCCAGCCGAAAACCGGTCCGGCAGCACCGCTGCCACCCGCACCACCTCTGACGCCTCGGCGGAGAGCAGATCAAGCCGCTGGTGCATCGTGGCGCCCAAACGCCGCGGCAACCCCTCCCCGGTGACCACCGCACGTCCCCCCGTCACGGCCAGCCGGTCCTCCTCTCCCAGCCCGCCCACCAGCTCAGTGACCAGAAAAGGATTTCCGTGCGCTTTGGCGGCCAGATTCAGCAACGAGACATCAGCCTTTGCCCGCACCGCGTCCTGCACCATGTCGGCGACCGCATCCGGCGCGATGGCCCCCAACCGCAAGAATGACGCATTCGCCCGCTGCAGCACCGACATCGTCTCCTGCATCGCCGGCTCACCAATCCCCGGCCGGGCGGTCAACACCCACAAGACGGCCCCATCGTGGCGCACAGCCAATGACCGCAACGCCAATAGCGTGCCGTTATCGGCCCAGTGGATGTCCTCCAACAAGATCACCAGCGGGGTCTGCGCAGCCGCAGCATGAATCGCGTTGGCCAAATCGTGCACCACCCAATACCGCAGATCCGCCGAGCCGCCCAGCCTGCGTAGCCCCTCAGCATCACCGACCGGCGGATCCGCACGCAAAGTCGCCATAAACAGCGCGAAGAACGGCACCGTCTGCTGGTACTCAAACGCCTCACCGAATAGGGACCGAACGCCTGCCTTATCGGCGAGCGCCAAGACTTCGGTCAACAAGCGGCTCTTCCCGATGCCCGGTGGCCCCTCGATGACCAGCACTCCCCCGCGCCCGTGTGCGACCGCGGCGATCGACGCGCCGATTACCTCCAGCTCGCGCTCCCGCCCACGGATCGGCGGTATGCGCACGTTCCCCGATGCTCTGGCGACGCTCACACGAACCGCCGCCCACCAGCATGTATCCGGCGGGCGGAAGGCCTCCGCGTTGTGTCGTCCACAGTTCTCGCTGCCGCTAGCGCTGCAGTTAGTGTAGGGGTTCGTCCTGCTCCTCTTATCTGCGCCGGGCGCATCAGCGCCGCATCAGACCCTGGGCGTGCTTCTTCGGACACAACTCACCCGGGTGAATCGGCTGACGGGGTGATGTCTATTCACCCCGCATCGATGAATGCTGATTCAACAGCTGGCGAGCGGAGGAACACGTGGAGCCGACCACCTACCAGATCTGTGTTCACGGCCGCTTGTCCGAGCGACTGGCGGCGGCACTGGAAGGGATGACCCTGCACAGCGGGCCCGTCAACACCGTGTTCACCGGCGAAGTCAAAGACCAGTCACAACTTTTCGGACACCTCGACCGGCTGCGCGACCTCGGCCTCGAGCTCATCAGCGTGCAGCCGCAGCCACAGGGCGCCTCGGAATACCTGGCAGCACCAGACTTCGGTGAGGGAATCGGCCGACCGACCGAAATCGGCGGTGTGCCAACCCTTTCCCGCGCGACGAAGTCATCGGTCTCACGACCCGGCAGTCAACAGTGAAACGCAAACCCTGAAAGGTTCATCATGAAGATCGTAGTCATCGGCGGTCGTGGGCTTATCGGCTCGAAAGTGGCGGCCAACCTCAGCGCGCAGGGACACGATGTGATCGCCGCCTCTCGGCGATCAGGTGTTGATTCACTCACCGGTAAAGGCCTCGCCAACGCGGTCGCCGGCGCGGATGTTGTGGTCGACGTCGCCGATTCGCCGTTGTTCGACGATGAGCCTGTGATGCACTTCTTTACAACCGCGACGGCGAACCTTCTCGCCGCTGAACGGGAAGCAGGAGTCAAACACCACGTCGCGTTGTCCGTGGTGGGTGCGCAGGTCATGCCCGACAGCGGTTACAACGCCGCGAAGGCAGCTCAGGAAAACCTGATCACGGATTCGGGGCGCCCTTATTCGATCGTGAGAGCAACGCCGTTCTATGAATTCGTGCTCGGCTTGGCCGATTCCGCGACAGACGCAGACATCGTCCGACTGCCGCACGCGTTGTTTCGTCCCATCGCCGCCGACGATGTCGCCACTGCCGTGGCCCGCGCGGCGGTCGGGCGCCCGATCAACGGCGTCACAGAGATCGCTGGGCCCGAGGCGATGGGGATGGACGATTTTGTCCGATTCGGTCTTGCCGCCAACGGTGATCAACGGCGGGTCGTGACCGATGCGCAGGCGCCGTATTTCGGCGCGGTGATCGACGATCAGACGTTGGCACCCGACCAGAACGCCACCATCTTCGCGACCCTTTATTCCGACTGGCTCGACACACACTTCGCGTAGCCGGGATGAGCTCCAGTGGAGGGACACTTCGTATGGGAACGGCCGATCGTCGGTTGATGTGGCATGGTTTGTTTCTGTTTTTGGTCGGGTTGGTGACGGGTCTCAACGAGCGGCGCTTCACAAATATGCGGATGGCGCTTTCGGCGCATCTGGAGGGGGTGATGAACGGCACTTTCCTGATCGCGCTGGGCGCGATCTGGGGTCACGTCGAACTTTCGCCGCGCGTAGAAAAGGCGGCACGGTGGTCGGCGCTTTACGGCACTTACGGCAACTGGCTGTTCACCACACTTGGTGCCGCGATGGGTACCGCTGCGGCCAACCCCATCTTGTCACAGGGCCATCACGGGAAGCCGTGGCAGGAAAGGATTGCCGCGGCCGGCTTTCGCAGCATCGCCTATTCGATCCTTCTCGCCGTGGTTCTGATTCTGCGGGGCCTTGGCCGACGGCAACAGGGTTCAGCCGGCAAGCAGAGTTGAGCGCCACCGGCGTGCCCACGCCCTGATTTTGTGGCGTCGATCAGGCGGAACCGTTAGACACTCGAGCAGTCTGCCCATCGAGCAGCCCTTCGGCTGGTCAAACTGAGGCAGCGAGCGCCCAGAGTTCCTCGGCCACAGCGGCATTCGTCCACGCCAGCCCGCTCAGCACCACATCAGTCGCGCCCGCATCCAGATAGCTCTGAAGCTGACGCCTGACCGACTCCGCTGAACCCACCGCGGCAAGCTCTGCTGCGCCGGCGACACCCTCGCGCGCCATGACCTTCTGATACGACGGAATCGTCTCGTAGAAGCCCAGCTGCTCGGCCGCGAAACTTCTTGCCGCGTCAACGTTGTCGGACAGGATTGCAGGCACTTGCGCGATGATCCTGGGTTTGGCGCGGCCGGCCTCGGCGGCCGATTTCGAGATGGCAGGTTCGATGAATTCTGCGATGGTCCGGGGACCGGCGAGGTAGGGCAGGGTGCCATCTGCCAGTTCACCGGTGACCTGCAGCGCTTTTGGGCCCATCGCGGCCACGTACACCGGGATCGGCGTGCCGCCGGCAACGCGCACCGGCCATCCGGGCCGTGCGCTGATCTCGCTGCCGCTGAAGTCCACCGCTCCGGTATCGAAGATCGACCTCAGCACCGTCAGGTGCTCGCGAAGGCGTGTGATCGTGTTGGGCCACGACGTCCCGAAGGCCTGCCGCTCAGGCTGATGCGAGCCGAGCCCCACTCCGAGGCTGAAGTTCCCGTGCGAGGCAGCTTGCGCGGTCTGCGCCAACGACGCCATGATCAGCGGGTGCCGCGGGTTGATCGGCACCACCGACGTGCCGACGCCGAGACCCGGTACGGCCGCGCCGACCACCGCCGCGAGGGCGATCGCGTCATGATCGTTTTGCTGGCTCACCCACACCTGGCGGACGCCGAGGTCATAGGCACGGGTCGCCTGCGCCACCACATCATCGACACGATTGACGGCATGCGGGTTGGGAAACAAGACAATTCCAGTCGGCATAACAACTAGAACGCACAGACCGATTGGCAGCATCCCGTTTCCGCGGAGATTACCGGAAGCATTGCCGCGCAGCACCTCCCATAACAGCTCACGTTCGCAGCATCAGTGGCTGGCGCCTGTGGAGATGCCTCGCTGACGCACAACGAGTAATCGATCGGGCTGCAAAGGATACCCACATACCCACTACCGCAACGGGATCCACTGGATGCGGCCCAGCTAGTACCGGAGCACCTCCGAGCTCGGTTCGGGATAATCCAGATCGGCTGCGGTGAGACGATAAATCTGAAGTGTGATCCCGTAATATTTATCGGTCTCGCCGACCCACTCCATTCCGACGCGCCGTGCGGTCGCGATGCCGCGGGTGTTACCTGGGCGCACAACGGCGAACACCTCCGACACCCCCTTGGCGAAAGCCTGATGCGCCACCGCGTGTCCGGCCTCGGCGCCGTAACCGTGTCCCCATGCCGCAGGGGTGATTTGCCAACCGATTTCCAGGTCGGTGCAGCCGGGCGGCAACGGCAACAGGGCGACTGCGCCGACGACGAGGCCGCTGTCGCGAGTCTCGATTGCCCAACGGCCCAGCGGCCGCCCGGCATTGTCGTGTTGGGCGATCCAACGGGCCAGCAGCAGCCGCATCTGGTTACGATCGGCCACGCGCGGCAGCGCTGGGGCGAGCCACCGCGCGACTTGGTGTTCGCCGAAGATGGCCAGTGCCGCGTCGGCGTCGTCAACCGTCCACGGACGCAACCACAGTCGCTTGGTGATCAACTCGTCGGTCCCCGGCACCACCTGGACGTGAGTGCTTTTACACATCGCTTCCTCCTTTTCGCCAAACGGGTCGCACGAGGAGGGCCTCCGGATTTGCGCTAATGGACAATTTCGGGCTCCTCGGCGAGCAGCGGATCCCAAACCTGATTGACCGTCGGGTGCGGCGGGACGGCATGGCGCAGCAGACCGGTGGGGACCTTGGCGACGACAGCGACCGTGGCGGCTTGCACCAGCTCGGAGAACTCCGGCCCGACGAACGTCGCTCCGAGCAGCGTGTTGGTGTCGGCGTCAATGACCAATTTCGCCCATCCCTTGAAACCGTCTCTGAAAAGGGCCAGGCGTGACACCGCGTCGGGGTAGCGGGCGGTTCGCGTCCGTACCGAGAACCCTGCTGCGCGAGCCTGACTTTCCGTGCGCCCCACCTCGGCTACTTGAGGGTCGGTGAAGATGACCTGCGCGACGCTGCCGTTGTCGCGGACAGACAACTCGTTCTCCGTCAGTTCTCGGCCCGCGGCGCGGGCCGCGATGATGTCGGCCGCGACGCGACCGTGGTAGGTGGAGATGTGCGACAGCAGAGCACGCCCAGTGGTATCGCCCACGGCGTAGAGCCAGCCACCGGTGACGCCGATCGCCTGTAGGTGATCGTTCACCGAAACGAAACCGCCGACCGGCAGGCCAACGGTTTCCAGTCCGATGTCGTCGGTGTTGACGCGCCGGCCGGTCGCCAACACGATCTCGTCTACCTCGACAGTCTGGCCGTGAAATGTTGCGGTCACGGGTCCGCCCGGGGCAGGGCGGGCTACGGCTGACAACTCCGTTTCGAAATGAATCTTGACGCCTTTGCTTCGCAATGACTGCTCGACCAGCTCGCCCGCTTCGGGCTCGCAGTTGTGAAGCAGGGACTCCCCACGGACCAAAAGTGTTACCGCAGAGCCCAAACCAGCCAAGACGGTCGCGAACTCGACACCGACCACGCCGCCACCCACCAGGAGCGCGCGAGGCGGCACCCGTGTCATCGTCGCCACCTCCCGATTGGTCCACGGGCGCGCTTGGGCCAAGCCCGTCACCTGCGGGACGTTAGGGCGAGTACCGGTGGCCACGACGACCGCATGCCTGCCCGTCAAGACGAATTCGGTGTCTTCGGCAGAGGCCACACGCACCGTCCGGTGGCCAGCCAACCGGCCGAACCCGTGAAACACCGTCACACCTGCCCGCCGCAATGACGATACTTGGCTTTGATCCGACAGATGCTCGACGATCGCGTCGCGCTTCGCCAAGACGGCCGGGACGTCCAAGCCCCCACCCGAAACAGCCTCGCGCACACCAGGTACGGCCTTGGCCAGATTGAACACCTCGATGGGGCGAACCAGTGTTCGGGTCGGGTTGCAGGCCCAGTAGCGACACTCCCCTCCGACGAGACGGTCCTCGACAAGCGCTACCGAAAGGCCGGCCGAGGCAAGATTGCGTACGGCGGCCACACCGCCGACCCCGCCGCCTACAACGACCACGTCGAACTCTTGGTCGGTCATATCTACTCTCATTCTCGATACTTCACTGCATGCCGCTGTGTAGGGCTGCGGCCCAACCATTTAGGACGACTCGCTTGCGTCGGACTATCCAGCGATCTCGAAGGCTGTCTTCAACGGTGGACTGTGCAGTCGGCGTTCCAGCGCCGGCGAGTGTGCCCGGCAGGTGGTCTAACAAGCGATGGTGCATGGCGGGCTCCCATGGTCGCTAGAAGTGCGATTCGCGGTGCTGCAGCTGGAAGTCCAGTACCGCAAGCGGGGTCTGCGCATCGAGGGGGATGGAGTCGTACTGGCAGGTCATCACCGCCGTAGCCGCGGTGTGCGGGTTGCGAGCGGTCAATTCGACCACCAGGCGCAGCCGTATCGGCTCGGTCACGTCATACCCGAGGACACGGATCGCGGGTAGTTCGCTGAGCGTGTCGAGTCGCATCGGTAGCACCCTCATCGGGCGGCTGCGCGGGTGTAAGTGGTCGAGGGGTGATGTCAACAAGATGGTGCCGGTCTCGGCGAGCACCAGGTCGTTCGATAAGGCGTTGCCGGTCAGCGTGATCGAGATCGAGCTTTGTGCTTGCGGCTCGTCGGCCGCGGCGAGCGCGGTGGCTGCGGTCAGCACGAGCTCCCGGGTGGCCTGGCGCCATTGGTGTGCCGGGTCGTACCCAAGGTCGTGGCCTTCTGCGGCTGCGCCTGAACGCTCGTTCATGGTGTCCTGATTGACGTGATACTGCTCGGCGTTCGAGGCGTCGACCGCCGCCGGGTCGTTGTGGTAGTCCTGTGACACCGATGCTCCTAGGTTCAGTGCGCGATTGATTGCCCAGTGCGCCACGATGTTTCGCCGCGCTTTCCTACCGCACCAGTGAACGCGCGGGTGGGCCGGTTAGGCGCCCGGAGCGATCGCACAGGCGGCGACACAGACCCAGGTGCCCTCACGCTTCTGATATGTGTCCGTGTACAGAGCTTCCTGGTGCACTCCGTCGTCGAGCATGGTGTAAGTGGCGCGGGCGTGGATCAGAGCAACGTCACTGAGGATGCGGATGTTGACGTCGTGCACAGCAAGATCCTTGAAGGGACGCGGCTTGGCGATGTACTCGAGG
>Ga0068863_100002431_pt1 | contig 18490 bp, 21 predicted proteins | sample KBSSwiS62_FD_66596 | JGI IMG/M metagenome (GOLD analysis project Ga0068863, IMG submission 66596) | Switchgrass rhizosphere microbial communities from Kellogg Biological Station, Michigan, USA - KBS Switchgrass S6-2 | ecosystem: Host-associated > Plants > Roots > Rhizosphere > Soil ...
TTGGCGCGGACGGCGTCGCGGAAGTGGTTGCCGCGATAGGCGCTGTCGGCGAAGACCTCGCCGGGATTGTTGGGAAGCGCATCGGGGCCTGCCCTGCCGTCGTTGATATTGGCGGGGGTGCGGCGATTTCTTCTACGATGGCGGTATCAGCATCGGCTCCGACATGGGCCTTGAAGCCGTGAACGGCTCGCTTTCCCTTGTGCTTGACCCAGCGCGCATCACCGTCCTCCTCGCTGGGCGAGGCAATGATCGTTGCATCGACCAGAGTGCCGGTCTTGACCGTGATCGCCTTGGCCCTGAGTTGTGCAGTCACTCTCTCGAACAGCAACCGGTCCAGTCCTTGCGCGATCAGCGCCTTGCGAAAGCGGACAAATGCCGTGCGCTCGGGAGTGGCCCCGGTTCCGGAGAAACCGCGGAGCCGGCGGAACGAGGCGCGATCGTCGAGCGCTTCGGCCAGCTTTACGTCCGATAGGTCATACCAGACCGCCACCAGCAAGGCCTTGAACATAGCGAGCGGCGGCCATGCCGCTTCGCCCTTCGCATTGGCGTGGATGCCACCGAGCATGTCCGCAATCTCGATCCACTCGAGCATCCCGGAAAGGCCATCGAGCGACGAAGCCGATCTCGCCCCCGACGCAAAACCAAGACGCCCCTGACCAATCGAACGATGCGCCACTACCACCTCCGTCATACCTGACAGGCGCAGTGAATCAGTCACATGCAGGATAGTCTAGACCTACCCGCGCATAGGTCTCCTAGGCGGGAGGCGATGCGCTGGGCTCGGTCCGGTACGGCGCCTGAGCCCATGCGATCGGGGTGCGCTTCGAGCTTTACTCCGCGCCGTGAGAGGATTTGGCGGATGAGCATTTTCGCGCAAGGGCAGGCGCGTGCTCCTGGCTAAGTAAGCATTGGCATCAGTCTTCCCACTCAACCGGCACGGTATGGCTGTCGCGGCCGGAACAATTGGTGCAACGCAGCCTTCGCTCCACAGCCTCGATCTGACGGCTCCAGCGCCGCTCGCCGCATAGGAGCGATAGGCTCAAGCGAACTCGCAGTCGGGGGACTGGCGGCGTGTGGCCCTGCAGTTCCGAATCACCTCCATGTTCCTTTTGTGTTCTCAATGCAGGCGGTGCAGGGTTGTACGAAAGCGATAACTTTCCGAGACGACACGAGGCGGTCGCCCGGGCCGGCGCGATCTGCGCCGAACACGCGGCCAAGGTTTTCCGCGCCTGAGCCCCTTCCGGCGCGGCCAAATCTCACATGCGATCTAACAGTAGATTGCCAGGCCTTGTGCCGGGCCCGCAGCGCCGTTCTTCTACGTATGCCGGCGACGGTCATCCCCGATCCATAGCGACCGGGCATCAGCGGAATGCCGGCAAAGCTGCCCATCCGGGGCTTCCTCAATCAGCATGTCAGACGCGGAAACTGTGCGTTTTCGCGAGGAGAAACGTATGTACAACTTAACCGAAGGCGCAGTGCAAGTCGTAGCAGAAGGCACTCGCGAAACGATCGATCAGCTCGACGCGGGACTCGAATGCGGCTTGCGTACCATGGCCGATGTCATCGCTGGACTGCGCAGATCGGGTGTCCCAGCGGGTCGCGTTCAACACGTGCACGACAACATGATCGCCAGCTTCGACAGCTTCCGAACGATGCGCCGCAGCTTCATCAAGGCGGTGGGTCATCTCCAAACGATCCAGCAACGCAGCAACCAGGCGGAGGTTGCGGCAGGCTGCCCCACGCCCTGGCACGAGCTTTTCACGACTGCCGCGTTGCCGGACGACAGCAGCGAGATTATGACCGCTAGCGCCATTTAGCGTATCGCGCGCCCCAGCGCGGAAGAGAAGAGAGGTCGCCATAGCCTCTGTATTCCTGATCATTTTTGTTCTGTATTGGGGACTCTCTCTCCTGTGCTGGGGTTACGCGCTGCGTTTCGGACAAAAGCCCGCGCGGCAAGCCTTCGCTCTGTTCGTTCTGGCGATGGTAGGCACTGCGATCACGACCGAGGTGCTGCATTGGCAGCGATTCGCCTTTGCCTGGTCGGGGATCAATCTGCCGCTTTTCACGACCGACCTGATCTACTTCATAGGCCTGTGCGCGCTTGCCATCCTCCACGCGCGCAACTGGTTGGTCTGGTCCGCCGGCCTTCAGCTGGCTTGCGTACTGACGCATTTTGGCCCCTTGATCGACCCGGCCACAAAGGCGAGCGTCTACCGGGGATTGGAAACCATCTGGATGCTGCCAATGATGATCACAATGGTCGCAGGCATCGCCAAAGACCGATCGAGGTCAGTGGCTTAGCAATCCGATCACGAGGGCCCGATCAGCGTGCCGCGAAGGTCGCGTAAAAGGCCAGGATCAACAAGGTGGTCCCGGTGACCGCTACGGTCGCGATAAACGCCACCCACAGGATCTGCAAAACTATGCTGCGCCAGTTGTCCGGCGCTGCTCGGCCGCCGAACGGTGGGCCCGCGAGCGCGCGTATCACCCGAATGGCGAGCGCTCCTCCATTTCGCTGACCCTCCGGATCGGCATTCGGGTTATTCGTACTCGCGGCCGAATCGATCGCGACGTTGATCATTCCGGGTAAATCCAGACCTAACTGAGGCTCCCACCCTTGGAGCCGAAGCAGCGCGAATTGGGTTGCCGCCTCGCGACGGTTGCGGGCGTTCAACGTCCGCGCCGCTCGCGATAGCGCATTGTCGATGCTGGCGACGGCCATTCCCGTCGCGGCAGCGATCTGCTTCGATGATTTGCCCTCCGCCACCAACTCGAGCAGTTCACACTGCCGCTTGGTCAAACTGTGCGCCGCCGAGCCGAGATCTCGTAGATCAGACTGATTCGGATCAGTCTCCTCGGGGCGACGCGTATCACCCTCCGCATTGCTCTGTGTCTTCATCCGCCGCTGTGCAGCCCCCTGCTTAACCATAAAAAACGGCCCGATTCGACTTCGCTTGGCTGTACGATTCTCACCTCCATCTAACCTGAAGCCTACGCAATTCTAACGAGTGGGGAATTGCTCTTGCGGGCAGTGCTTATTGATCTCTTGTTAATCATATTAACCTAGAGAGAGGGGTCACATTCATGAAACGAACAGCAAGAGTCACTGCCAAGCAGATAGAGACCGTGCAACTGCTGGCACGGGGCCACACGTCAAAAGAGATCGCCCGGTTGTGCGGTGTGTCCGCATCGGCAATAGACCAACGTATCGATGGGGCGGTGAGAAGGGCAGGTGTAGCGGATCGTCGCGCACTGATCCGCTGGTACATCGACACCTCGGTCCAGCTACCAGGGGAAGCAGCACAGGTGGGCTTGCCGCAGCCTGGGCTGTCATCGTCCGAAACGGATCGAAGCAAGACCGAAACGGGCATAGTTGGTGGAGATCGCTCCATCACAACCCCGCCCTTCCTTCTGGTTTCGACCCCGGAGACCTGGCTAGGTTGGTACAAGCTGCGCCATTTGCTCGAGGGCGCATTCTTCGTGGTGATGATCGCCCTGGGCGGCGAGGTGCTGATCCATAAGCTGACCTGAAGCCGGCTCCGCCATACTTGGCGAAAGGTCGACGATGAACATGCAGATTGGAAAAGGTTATGCGGCGGCAGAGCAATTAGCCGAGCTTCGCCGCTTCGCAGAAGAGGTGCTGGCGCGTACGGGCGGAGCGGTCGTACCGCCCGAGCAGTCCGATGAGCGCACACCGGTCCGCAAATCGCCAGGAGCTTTCGGTTACGCCCCCATGGCCGAGAGGATATACGAGGCGCGCGGCCTGCGCGCCGACTTCTTCGACGAGGATTTGTTCGGGGAACCAGCATGGGACATCCTGCTCGATCTATTCATGCAGACGCATCGCGGACGACAGGTAAGTGTGACTTCCGCGTGCATTGCGTCGCGCGTTCCTGCTACGACAGGGCTGCGGTGGGTTGGGCTGTTAATGAACAGAGGGATGATCGAACGAGTGCCCGACCCCGTCGACCGCAGGCGCGCTTTCCTCCAACTGAGCCAGACTGCGCTTCTCAAGCTCAGCGGCTATTTCAAGGCGCTCGACGAGCGCGGCCTTTAATGCGGAGGGCAGGTCGGCGGGGGTGTCCTTCAACCCAAACTCAGCCGAGAGAAAGCTGAGGGTCCGCAGAAACAATCGCAAAAGGCCCACGGTGTCCTGGGGAAACCAAATCGTCGATCGGCTTCAAGCGCACTCTCAATATGAGAGAGGCGCGCGAGATTGGGGGCGGCGAGCTGCTCACTTTGGGATTGGACGATGCGGGTCAGTTCCTGAAAGGCCGCGGTAAGGAAGGGCACCATCTTGCCGGCATCGACGGTCTGGATATCCATGACGGTCTCGACGCGGGTGATGGGATCGGCGCCGGCATCGAGGACGGTGCCATCCTCGTCGAGCACCGGTCGCCTGCCGGGATCGATCTGGATCTCGAGTTCGCGGGTTGCATCCTTCCGGCCCGTCACCGCGTCCGGGACGATCTCGGCCAATTCGTGCGCGATGAAGTTGGTGCTGCGCCGATCGGTGCCGATCCAGCGATAGTCCCAGACCTTGGCGCGCATGATGATGTCCAGCGCACCTTTCGCCTCGCGCAGGTCTTCCTTCAGGCGATAGTCGCAAGACGTGCTATAGGTGGTGACAAAGTCAGTGCTGGTGATCGCACCCACCGTCGTGATCGAGCCGTTGATCTGCCGCAGGATCTGGAAGGGCGTGTAGTCGTTCGTGTCGAGCGCGGTGTAGGCGACCCCGCCTGGCAGGCCGGCCCAGACCCTGAGGTTGCCGTTCCCGGCAATCGTCGACTGGTTAGCGAACTGGCGCGCCCCCTTGAGGTGAAGCGCCCCGCCTTCGTCGAAGAGGCCTCGCTCCCAACCGTTGGAGTTGAAGGCGAGGGTGCCGCGATCGTTGTAAATCAGGCTGACCGGATAGCCTGGGAACTGCGATTCCAGCAGTATGTCGGCACCGCCGCGTACCGCGAGATCGCCGCCGACGCCGATCGGGCCGGTGAATTCGTTACCGATCCAAGCGGTGCTGCCGCTCGCACAGAGCCCGCCTGCACCGTGCCAGTCGAACTTGCCGGTCGCCGTGACGACGGCGAAGCCCCACTCCGAGGCAAGATCGTGACTCGTGAACTGGAGGTACGCATGGCCCGACACGGCGTTGCCGCGGATGCGCATGCCGCCGGTCGACCCTAGGTTTGGCGTCATCACGTCGGTCGCGCCGAGCATGAGGTCCTCGCGGAGGAGCCAAGTGGTGACCGCTTCCTTGCCTCTCGCAGGCGTGAGCGCGCGGGCATCGTCCTCGCCGAGCAGCGCCTCGGCCTCGGTCGCCAGCTCGACCGCGCCGGCGGTCTCGGTCGTTGCGGGGGGATTGGCGAAGATCGGATTGCCGAAGGTGATGCTGCCGGCGATGTCGGCGTTGAAGACGACGTCGACCGCGATCAGCGCGAAGGCGGAGCTGGCCTTGGTCAACACGATCTCACTCGCGCTGTACGCCGCGAACAAGGTGCCGTCGTCGAGATAGAGGCCGAGGCCAGATGCTTCCCAGATGTCGGCGGACGTATCGTAGGCGGTGAGATGAGCGACGTTCGGCGCGGGTGCGACACCGGCGGCGGTGCCAACGCGCTTGAACTCGCCGGGCAGGGCGGTGAGCGTGGGCGCGGGATCGAACGGCGTGGCGGTGAAGCCAAGCTCTGCGATCACGGTGTTGGCGCTGCCACCGGCGGACTGCAGCGCGGCAAGGCCAGCGTCGGTAAGCTGAAGGACGATGTCGGTCACAGGCTGGTCTCCAGCACGTCGCTGCCGTCAGGCAGGTAGATCGGCTCGCCGTTTTCGCTCTGCAGCACGGCCGACCAGCCGCGGCTCGTGTCGTGGATGGCGGCTTGGCGCGTGCGCCACATCGTGCCGACCTGCGCGCCTGCAGGGACCATCGCCTGAGCGAGCGCCTCGGTGACCAGCACGAAATCGAAGTGGCTGCGCAGTGGCTTGGCTGCGGCGATGTCGCTGACGATCGCGTCCGTGGTCTCGACGGTCAGGAACTCGGCACCGATGGCGTAGGGCGCGCGTACCTCGAAGGTGTGCGGCGGGCGGGGTGGGGTGGCTTGCCACCATTCGACGAGTTGCAGGGCAGGATGATACCGCCCCAGGATCTCTTCGACCGAGCTGCGCGTGCCCTTGCGACGATGGTAGGGGATCGCGTCGGCGACCGCCTCGCGCTTGCGCTGCAGCGTCCACCATGTCTGCCAGTGCGTGATCGCCAGGCCCCAGGCGAGCCATGGCAGGTGGCTTTCAGGACAATTCCAAGCCGACCACACGTCGCGCACGGGCGTGGGCATATCGAGGACGCCAGCGGCGGCCTGCTCGAGCGCGCGTTCGAGCGGCGTGGACGCGGGAGGCAGGACGGTGGGGTAGCTCATTCGCCGGTGCCCAACGTTCGCGCAGTCACGCCGATGCAGTAAGGCGCCTGGGCGCGGCTTACCGGGATGTCCTCGGCCGGCGCGTTGAGGACGATGTTCTGGGCGCCGTCGACATGCGCGGCGGCGAACAGCGCCGAGCGGGTGACGTCGCGGCCGAGGCGGTGGCTCTCCTCGACGTAGGCGTTGACCCTTGCCAGCGATGCGGCGAGCACCACGCCGGCATCGGGGCCGGTGAAGGTGCGCAGATCGTAGTCGACGGCGTAGGTGATGATCTGCGCCGGCTGCACCGTAACGTAGTCGGTCAGCGGGCGGCGCGTGTCGGCATTGAGATATGCGGTTGCGGCGTCGACCACGGGCTGCGGTGCGGCGCCGTTGCCGCTGCGCGAGAGGATCGTCACGACGACGTGCCCTGGTGTCGGGCTTTCGGCGCTGGCGTCGAGCACGTCGGGATGCGACGTCAGCGCGTGGAACACGTAGGCGCCGATCGGGCCGGCGACCGAGTAGCCTTCGGGTGCGAGGACCATGCGGCGGCGGAACTCGGCATCGCTCTCCATCACGGCCGGCGTGCCCAGCTGTGGGTCCGCCGGGGTGATGACCAGACGCATGATGCCGAAGAGCGCGGCGATGTTGTCGAGATCGGCGCCGACTGCGTAGGCTGGCATGACTGCGCGCGTCGCGTCGTTCACGCGCTGGCGCAGGAGCTGGGCGAAGTAGGCGAAAGCCTGCAGCGCGATCGGGGTGCGCCTCGAGCTTTACGCCGGGCCGTGAGAGGATCTGGCGGATGAGCATTGCACGCGCGAGGGCAGGCTCGTGATCTCGAAGAAGTACGAGTTCGGTGCTGCCTTGACCTTCTGGCCGACCTTGTTGCCGGTGGGCTCGCAGCGCCGTACCCAGTCGATCAGTCCGAAGCCGCGCAGGATGTTGAGGTGCTTGTAGACCTTGTCGCGGCAGATATTGGCCGCTGCAGCGATCATTTCGTAGGTGGCGATGCACTCGCCCGTCTTGAAGTCGACGAAGTTGAGCACGGCGCCGAGCGTGTTCAGCAGGTTCCACTTGAGAACCCGCCGCTTCTTCGGCGCCGGCGCGCCAGGCTGGGCATCAGCATGAGCCCGCTGCGCGTCGGTATAAGTGGCGCGTGCTTCCTTGTTCTCGGTGTCGAACCACGTCATCGCTGCCTCAACGATTGTCGCGAGGACGGTCTTGCCCTGGCGCGCCGTTCCATCGCTAAGCTTTCGGCCGACGTCGGCCCGGCGATCGTCGACGTTGTAGGTTCGGCGCCACAACCTGACTTGTGCCTCGGCACTGGCGACGCTGACAGCGCCTGTCATCAGCTTGCCAATGAAGACGCGCTCATCGTGCGGCCTCCTTGGCGGAAGCTAGGGTCGGTAGGGCTCCAGGAACACCTCTGGTGGGTCGAAGCCCTCCAACAGCATGTCCGCCCAATCCTGCGCAAGCCTGCGACGCCGCGGCATGTACGCCGCGCGATTGTAGCGCGACTCCACGCGGCTGGATTGATGTGCCAACATCGGATCGATGATCGCCCGATCGCCCGGCTTCTCCTGCGCGATGGCCCTCTCGTTCATGATGGTGGAGAAGCTTGCTCGCCAGCCATGCGGCACATGACGGCCGGCGAAGCCCTGCACGCGCCGATATGCCGTATTCAACGCATTGTCCGTGATTGGCCGGTGCGAATGGCGTGCTGACGGGAAAAGGTATTTGCGATTTTTCGCGTACTCGCTGGCTACCTTCACCGTCCGGACCGCCTGCCGCGAGAGCGGGATGATGAACTCGAACTCCAGCTGCTCTGACTGAGCTCGCTGCAGCTTCATCTTTTCGGCGGGTATTCGCCAGATCGGCTGCTGACCGTCTAGATCCTCGAACTCCGAGAGTTGCGCCAACTGGATAGTGCCAGGGCGCGCGGCGGTCAGAGCAAGCAATCGCGACGCCAGCTTGGTCGTGATATGCCCGGGACCGGCTTCGAAGGCGCGCAAGAACGCGCGGGCTTCCTCCAGCTTGAGGAGCGCCGGTTGTTTTCCATGGATCACCGGGCGCAGAGCGGCGCCGATCGCTGCAGCCGGGTCCATCTCCGATAGTCCCGAGCCCATCGCAAACCGAAAGACCGCAGAGATTCTCTGTCGAATACGATGCGCGGTCTCGATGGCATCCCCGGCTTGCACGGCCTGAAGCAACTCTCGAATATGCGAGGGCTTCAGCTCGTTGATGTCCTGCTTGCCGATCGCGGGAAAGACCTGTTTCGTCAGGCTGTTCAGCACGTCTTCTGAGTGCCGAGGTTTCCATTGTGGCGACTGCAGCTCGTGCCAGCGCTTCGCAACCGCTTCCAACGTGCGGTCTTCCTCCACGCCGGCCGCTCGTCGAGCCGTCCGTCTGCGATACTCCTCGCCCGGATCGCGGCCCTCGCGCAACTCCCGCCGCGCATCGTCCCGCAAGTCTCGCGCCTTCCCGCAACGAAAGCTCCGGATAGGAGCCGAAAACGATTCGGCGTTCCTTTCCGCCAAACCGATACTTGTAGCGCCAGGACTTGTGCCCGGCCGGCGTCACGTACAGATGAAGTCTTTGTGCATCGGCAAGCTTCACCGGCTTGTCCGCCGCCTCGCTGCCTTGCACTGAACTTCCGTCAACATCCGATGCCCCCAAGCGTTCGCAACGGTGCCCCGGATGTGCCCCCTGGAACGCCCCGCTGTTAGCAGAACATACCGGAAGCCACCGGAACTCGCTACCCCCGCAAGGGGCTGTTTTCTGCGGATTTTCGGTATTTGCCGGACTCTGCCGGAACTGGCGCTGGCGGAGACGCCGGGATTCGAACCCGGGGTGCCCCCTTAAGAGCACGACGGTTTAGCAAACCGCTGGTTTCAGCCACTCACCCACGTCTCCGGATGCGGCCTTGAGGGCGCGGCTATAGCGAGGTGGTTTGGGGGCGGCAAGGGGTGATGCGGGCGCGACGCCGATCCTTTTGCCTTTGCGCACGCCTCGTCTCGACGCAAAAGCGACTCGCACCGCCGCCTGTTCATTGCTCTGTCAGGCGGCGCGTCATCTATGGCACGGTGGGTGCGTGATCTTGGCCGCGGGGGCCGTGGCGTCGCGCGCTTCAAGATTTTGGGAGGGTGGTCGTGATGGTTTCCTGGAAGCGCGGGCTGTGGGTGGCGCGCAATTGGGCCGCTGCTGCCGCGGTCGCCATGCTCACGACCAGTCCGGCGCTGGCCCAAGTGCGCTCGGTCGATCCGGACGCGGCGATCGACGGCGATCTCGCGCCCGGCCAGAATGCGCCCGCCGTCACGCCGAACCCCTCGCCTCCTCCATCGGACGCGACAACCACCGGGAGCAGCGGCAACGGCACACCCGTCGAGACCTCGCCCGGCGACGCGGCCGCCTCCACCTCGGCGAACCCGGGAGCATGGAGCTCGCAATCGGTGACCGCACAGCCTGCCGGCGACGGCCAGACCTACCACGAGGATGACTTGATCGGCGCGGCCGAGGGCGTGTTCGGCAAGGGCGCGCAAGGGCTCGCCAGCCTGATCGAGGACCTGCTGCGCAAGCAAGGCCGGCCCAATGCCTATATTGTCGGGCGCGAGGGCTCGGGCGCGATCGGCGTCGGCTTGCGCTACGGTTCGGGAACGCTGCACCACAAGGTGGAGGGCACGCGGCCGGTCTATTGGACCGGCCCTTCGATCGGCTTCGACGCGGGGCTGAACGCGGCCAACGCCTTCGTCCTGGTCTACAACCTCTACGACACCGAGGACCTCTACAAGCGCTTCCCGGCGGGCGAAGGGCAGGCCTATCTCGTGGGTGGATTCAACGTGAGCTACTTGCGGCGCGGAGATGTCGTGCTGATCCCGGTGCGAATGGGCGCGGGCGTGCGCCTGGGCCTCAATGCCGGCTACATGAAGTTCACCCGCAAGCAGACCTGGCTGCCGTTCTAAGACTTCGGCTTGCGGGCGAGGCCAGTGCGCAGTAAGGCCCCGCCCGCCATGCTTACCGACCTCCAGCAACAGCCCGCCGACGCGCTTCTCGCGCTGATCAAGCTCCACAACGCCGATCCGCGCGCCGACAAGATCGACCTTGGGGTCGGGGTGTATAAGACCGGGCAGGGCGACACGCCGGTCTTCGGCGCGATCAAGGCGGCCGAGCGCAAGCTCGTGGAAACGCAGGACTCGAAGGCCTACCTCGGCCCTGAAGGCGACATGGGCTTCGTCGCTGCGCTGATGCCCTATATCTTCGGCAAGGATTCGCCCGACATGGGCGGCCGCATCGAAGGCATGCAGACGCCGGGCGGCACCGGTTCGCTGCGTGTGGCGCTCGCGATGGTCAAGAAGGCGGGTTACACCCGGGTGATCGTCGGCAAGCCAAGCTGGCCCAACCACAACCAGATCTGCGCCGACCTTGGCCTTGAGGTCCTCGAGTTCAACCACGCGGCGGCCGACGGCACGCCCGACATGGAGGCTCTGCGCGGCGCTTTCGCCTCGGCCGGGGCGAAGGACGCGATCCTGCTGCACGGCTGCTGCCACAACCCGACCGGCATCGACTATTCGAAGGCCGAGTGGGACGAGATCGCCGAACTGCTGACGGCGAGCCCCGCGCTGCCGGTCATCGACCTAGCCTACCAAGGCCTGGGCCGCGGCATGGAAGAGGACGCCTATGGCTTGCGGCGCGTGCTCGTCGCGGTGCCCGAGGCGCTGGTGTGCTACTCGTGCGACAAGAACTTCGGGCTCTATCGCGACCGCACCGGTGCGGTCTACGCGATGGTGTCGGACCCGGCGGACTTGCCCAAGGTCATGTCGAACGGCCATGCCCTGGCGCGCGCGAACTGGTCGCAGCCGCCCGACCACGGCGCTGCCGCCGTGCGCCTGGTGCTGGAGGACGCGGACCTGACCGCCCAATGGCTCGACGAGCTTGACCAGATGCGCGACCGCATGCGCCAGGTGCGCGCGCGACTTGCGGCGGCGGGCAGGACCGGCGGGGTCGATCTGTCGCCGATCGGCGGGCAGAACGGGTTGTTCTCGATCATCCCCTTCACGCCCGAGCAGATCCAGGCGATGCGCAGCAAGCACGGCATCTACTTCGCCGCGTCGGGTCGCATCAATGTCGCGGGCCTGACGATGGGCAACATCGACCAGTTCATCGCCGCCGTGGCGGACGTGACCGCCTGAGCGTTTGCCACCGGCGACGGGGTTCGCCTGCAGCTGGTGGCGGTCGCCTGTGGACTGATCAGCCGCGCAGGCTCTGCATCCGCTTGAGATAGCGGGCGAGCACGTCGATCTCGAGGTTCACTTTGTCGCCTGCAGCGAGCGAGCCCAGGGTGGTGACTTCGGCGGTGTGCGGGATGATGTTGACCGCGAAGTGGCAAGTGCCATCGGCCTGATCCGCGACTTCGTTGACCGTGAGCGACACGCCGTCCACCGTGATCGAGCCTTTGGCGGCAAGATAAGGAGCCAGCTCGGGCGCGATGCGAAAGCCGATGCGGCGCGAATCGCCCTCCGGGCAGATGCCGAGGACCTCGCCGACACCGTCCACATGGCCGGTCACGATATGGCCGCCCAGCTCGTCGCCCAGCTTGAGGGCAGGTTCGAGGTTGAGCGTCGTACCCTCGTGCCAGCGCCCCGGCACTGTGCGGGCGACGGATTCGGCGGAGATATCGACCGCGAACCAGGCGTCACCCTCGATCCCGCCCTTGTCGACTACCGTCAGGCACGTCCCCGAGCAGGCGATCGATGCGCCGATGGCGATAGCTTCCGGGTCGAACGGGCAGGTGATGACGGCGCGCAGATCGCCGGACTGGCGAGCCTCGCGGATGGTGCCAAGAGCGGTGATGATGCCTGTGAACATGCTCGCTCCCTAGCGCTGCCGCTCGTAGACTTCCAGCGCGTCCGGCGCGAGCGTGCGGCGATCGCGCAGCCTCCATCGGCCATGTGCCTCGCCCAGCGACGGCAGGCCGATGGCGGCAATGGCACTGCGCCCCTCGCCGATGAGGATCGGTGCGCGATAAAGGACCAGCACGTCGACAAGATCGGCCGCGAGAAACGCCGATGCCGTCTGCGCTCCACCCTCGACGAACAGGTGCTGCACGCCGTCCATCGATCCCAACCTGTCCGGCGCCGTCAGGGCGCGCCAGCCCTCCGGCGCCGCGCCGCCGGTGAGCACCCAGCGTTCGGGGCTACGGGTCGCAAGGCCGGGCAGCCGCACGTCGAGCCTGGGGTTGTCCGCGCGCAGGGTGCCCCCGCCCACGAGGATGGCATCGGCCCTCGCGCGCATCGCGTGGGTATGCGCGCGCGCGGCCTCGCCGGTGATCCACTGGCTTTCGCCTTTGGCAGTGGCGATGCACCCGTCGAGCGAGGTCGCGAGCTTGAGCGTCACTTCCGGACGGCCCAGGCGCGTGCGGATCAGATATCCCGATAGGCTCGCCGCACAAGCAGGCGAGGGCACAAGGTCGCAGGCAATCCCTGCCGCCTGGATGCGAGCGATCCCGCCGCCGGCCGTGCGCGGATCGGGATCCTCGCAGCCGACGACGACACGCGAAAGGCCGGAGGCGGAGACCAGGTCGGCACAGGCCGGGCCGCGTTGCGAGCGGTGCGCGCAGGGTTCGAGCGTGACATAGAGCGTCGCGCCGCATGCCGCTTCGCCTGCCGCTTCGAGCGCAACCGCTTCGGCATGGGGGCGTCCGCCGGGCTGCGTCCACCCGCGCGCGATCACGTGTCCCTCCTTGACGATGACCGCGCCGACGCTGGGATTGGGCCGGCTTAGCGGCCGCGCTCGCGCCGCCAAGCTGGCGGCGGCGGCGAGCCAGCGCGAATCGTCACTCACCGGCGGCGGGCGTCGCGCTGCCGGTCGGCTTTCCCTCGGACGCGAGCACGGCGTCGGCCTCCTCCCGGCGCTTGCGGATGGCTTCGAGCCGCGCTTTCTCTGCGGCTGCGTTCTCCGCGTCGGCCTCCCGGGCGATCCGGTCGACGTCCATGCCGGCGAAGCGGCCGAGCGTCTTGTAGATGGCGCGCACTTCCGCGTCGCTTTTGGCCTGCTCCAGCGCGAACCGTTCCTTCGCCTTCTGGTTGGCGATGTTGGAGGCCATGATCTCGGCATCGGTGCGATGCTCGGGAAGCACGGTGATGTACGTGATCTTGGGGGGCAAGTGCGGTGCCTCTCCGCCCTGGTGCGCCATCAGGCTGAACAGGCCGAATGTGCACACGCCCGAGACGAGCGCGATCCGCCAGCGATTGCGCCCTGCCTGCTTCCAGACCTGCTTGAAGTCGGCGAGCATGCCTGCGGGGTTGACGTCGCGCCACATCCCGGATCGTTTGAACAATGCCATGTGCGCTATTTAGGCTTTCGCACGGCCGCGCGCCAGATCAACCGAAGGGCTGATAGAGCCCGCGGCCTTCTCGCTTGAGCCAGGCATTCGCCGCGGCAAGGTCTCCTTCGAAGAGCGATGCCAGGGAGGCGTGGAATGCTGGCGAGTGATCGAAGTGGAGAAGATGCGCCACTTCGTGGGCGACGACCGAGCGGCGCACGAAGTCCGGCGCCATGATCAGCCGCCAGTTGATGCGGATCGCCCCATCGGCGGCGCAGCTGCCCCAGCGGCGGCGGGCGTTCGATAGCGCAAGGCGAGGCACCGGAACGCCGGCCGTCGCGCAATACTGCCCAAGGTCGCGCGTGATGTGCTCGATAGCCCGCTCTTGCAACCAGCGTCGCAGGCGCGGGGCGAGCGAGGCTTCCGCGCCCCCGACGTGCAGCACGCCGTCCTCCAGGATCGGTCGCCGGCGTGACGTGGCTTGGTGCCGCAGCTCGATCGGTCGCCCCAGCAGCATCAGCGGGCTCCCCGATTGGACCGTGACCGGAGCGGGCAAAGCGACCAGCTGCCGCTCCAGCCAGTCGCGGCGCGAGCGGGCGAAAGCCAAGGCCTCGGCGGTGCCGCCCCAGCGCGGCATCGAGATGCGCACCGTGCTGCCATCCGGCGCCAGGCGCATCGTCATCCGGCGCGCTCGATCAAGCCGCCGCACCTCGATCGGCAGCGAACGGCCGGCGATCTCGATCGTCGGCGCGGCGCGGGGGTCGCGGCGCAGCCAGTCGAGCATCAGCGCCGATCCCCTTCAATGTCCCACGGATTGTCCTCCGCCTCGATCTCCCATCCTTCCATGCCTTCGGGCCAGACGATGTGCTGCTCGAGCGGCCCGGCGACGGTCTCGCTTACCGCTCGGCCGACGATCGAGGCACCCGCGGCGTGCACCGTGTCGCGATCTCCGGTGAGCAGGTAATGCCACTCGGGCAACGGCTCGCCTTCGGCCCGCAGCCGGTAAGCGCAGGTGTCGGGCAGCCACTCGAGCGAACCCGCGTTGCGGATCGTCAGGCGCAGGCAGTCGGGCACGAAGGCGCGGCGGTTCACGTAGTTGGTGCAGCGCGCGGTCGTCAGGTCGAGCAGCTTGCAAGCGACGTTGGTGTGGTAGATCTCGCCCGTGTCGGCATCCTCCACCTTGTGCAGGCAGCACTTGCCGCAGCCGTCGCACAGAGCTTCCCACTCGCGCCGGTTCAAGGTCTCGAGCGGGCGCTCCCAGAACCGGGCCGAAGCGGTTACTGCACCCACTTCTCAAGCTCCGCCGCGACCGCTGCATCGCCGCCCTGCGGGCCCTTGTCGATCGGCAGCAGCGCGATCGGCTTGCCATCGGTGCCGAACAGGATGGCGGAGCGGCTGTGATCCATCAGGTAGCCGTCGCCGGCGGCCTTGCCCTTCTCGTAGTAGGCCTTGAACTGGTCCGCCGCCGCCTTGATCTGCTCGGGGCTGCCGGTGAGGCCGAGCAGGCGCGGGGAGAAGGCGGCGGTCCACTGCCCGATCACCTGGGGCGTATCGCGCTCGGGATCGATGGTGATGAAGGTCGGCTGCACTTTGGCGGCGCGTTCGGGACTGGCCTTCTCGAACTGCGCGAAGCCCTTCATGAGCACCTGCACGTCGAGCGGGCAGGCGTCGGGGCAAAAGGTGTAGCCAAAGTAGACGATGCGGTACTTGCCCTTGAAGTCGTTCCAGGTGACGGTCTTGCCGTTCTTGTCGACCAGGGTGAACGGCCCGCCGATCGCGGCGCCTTCCAGCGGCGGGGCCTCGTGAGAAGCGGCGCCGCCCGGGTTGGACCCGCAGGCCGCAAGGGCAAGCGGCAGCAGCAGGGCGGCGATCAGGCGTGAACGAAGGGTCATGGCGCGGCGGTTCATGCTCTGCTAAACGCCGGCGTGCAAGGCGGCCGGGCGGCAAGACTCGGGTGGACGAACGAAAAATGCGAAGGATCGGTGAAGTGTTCAAGCGTGACGGGTCGCGCACGATGATCTGGCTGCGCACGGCCCTTGCGGTCGCGGCGGCCTTGGGCCTGGGCCTGGGCCTCGCCATGCCGGCGCAGGCGCAATTCTCCGAAGGCTACAAGTTCCTCGAGGCGGTGCGCAAGAAGGATGGCCAGAAGGTCGAGGACGCGCTGGCCGAACCGGGCACCACGATCATCAACACCCGCGATGTCACTTCGGGCGAAAGCGCGCTTCACATCGTCACCAACCGCCGCGACCTGACCTGGCTGCAGTACCTTGTGACCAAGGGCGCCAACGTGAACGCGCGCGACAGCCAGGGGCGCACTCCGCTCCAGCTCGCCGTCAACCTGGGCTGGCGCGACGGCATCACCGTGCTGCTCGGCGCCCGGGCCAACACCGAGGTCGCCAACGATGCGGGCGAGACGCCGCTCATCACCGCGGTGCACCGCCGCGACGTCGATCTTACCAAGCTGCTGCTGCAGGCCGGCGCCGATCCGGACCGGTCGGACAATTCGGGCCGCTCGGCGCGGGACTATGCGGCGCTCGACGGCAAGTCGAACCCGCTGCTCAGCGTCATCCAGACCGAGACCAAGCCCGGCGCCTCCAAGGCCAACCGTCGCACGTATGGCCCGGTGCTCTGAGCGATGACGGCTGCTGCTGAAGACCAGTCGCTCGACGATGTGCGCCTGCGACTGGCGCCGCTGATCGCGGATTCGGCCGTATTCGACGGCTGGAGCGCCGAAGCCGTCCGCCAGGCGGCTGCCTCGGCCGGGTTGGACGAGGACGTGGCCCTCTATGCCTTCCGCGGCGGCGCGATGGAGATGATCGAGGCGTGGATCGCCGCGATCGACGCCGCGATGGCGCAGGCGCTGCCGGCGGCGGAGCTCGCCCGATTGCCGATCCGTGAGCGCATCCGCCGGCTCGTGCAGTTCCGGCTCGATGCCATCGCCGGCCAGCGCGAAGCACTCGCCCGCGCGCTCTCGATCATGGCGTTGCCGCGAAACGTGGGACGCGCGGCGAAGCTGGGGTGGCGCAGCGCCGACCGGATGTGGCGCCTCGCCGGCGACACCGCGACCGACTACAACCACTACAGCAAGCGCGCGATCCTCGGCGCCATCTACGCCGCGACGCTCACGGTCTTCGCCAACGACGAGAGCGAGGGCCGGGCCGACACGCGGGCGTTTCTCGATCGCCGGATCGGCGAGGTCATGAAGTTCGAGAAGACCAAGGCGCAATTGCTGCGCCCGGGCGAGCACCAGTTCAGCATGGCACGCTTCCTGGGACGGCTCCGCTACCCCGCGCGTTGACGGCGGTTCGCCGCCGGCTTCGTTGATTGGACGCAATGACAGTCTCTTGAGTTATTGCGAACCAGTTGCAATACTCCTGGCAATCTGGCAGCGCACCTTCATGACTCTCGATCTTCTCGAACCTGGCCAAGCCGCCCGCATCACTGCGGTGCACTGGGATGTGCTGGTCGAGGAGGAAGCCTGTCGCCTGCGCGCGCTCGGCATCGACGACGGCGCCAAGGTCCGCGTCGCCCATCGCGGCGTATTCGGCGGCCGTGATCCGATCGCCCTGGCCATCGGCCGGATGACCGTTGCCGTGCGGCGCGCCCACGCCGCCGCGATGGAAGTCGAGCTGCTGTGAGCGCCGGCCGATGAGCAAGCCCCGCAAGATCGCGCTCGTCGGCAACCCGAACGCGGGCAAGAGCGCGCTGTTCAACGCGCTGACCGGCGCGCGGCAGAAGATCGCGAACTATCCGGGCGTCACTGTCGAGCGCAAGTCGGGCCGCATGGTCCTGCCCTCGGGCGAGCCGGTCGAGATGACCGACCTACCGGGCTCCTACTCGCTCGATCCGACCAGCCCCGACGAAGCGGTCACTTCCAAGGTCATCCGCGGCGAGTTCCCCGGCGAAAGCGCGCCCGATGCGCTGGTGGTGGTGCTCGACGCGTCCAACCTCGAGCAGCACCTGGTCTTCGCGCAGGAGATCATCGCGCTGGGCAAGCCGACCGTGGTGGCACTCAACATGGTCGACCTCGCCGAGCGCGACGGGCTGGTGCTCGATCCCGCGGCGCTGGAGCAGGTCCTCGGCGTCAAGGTCGTGCCGACGGTGGCGGTGCGCCGCCGGGGCCTGGCAGAGCTTGCCGAAGCGGTCGCCAGCGCCGAAATGCGTCATCCCGGCCCCGGCCTCACCGGGCTGTCGATGGTCGAGCGGCGCGTCGCGGCGCATGCGATGGCCGATGGCGCGATCCTGTCCGAATCGAAGCGGCACCGCCTGCACGCCAGGCTCGACCGAGTGCTGCTGCATCCCTGGATCGGACCGCTGATCCTGTTCGCGCTGCTGTTCCTGGTGTTCCAGGCGGTCTTTGCTGGTGCCACCCCGTTCTCCGACGCGCTGGAGGCCGGGGTCGCCGCGCTGACCGGACTCGTCACCCAGCACGTGCCGCCCAGCCTCGCGCGCGATCTGCTGACCGACGGCGTGCTGTCCGGTGTCGGCGCGGTCGTCGTGTTCCTGCCGCTGATCGTCATCCTGTTCTTCTTCATCCTGACGATGGAAGCGTCGGGCTACATGGCCCGCGCCGCGTTCCTGATGGACCGGATGATGGCGGGTGTCGGCCTGTCGGGCCGCAGCTTCATCCCGCTGCTCTCCAGCTTCGCTTGCGCCATCCCGGGCATCATGGCGACTCGCAGCATCACCGACCCGCGCGATCGCCTGACGACGATCCTGATCGCGCCGCTGATGACCTGCTCGGCGCGCCTGCCCGTCTACGCCGTGATCATCGCCGCGTTCATCCCGGCCA
>Ga0068863_100002434_pt1 | contig 18486 bp, 17 predicted proteins | sample KBSSwiS62_FD_66596 | JGI IMG/M metagenome (GOLD analysis project Ga0068863, IMG submission 66596) | Switchgrass rhizosphere microbial communities from Kellogg Biological Station, Michigan, USA - KBS Switchgrass S6-2 | ecosystem: Host-associated > Plants > Roots > Rhizosphere > Soil ...
GAAGGTCAAGAAGTCGGGCCACATGCCGGTGCGTGAAGGCAAGATGGACTGCACCACCTGCCACACGCCGCACGGGTCGAACAACGTGCGCATGCTCAAGACCGGGAACACGCTCAACGAGATGTGCGCGAGCTGCCATGCCGAAAAGCGGGGGCCGTTCCTGCACGATCACGCCGCCGGCCGCGAGAACTGCGCGAGCTGTCACGATCCGCACGGGTCGAACAACGACCGCATGCTGGTCGCGAAGGATCCGATGCTCTGCCAGCGGTGTCACGTCAGCAGCCGGCATCCAGCGACCATTTACGACGGCACCCAGATCGCGGCGGCGAGCAACCGCGCGATCGGCCGGAGCTGCGTGAACTGCCACTCGCAGATTCACGGCTCGAATCACCCGGCGGGCGAGAAGTTCCTACGCTAGGCAGGAGGATGTGATGCGCACCCAATCACTGACGATGGTGGTGACGCTCCTGCTCATGGCAGGAGCCGCGGCCGCCCAGGACGGCGCAACGCCGGCGGCACAGCCGGACGTCGCCAAAGTGGAGAGGTCTTCATCATCGGAGTTCCCGATCGTGAATGTCCTGGACATCGGCGTTCGCGGGACGTCGTTCGGGTCGGACTCCGATCCGGCCAGGTTCCAGCGGTACCGGGACGCGCGGGATGGAGGTACCGTCGACCGGTTCCGACTCTTCAAGGACACCAACGCGTACCGATTCAACCTGCAGGCCGATCATGTCGGCTACCGCGATCAGCGGTACTCGGGCACCTACACGAACTACGGCAAGGTCAAGGCGTCGTTCGAATGGAACCAGATTCCGCTCTACTACAGCAATTCCACGCAGACCCTCTATGACACGTCGACTCCCGGCACGCTGAGCATCAACGACAGCATCCAGTCCGGAATTCAGAACAAGACGCTCGCGCTTGGAACCGCGCTCACGGTCGCCCCGGCGTTCGATCTCCGCACCAGGCGCGACACTGCGACCGGCACCGTGGTCTACAGCGCGACGCCGAATGTCGATGTGGGCTTCACGCTTCGCAACACGCAGAAGCAGGGCGCCTATCCGTGGGGTGGCAGCTTCGGCATCTCCAACGCCATCGCCTCGGAACTGCCGGTACCGGTCGATCATCGCACCACGGATCTGGGCACCAGCCTCGAATTCTCGAACGGCCGCGGGTATGCGCGACTGGCGTACGACGGGTCGTTCTTCAGGAACAACGTCACGACGCTCGTCTTTGACAACCCCGGGCGGGTGAGCGACTCGCCGACGGCGGGCCCCGTGCAGGGTCGCATGGCGCTCTGGCCGAACACCGACATGAACACGGTGAGCGCCTCCGGCGGACTGAAGCTGCCGGGCCACAGCCGGGCCACGGCGTATATCTCGGTCGGCAACATGTCGAACAACGCGGCGCTGCTTCCGTTCACGAGCAACACGGCGCTGGTATCCCCGGTGCTCGATCGCCCGACGGCAGACATCACTGCGCGCGTGACCGCCATGAATTACCTGTTCACCTCGCGTCCGGTGAACACCGTGTGGTTCAGCGCTCGCTATCGGCAGTACGAGATGGACAACCGCACCGTGCCGTTCAAGGTGGGCAACAGCGTGAACTACGATACGGCGATCGTCGCGCTGAACCAGTCGAGCGAGCCCTTCAGCCAGACGCGCCACACGTTCGACGCCGACGCCACTTATTCTCCGGTGCGGCACGTTGGCTTCCGGGCCGGCTACACCCGGGAGGAGGTTGACCGCACCTATCGCATCGTCGAGAACACGACCGAAGACATCGGCCGTGTGTCCGTGGACCTCACCGGCCTGCCGTTCCTGTCGGTGCGCGGCGTGTTCGAGCACGGCAAGCGCCGCGGAACGCCGGTGGACGGGCTCGAGCTGCTCGCGATTGGCGAACAGCCGTTGCTGCGGCAGTACGACATCTCCGATCGCGACCAGGATCGCTTCTCGACCATCATCATGGTCACGCCGGTGTCGCAGTTCTCAGTGAACACCTCGATATCGTTCGGCCGCCAGGAGTACCCAGGGACGACCTTCGGGCTGCGGAACAACGACAACCAGGTCTACTCGCTCGGGTTCGACTATGTTCCTGGCGACAAGGTCTCGATGGGCCTCACCTACGGGTTCGAGAAGTACACGGCACTGCAGGCGTCGAGGACCGCCAATCCCCTGCCTGCGAACACCGTTGCGTTCCTCAACGACCCGACGCAGCAGTTCAACGACCCGCGGCGGGACTGGACGGACGACAGCACCGACCGTGTCCACACCGTCGATGCGTCGATCGACCTGCTGAAGGTGTTCCCGAAGACGGACATCAAGGTGGCGTACGACTACAGCCGCGCGGAGTCGGTCTACTTCTACGGGCTGGCGCCGAACACCGTGATCGCTCCGCCCCTCCAACTCACACCGGTGGTGAACGAGCTGCAGCGCGGCACCGTCGACGGCCGGTACTTCCTGACACGCCACTTTGCGGTCGGGCTGGTCTACTGGTTCGATCAGTACCGCGTGGACGACTTTGCTCTAAGCCCGGTAAGCAGCCTGGCGCAGCCGGCCAATTCGGCGTCGCCCACGCTGATGATGCTGGGCTACTTCTACCGCCCGTATACAGCCAACACCGTGATGGCACGCATGACGTATCTCTGGTAGGCACGGAGGCTCGGTGTTTCCGGGGTTCCTCGGAAGCACCGAACCTGCGGCCCGGCGAGCGGCAACCCCCTCCGCGCCGCTCGCAGGGCCGCCTCCTCTTCGGCCTCGCGAAAATTCCCCCGTCACCTGGAAATTCTCCCGCGCCCGCCTGGCGGCATTCCGGCGCGATCCGCAAAACCATTGGGAAAACCGCGTCGATCGTCTCGGCATCCCGCTTGCCCTTCGATCGGACGCATGTCGTGTCACGTCGTTGCCGAACGGGCCGCCGCCAGCCACAAGCTGCTCACGCTGCGCGCGCATCCCCTGCGCATTGCCCTCGTCGGCCAGCCCAACGTCGGTAAGAGCGTCGTCTTCGGACGGCTGACGGGTCGCTACGTGACCGTGTCGAACTACCCGGGCACCACGGTGGCTGTCACCAAGGGCCGGGCGCTGGTCGGCGCCGAAGTGTGCGACGTGATCGACACGCCAGGCGTGAACACGCTCGACGGCACCATCAGCGAGGACGAGCGCATCACCCGCGACGTCGTCGCCGGTCCGGACACCGACCTCATCATCCAGGTGGCCGACGCGCGCAACGTGCGGCGCGCGCTGATGCTGACCAGCCAGCTCCGCGCCTGCGACAAGCCGATGGTGCTGGCGCTGAACATGATCGACGAGGCCCACGAGCGCGGCGTCTCCATCGACGCACCCGCGCTCGCGGCGGCGCTCGGCATCCCCGTCATCGAAATGATCGCGGTCGAAGGCCGCGGATTCTCCGAACTGCGCGACGCGCTTCCGCGTGCGGCCCGGCCTCATGTGCCGGCGCACCCGCACGCCAACGATCGCGCGGTGTGGGCCCACCAACTGACCGAGCGTGTCCGGCGCGTGTCGACGCTGTCACTGGCTTACGTCCAGGAGGCACTCGCACGCGCCACGCGCCGGCCGGTCACGGGCCTGCCGATTCTCGCCGCTGTCCTGTACGCGCTCTACCTCTTCGTCGGCGTGTTCGGTGCCCAGACGCTCGTGAAGCTGCTCGAAGACGGCCTGTTCGGGGGCTACATCAATCCCGCGGCTACGTGGGCTGCCGACCGGTTCATTCCGCTGCCCCTCGTTCGCGATTTTCTTGTCGGCGAGTACGGCCTCATCACGATGGGTGTCACCTACGCCATCGCGATCGTGCTGCCGGTGGTCGCGACGTTCTTCCTGATGTTCGGCTTCCTCGAGGACAGCGGCTACATCCCGCGCCTCGCGATCTTCTGCGACCGCATCTTCCGGGTGATGGGGCTGAACGGCAAGGCCGTCCTGCCGATGGTCCTCGGTCTCGGCTGCGACACCATGGCGACGATGACGACGAGGATTTTGGGAACGCCGAAGGAACGGCTGATCGCGATCCTGCTACTCGCCCTCGGGATCCCCTGCTCGGCGCAGCTCGCCACCATCATGGGCATTCTCGGCGGTATCTCGTTCGCCGCGCTGATGACGCTGTTCGCGGTCGTGTTGTCACAGATGTTCCTGGTCGGCTGGCTCGCCGCGCGCGTCCTGCCCGGCGACCGCTCCGAATTCATCCTCGAGCTTCCGCCGATCCGCTGGCCCCGTCTCGGCAATCTGCTGACCAAGACGCGCCTGCGCGTCTGGTGGTACTTGGGCGAGGCGGTCCCGCTGTTCCTGGTCGGGACCTCGCTGTTGTTCGCGCTCGACCGGTTCGGCGCCCTGGTGTGGATTGCCGCAGCGGCCCGGCCGGTAGTCACCGGCCTGCTCGGACTGCCGCCGGCGGCCGCGCAGATGTTCGTCATGGGTTTCCTGCGCCGCGATTACGGCGCGGCCGGGCTGTTCCAGCTCGCGCACAGCGGTCAGCTGACCGGCGTGCAGGCGGTGGTCGCCCTGACGGTCATGACGCTGTTCGTGCCGTGTGTCGCCAACTTCCTGATGATGGTCCGCGAGCGCGGATTGAAAACCGGGCTGGCGATCCTCGGCGTCGTCACGCCGGTCGCGATCTTCACGGGAGCGGGATTGAACTATGTCCTCCATGCGTTTGGCGTTCAGTTCTGACGGGCTGCGGCCGCTGTCGTCGCTCGCGGTCGACGAGCGCGCCGTCGTCGCCGACGTGCACGCCCACCAGGCGGGGCGCGCCGAGCGGCTGCTGGCGCTCGGCGTGACGCCAGGGGCCGCCGTCACCATGCTGCAGACGCTTCCAGGCGTGGTGTTCCTGTGCGATCAGACGGAGCTTGCGGTCGAACGAAGCGTCGCCGACGCCATCCTGGTCCGTCGAGAGGAGCGTTAGACATGACCTCCGCCCTGCGCCTGGTCTTCTGGGAAACCACCAAAGCGTGCAATCTCAGCTGCCGCCACTGCCGCGCGGTGCCGCGGCGCACGCTGGGACCGACCGAACTGGACACCCGGCGTGCGCTGACGCTGATCGATCAGATCGCCGAGGTGGCCAAGCCGGTCCTCGTCCTGTCGGGCGGCGAGCCGCTGTTCCGGCCGGATATCTTCGACATCGCCGCCTACGGCGTCGAGACCGGATTCCGGATGGCGCTGGCGACCAATGGCACGCTGGTCACCGAGCGGGTCGCCGCGAAGATTGCCGATACCGGCTTCGCCCGCGTCGCGATCAGCCTCGACGGCGCACAGGCGGTGACGCACGACGCCTTCAGAAACCTCTCAGGATCGCACTCGCAGGCCATCCGCGGCATCAGGAATCTCCGCGACGAGGGCGTCTCGGTCCAGATCAACTCGACGGTCGCCCGGCACAACGTCGCCGAGCTGCCGGCGATGCTCGACCTCGCGCTCCAGCTCGGCGCCGACGCGCTCCACCTCTTCATGCTGGTACCCGTCGGGTGTGGTCTGCAGATTGCGGACTCGGACATGCTGCCGGCTGACGAGTACGAACGCGTGCTGCGCTGGTTCGACGAGCGGTCGCAAACCTGCCCGATCGATCTGAAGGCCACGTGCGCGCCGCATTACTACCGGATCCGCGCGCAGCGCATCGAGCAGGAGCGGCGACAGGGCAATTTCACGAGCTCGTTCATCGCTCCCGGCACGAAGGCGAAGGCGGCGCCGACCGTTCTCGGCTTGGGCGCCGGACATCCGCACGGCCAGCGTCTCTCGGCGATGACCCGCGGGTGTCTGGCCGGGACGAGCGTCTGCTTCGTGTCGAACGAGGGCGCGATCTATCCGTGCGGCTATCTGCCGGTAAGCGCCGGCGATACGCGCCTCAGCAGCTTCAAGAACATCTGGAACGGCTCGTCGGTGTTTCAGCAGCTGCGGGACCAATCGGTCTACGAAGGGAAGTGCGGCGACTGCCGCTACGGCGCGATTTGCGGCGGCTGCCGGGCCCGTGCCTATGCCGCCACCGGCAGTTTTTTGGCGGAAGAGCCGTTCTGCACCTATCGGCCGGATCTGGATGGTCCGCGCTTAGCGCAGACGGGTGTTCGGATCTCGCCGATGCCGATCCACGAGCACGCGTCAACGAGTTCGCAGTAACGAGGAGGAGGTGTTCTCATGATTCGCCACTTCACGGTCTCCACTCTCATGGTCGTCGCGCTGGCCGCGTCCGTCGCGGCGCAGTCACGCACGGCCGCGGCGCCGCAATACGATCCGAACGCCGAGGCGGTCTTCGGCGGCGTCATCACCCAGGTGATCAGCGTCGTCGGTCCTGACGGGACCGTCGGCGTGCATCTGAACCTCAAGACCGGCACCGGCAAGGTCGTCAGGGTGCACGTCGGGCCGGCGATATTCATCGGCATGAATAACTTCTCGTTCTTCACCGACGAACAGATCCTGGTGACCGGACCAATCGTGTCGCACGCCGGAGACTCGGCGGTGTGGGCGCGTCAGATCACCAAGGGCAGCAAGACTCTGACGCTCCGCAGCCCGGATGGTACGCCGCGGTGGCCCTACGCCACGGCAGAGGATCCCGACGGCTGCGGCATTTCACACGAAGTCGTTAGGTATTAGAAGGAGGCGACCATGCGCTCGCGGTTCGTAGTTGGTTCGTTGCTCATGACCGTCGTGTTCGCCACAGCCGCGCTCGCGAGCGGCGATCGCCGGCCGTCCCGCCAGTGGGCGACCATCTACCTGTTCACGCCGACGCTGATTGGATCGACGTTCGTGCAGGGTCCCGTGCTCTTCGTGCACGACGACGCGAAGATGGCGCGCGGGGAACCGTGCACGACCGTGCAGCTGTTCAATCCGGGCGAGGGGCCGTCGGAGACGATCTTCTCGTTCCATTGCATTCCGCGCCAGGCCAAGGCGCCGAAGATGTTCAGGATCCAGACGCGGCCCAATACCGAGATGGGCTTCGGCTGCGTGCTCGTCGAGTATCAGTTCGCGGGCGATCCGGAGGCGCACGGCGTGCCGACGTCGGCGAACGCGCATTGACCACAGCAACAGCGATGACAGGTGATCTGGTCCGACTGCGATCCGAATTCCTGCTGTTTCCAGGAATGTGTCTGACCGTCGAGCAGGCGGCGCGCCTGCTCGACGTCACCCGGGACGAAGCTGCCGGATTGCTAGCGGTGCTCGAATCCGAGGGGCTCGTGGTCCATGGGCAGCGAAACGCGTACAGGAGTACGTCGCCGCTGCTCTCCTGACGCCGCCAGCAAGCTCCGTCCCCGCTCGGGACCTCCCGCCTTCGCTCGACCGACGCAGGCGACCTTCGGTGTGGCAAGCCGTCCCCGCAGGCATGCCGCTTGCCCTGATGAGTCGCAGCGGGAACCGAATGCCGGGTTCCCGGCACCCGTATCGCTGGGAGGTGCGCCGTGGGAGTGCTCAAGTCGCTCGCCATCTCTATCGCTGTCGCGCTGCCGACGGTGGCCGCTGGCCAGAACACCACCGTCTCGTCGAGCCGCTTCTCGGGCGCGGCCGACTTCCAGGCGTATTGCGCCTCCTGCCATGGACCTGCCGCAAAAGGCGACGGCGTGATCGCGACGTCACTCGTCAAACGCCCGCCGGATCTGACCCGGCTCGCGAAGCGCCACGGTGACGAATTCCCGCAGGAGCGGGTGTTCAAGATGATCGAGGGGCGCTCGCCAGGGGCATCCCATCGCGTCCCCGACATGCCTGTCTGGGGCGACGTCTTCGCCAAGGCCGCTGAGAGCACCGGGCCGGAAGCCACCGCCGCCCGGATTACCGCGCTCGTGAAGTACCTCGAGATGATTCAGGAGAAACCATGACGCGCCCGTACGTCGCGGTGCACACGCGGGGCGCGGCCGTCCTCGCTGACCCGCTGATCAACAAGGGGACGGCGTTCAGTGCCCGCGAGCGTGAAGCGCTCCATCTCGACGGCCTGATCCCGCCCGCGGTGTCCACGATCGAGCAACAGCTCGATCGCGTGTATCAGAACTTCCTGGCGAAGCCGACGCCGATCGAGAAATACATCCACCTCGCCGCGCTCCAGGACCGCAACGAGACGCTGTTCTTCCGCCTGCTGCACGAGCACATCGAGGAGATGCTGCCGGTCGTCTACACGCCCGTGGTCGGCGAAGCGTGCCAGAAGTTCTCGCACATCTTCCGGCGCCCGCGCGGACTGTATATCGCCTACGAGCAACAGGATCGGATCGAGCGGATCCTGGCGAATCAGCCGATTCCGCCAGCGGTGATCGTCGTGACCGACGGCGAACGGATCCTCGGCCTCGGCGATCAGGGCGTCGGCGGCATGGGCATCCCGATTGGCAAACTCAGCTTGTACACCGCGTGTGCAGGAATCCCGCCGCATCTGACGCTGCCGATCGTGCTCGACGTCGGCACCGACAACGAAGAGCTGCTGAACGATCCGTTGTACCTCGGCATGCGCCACCGACGGATTCGCGGCGCCCGCTATCAGGCGTTCGTCGACCGGTTCGTCGAGGCGGTCATGCGCGTCTATCCGAAGTCTGTCCTCCAGTGGGAGGATTTCCTGAAAGAGAACGCGATGACACAGCTTGCCCGGTTCCGCGGCCGGCTGTGCACGTTCAACGACGACATCCAGGGCACCGCGGCGACGGTTCTCGGCGGTTTGTATGTCGCGCTCCGCACCAGCGGCGAGGCGATTTGGGAACAACGAATGCTGATCGCCGGCGCCGGCGCCTCGGCGCAGGGCATCGCAGACCTCTTCGTCTGCGCCCTGCGCGACGAAGGTCTGCCGATCGAGGACGCCCGCCGCCGCATTGCGACCGTGGACAGCCGGGGCCTCGTGACGGCCGACCGGCCGGGGCTTGAGCCGTTCAAGGCGACATACGCGCTGCCTGCCGCGGAGGTGGCCGACTACGTCTGCGGCGATCCGAGGCGCGTGACGCTCGAGGAGGCCGTCCGTAACTTCAGGCCCACGATTCTGGTCGGCACCTCCGGAGCGCCCGGCGCGTTCACCGAAGGCGTTGTCCGGTCGATGGCGGCGATCCACGCGCGGCCGATCGTGTTCCCGCTCTCGAACCCGACCAGCAAGAGCGAGTGCACCGCCGAGCAGGCGGTCCGCTGGTCCGACGGCCGTGCGATCGTGGCGACCGGCAGCCCGTTCCCGCCCGTGGCGTTCGCCGGCCGTCTGCATCGCATCGGTCAGGGCAACAACGCGTTCATCTTTCCCGGCGTCGGCCTGGGATTGTGGGTGGGACGCGTGCGCCGTGTCACCTATGGAATGTTCCTCGACGCGGCCCGTGCGCTCGCGAATCAGGTCACGCTTGCCGACGCGGCCGATGGCGCCGTTTATCCGGAGCTGACGCGCATTCGTGAATGCTCGCATGCGGTCGCCTGCGCGGTCGTGCGCCGCGCCCTGGCTGACGGGCAGAGCGCGTTGCCGCGCGGCGTGGTTGTCGAGGATCTGGTGAGCGATGCCATGTGGTTCCCGGAATATCGGGAGATCCGCTACGAGCCGCGCGTCGAACTGGCGGCCGTGCGATGAACCAGGGGGCCCCAGGCACGTGCTTGCGGTCGCCAACATTCGGTGGAGGCTCTCATGCGCAAAACACCGATCGCCACGCTGGGTCTGGCGTCACTCGTTCTGATGTCGTGCACGACCATCGCCCCCGTGAAGATCAATGCCGGTGACCAGTGCTTCCGCTGCAGGCGCATCATCGCCGATACGCGCCTCGCGACGGAGCAGGTCCAGGGCGGCCTGACGTCGAAGTACCGCGCGCCCGGGTGCATGGCGAAGTACCTCGTCGCCCATCCGGACGAAGGCGGGACGTTGTTCGTCACCGACTACATGACCGGCAAGATGATTCCGCCAGCCGAGGCGATCTTCGTGCCCGTCCTGATCGACCCGACGACCGGCGAATCCGACTATCGGGCGTACAAGAACAGCTCAGACGCGAGCGCGGTGGCGCACGAGTTGGCGACGGCTCTCGTGGACTGGCAGACGGTCCTCGATCGGGCGCGCTGAGCGGACAAGCTCGAGACGAATGAGTCGAGCCGTTGGAACTGGAGGTGCGGTGATGTGTACGAGCTGCGGATGCGGCGATCCTCATGTGATGCCGTTCGACGTCCACGAGCGGATTCTCGCAGGCAACGATCGCGCCGCGCGGCACAACCGCGAGCACTTCCGCGATCACCACGTCATCGCGGTCAACTTGATGGGCTCGCCCGGCGCGGGCAAGACGGCGGTTCTCGAAGCGACCGCCCGTGAGCTCGGCCGAACGGGCGAGGCCGCGAAGGTGGGCGTTCTCACCGGCGACCTGGCGACCGACAACGACGCTGTCCGACTGCGCGCAGTCGGTCTGATGGCCCAGTCGATTACCACTGGAACGGCGTGCCACCTCGATGCCGAGATGGTCCATCGGGGACTGCACAATCTGCCGTGGCGGACCTTCGACTATCTCTTCATCGAGAACGTCGGCAACCTCGTGTGCCCGGCGATCTACGACCTCGGCCAGGACGTCAACGTCGTGGCGCTGTCGGTCACGGAGGGCGAGGACAAGCCGCTCAAATACCCGATGATGTTTCACAAGGCCGATCTCGTCTTGGTGACGAAGATCGACCTCTTGCCTCAGCTGCGCGATGTGTCAGTGGACACCGTCGAGAAGAACATCGCCTCGGTGATGCCGGTGCCGCGGATGCTCAAGGTGTCGGCGCGAACCGGTGAAGGGATCGCCGACTGGGTGCGATGGCTCAACGGCCGGCGGCGGCCGCGGACCGCGGCGTATGCGGCGTCGGCGGGAACCGGAGCGGTCGCATGACCGCCGCGCCGGCGCTCGTGACGGCGGCCGTCAGCGTCGGGTCACTTCACACGCTGGCGCCGCATCAACTCGTGTTGCCTAATCTCGAGAAACACCGTGAAGAGGTCAGGTGACATCCGCAAAATCGATCGAAGCGTTTCTCGACAACCCGTCAATCGCCGTCGTTGGCGTCTCCCGATCGGGCAAGGGATTCGGCAATGCCGCTTGCCGCAGCCTGCGGACACAGGGTTACAGGGTGTATCCAGTGAACTCGTCTGCGCCGACCATCGACGGCATTCGCTGCTATTCGCGGCTGAGCGAGCTGTCCGAGCGGGTGAACGCCGTCCTGGTGGTCGTGCCCTCGCCGCAGGCGGTTGACGTGATCCGCGAAGCGGCGGCGGCGGGCATCCGCCACGTGTGGCTGCAGCAGGGTGCCGAATCGCCGGAAGCGGTAAAACTGGGCGCCGATCTCGGCCTCGATGTCGTCTCTGGCGAATGCATCCTCATGTTCGCCCACCCGACCGGCATCCACCGTGCGCACCGCTGGCTCCGCGAGGTCACTCAGCGCCTGCCGGCGGAACTTAGAACTGACTCGAGGCTGCGGCGGATTCGAGGGCGTCCCAAGGAGCAGAAAATTAGCGACCGAATCCGGTGAAGGTGGCGACACGACGACGGACGTCAGTGGTGCGTTGGTCAGTGGCGCCGGCGCGCGCCGCCAGAAAATTCTTATAGCTGGCAGTTGCGGCCGGGAGATTGCGCGCTGTTTCGTTCGCCATGCCGGCCCAGTACGACGCGTCCGCCCAGTATCGGATCGTCGCCACATCGTCGAGATAAGCGGCCGCGCCTTCCGCCCGATGTTGCAGACACCAGGTAAAGTGCTTGACCGCCGCCGCCGCGTCGCCGGTCCGCAGCTGGAGCCGCCCCGCATACAGATGCGCGAACCAGGGACCTCTGTCCTTTTCAAGCTGCGCTTCGAATCGGGCCACGGCCGAAGGTTCACGCCGCTGAATGGCCAGCTCGGTGTCGACGACGACCCGGTACCAGCGATCGAGTCCCTGCAGCAGCAGCGGCAGGCCATTCATCAGCGACACCGCGCCCGCACCATCGCCGGATTCGATCAGGATCATTCCGGCTCGGAACAGCACCTCCGGTGTCGGCGCGATTGAGGCTGCACGCCGGGCGGCGTCGAGCGCGGCGGGTCGATCGCCGTCGACGAGTCCAATTTCGGCGAGCATCAGCTGCTTGCGCGCGGCGAAGGCGGTGCTGCGCGCGGCAAGATCCGCCGCGACGCCCGACGTCAACAGAGCTCGTGCCTGACGCAGATCGCCTGTGTACACCAGAAGGTCGGCGAGGCAGGTCACGGCAAGCCGTTGCGCCCGGGCATTGCCCTTCGCCATCGCCTCGTACCAACGGCGAGTGCCTGCCAGGTCGCCTCGGTCTGCGGCGTCGATGGCCAGCGGCAGATACTGTTCACCGCTCGCCGGGTTGAGCGCGATCGCCGCCTTGGCCTCGCGCACCGCCGCGCCCAGGTCGCCGGCGTACATGGCAAACAGCGCCAGATTCGACCGATAGAGATGTTTGGTTGGAAACAGAGGAACAAGCGTGGCGCCAGCGGCCTTTGCGGCCTCGAAGTCGAGCAACATGAATCGCGCCATCGCCAGATTGTTCTGCCCCGTCGGATCGCCCGGGTACTCGCGCAACAAGGTGTCGTAGAGATCGGCGGCACGCTGGTAATCGCCCATCAGCATCTGTGCCTCGAGGCCCTGCGTTCGGAGCTGTTCGCGCCGGTTCATCCTTGACAGCAGGTCCAGCGCCTTCGCCATATGACCGCGGGCATCCTCGAGCCGGCCCAGGTGATGGTCGGCGACGGCCCATCCCGCGTAAGCGCGGCCCATGCGCGGGTCGTGCTCGAGCGCCTTCTGATAATGAGCAATGGCCTCCTCCGCGTGTCCTTCACTGAGGAGGTCTTGTCCGACGACATATTCGCGGGCGGCATCGAGAGACGACGTCGTAAATGTTTCGTCCGACGGCAACACGCTCGTGGCGTCCTGTTCACCGAGCGCCCGCCTCAGCGCCTGGCCAATACGACCGATGGCCTCCAGCGCCTTCGACCGATCGCTGATGCGTTCGGTTGCCGTCGCACCAATCATGCCTCGTCGCGGATCGACGAGATGCGCGGAAATGACGTAGCCGCCGCGTTCGTGCGCGACAACGCCCGCCAGGACGTGATCGACACCTTCCCGCTGCGCAACCAGCCGCGAGACGCGTTCGTCCAATCGCGCGCCTCGTTCAATCAACTCGGCGGCCTGGGCGGCGTCGCGCCGCGGGTACATCAACACGATCCGCGAGTCCTCCAACGCCAGTCCGAGGGTGTGCTCGACCGTGCCGTCGAAGACCGGTTCGCTCGTCTGATTGTCGAAGTCCGCGATCAGCACCGTGACCGGTTTCGTGGGTGCGTTGGCCACACGCTTGAGCAGGCGGTCGCCGATGACGACTGCCGCGACCGCCACACCGGCCACGGCGGCCACCGCGACGGCGGAGCGAAGGGGACGCCGCCACAACACGCGCCGACGAATCGCGCGCAGCTCGCGCACGAGATCCGCCGCCCGCGGCCGTTCGGCCGACTCGATCGCCAGGCATCGATCGATGAGTCCGTTCAAGGCGCGCGGTGCGATTCGGCCGCGCACCCGCACGTCCCGGCCTGTGAGCATCTCGTGAAGCACACACCCGAATGCCCAGATGTCGCTGCCGGCCGTGGGGGCGTGCCCCTTCATCTGTTCCGGCGACATGTACTGGAACGTGCCGAGGATCGCGCCGTCGGCCGTCAGCGCCGCATCGGTCGGCGCCGAGTCGGACGTGAACGTGGAGGCCGCTGCCGCGGCCGCCGATTTCGCGAGCCCGAAGTCAAGCAGCTTCACGACGGCGTGATCCGACGATCCCGTCAACATGACATTTGCTGGCTTTAGATCGCGGTGTACGATGCCGTGCGCGTGCGCGTCGCCGAGCGCGTCCGCGATCTGAATTGCGATGTCGATCGCGTCGATGAGCGGCAATGCGCCAGGCTTCAACCGGTCGGCGAGCGTCGAGCCCTGAAGGTACTCGAGGACGAGAAAACTGACGCGCTGGCCAGGCGCTGCTCCAGCGTCGGAACCTGATCCGGCCGTCTCGCCGACGTCGTAGAGCGCGCAGATGTGCGGATGGTTCAGGTGAGAGATGGTGCGCGCTTCACGGTCGAACCGTTCACGAAGGTGCGAATCCAACGCGATGTCAGACGGCAGCACTTTGATGGCGACAGTCCGGTCCAGTCGTGTGTCTCTGCCGCGATACACCTCGCCCATGCCGCCCTTGCCAAGCAGCGACACGATTTCATAGGCGCCGAGCCGGGTGCCGGGAGACAAAGCCACGTTGTGGGGTTCGGCGGATTATATGAGGGATCCCATGGCGACGAACAATTGCATCCTGGGATGCCTTCCCCGGTTCGACGAGGCGCCCAAGTTCTAAGTTCTAAGCACGATGTTCGATCTGCCGCAGCTTCAGGCCAAGCGTGACGACGACGAAGAGAATCGCGCCGAGGGAGATGAAGAGCCCGCGGCGTCGATAACGGAGCTCGACGACACCGTTCTGCCCGGCCTTATCGACCGCCGCGATGATCGTATCGCCTTCTGCGACGACTGTCGCCACCTGCGGCGGAGCAAAGGCGTGCATCTCGGTGCGGGCGAGCGTCAGTTTCGTGCCGGCCTCGCGCAGTGCCAACTGCTGATCGCTGACCTCGATGCCGGCCTTCTTGATCTGGCCAATCAGTGCGCCGGTCCGCTCGATGCCCGTCTTGAGGCGCTCGATGTCGCCGCGCATCGCGACCGCCGCCGCCGCCCCCTTGTCGGCCTTGTCATCGGCGTTGTGGCAGGTGGCGCAGATACCGCGACCGCTGGCGGCGAGCATGTCGTCGCTCGGCTTGAGCACCGCGTGATTGCTGTGACACTCGACGCATCCCTTGTCGAAGATGTCCTTGTGCACGCTCGTACCGAACTTCTGCGCGAATATGGCGTGACAGGTTCCGCAGACGTTGGCCACCGATCCGACGCCGGGAGGCGCCGCGCCATGATTCCCATGGCAGTCGTTGCACGTCGGCGCGGCGAGGTCGTGGCCCTTCGTCAGCGTGGCGTAGTGCACGCTTTTCTGGAAGTCCGCGAACTGCTGCGTCGGCAGCGGCGAGCCATCCGGCCTTTTGTAGCCCCGCATCCGCGTCGTGTCCGCATGACACGTCGCACACGTGTTCGCGACATTGGTCGGGAAGACCGGCGACTTCGCGTCGCTCACGCGGCGGACGCCGTGCGCGCCGTGACAGCTCGCGCAGGTCGCGACGTTATGGTCGCCCTTCGCCAACTGCTGGCCGTGCACGCTGGCCGCGTACTCGGTCGCCTGATCGACGCGCTGGCGCGGCGCAAACCCCCGCATGAACGCGGCATCGCTGTGGCATCGGGCGCACGTCCCGACGATCGCCTGTCCGGCGGGGCGGCCCTTGAACTGCTGCGCCGGATCGTGGGCCCGCGCCTTGTCGGTGGCTGCCGGATTCCCGCCGTGGCAGTCGGCGCACTTGAACCCGTTCTCCCGATGGACGTCGCTGCCGGAAAACAGCGCCGCCGGCGTGGCGATGCGTTGATCCTGCTGTGTCGCATGACAGGCGACGCACGTGTTGGTCGCGGCGGGCGCGGTTTGCGCCGCCATCCCCCGTGGGAAGAGGAGCGCGGCCAAGACCATGACGACCAGAACGCGGAGCGATGGCTCGGCTGAAGCCTTTGCCCTCCGGAAGAAACGCGCCGCCGTCGCCTTGCATCTGGAGCGCGAAGCCTTCATGCGAGCGTCAATCGGCGTCTTCGTGAACTGCATGGGGCCCTACTTCGCGTAGTGACCGATGATGGTGAACGTCACGAGATAGACGAGGCCGAGCACCGCCAGAACCGTGAACGCCCGGCTCGGCTCGCCGCGACTGGCACGCCGATCGAGGAACGGGACCAGGATCAGGAACAGCGCCGCCATCCCGAACGCGACGACGCCCAGGTGTTCGCCCTCGACGCCGAGCACGTGGCTCGGCAGCAGCTTGAGCGTGTGGAACATTGCCAGGAAGTACCATTCGGGCCGAATCCCCGGCGGGACGACCGCAAACGGATCCGCTTTCGTCCCAAGCTCCCACGGGTAGAACGCCGCCAGTGCCGCGAGCACGGCCAGCACCACGTACCACGCGAGCACATCGCGGAGGATGTAGTTTGGAAAGAAGCGCATCTGCGGCAGGCGCTCGCCCGGCTTCAGCTTGCGCTCGATGGACAGCGGCACGCTCATGCCCTGTTGCTGCACGAACAGCAGATGGAGCGCGACGAGCGCCGTCGTCACGGCAGGCAGGATGGCGACGTGAAGTCCGTAGAACCGCGAGAGGGTCGCGCCGGTGACGTCGTCGCCGCCCCGGAGCAGCCGCAGCGTGAAGTGACCGACGACCGGCACCGCCCCGGCGATGCCGGTCCCCACCTTCGTCGCAAAGTAGGCCAGCTCGTCCCACGGCAGCAGATAGCCGCTGAAGCCGAAACCGAGCATCAGGAAGAGCAGCAGGATGCCGGTCACCCACGTCAGCTCCCGCGGCTTCCGGTACGACTTCAGGAAGAACACACTGAAGAAATGCGCGAAGGCCAGTCCGATCAGGAGATTCGCCGACCAGCTGTGAACGTTGCGAATCAGCCAGCCGAATTGCACTTGCGTCACGATGAACTGCACGCTCTCGTACGCCTCGGACGCACTCGGCCGGTAATAGAGGAGCAAGAGGATGCCGGTGAAGATCTGGACGCCGAAGAGGAACAGCGTCATGCCGCCGAGGTAGTACCAGATCTTCTGAGTGTGGACCGGCACGCCTTTCTCGGCGATGAAATGGCGCACTCCGCTCAGGTCGAGCCGTTCGTCCAGCCAGGTGCCGAGGTTCACGATCGCGACACGACGATCTCGGCGTCGTTTCCCTCGCCGCGAAGATTCACGACGAACTGCTCGAGGCCTCGCGGCGGCGGGCCTGAGACGACGGCGCCGCCCAGGTCGTAGGTGCCGTTGTGGCACGCGCACCAGAGCTGCGAGGTGTCGTTCTTGAACTGCACCGTGCAATCGAGATGGGTGCAGACGGCGCTGAAGGCCCGGATCTCGCCCTCCGCGGTCCGGACGACAATGCCCGGCTTGCTGCCGAATTTGAAGATGGCTGCCGCGTTGAGACCGAGCGCACCGACGCGGCCGGCGACCGCCGTCTGCGTCGCTGGCTCGCCGCTCGCCGGCGGCACGAGGTAACGGGCGACGGGATACGCAATCGCTGCGGCCGTCGACACGAACCCCACCGCGAGCAGGGCGTCGAGGAACGTCCGTCGATCGAAATGGCTCGCAGCGAAAGGCGGGATGTTGAAGTTGTCAGCCATCGGTCGGCGTTGCCCGTGTACCAGGGGCACGGACCTTCACCCGCGCGTCGACAATCCGGCATCCTTTCCCCGGTGCGAGCGCGATGACCGGATTCAAATCGAGTTCGACAATCTCCGGCACCTCGACGGCGAGCCGTGACACGCGCAGCAGTATCTCACGCAACGCCTCCAAGTCCGCCGGCGTATGCCCGCGATAGCCTTGGAGCAGTGGCAGGCCTCGAATGCCGTGCAGGAGCTCGTCGACGTCGCGATCGGTGAGCGGCGCGACGCGGAATTGCACGTCGCCGAGCACCTCGACATGAATCCCGCCGAGACCGAATCCCACCAGCGGACCGAACAGCGGATCGTCGGCCACCCCGATCATGGTCTCGACGCCGTCGGCGATCATCGACTGGATGAAGACGCCGTCGATCTGATCGGCGGGGACCAGCTTCCGCGCGCAGGCCACGATTTCCGCAAAGGCGCGACGGACCGAAGACGGCTTCTCGAGGTTCAGGCGGATGCCACCGACGTCGGTCTTGTGCTGGATGCCACGCGCCGAGAGCTTTGCTGCCACCGGGAATCCGAGGACCCGCGCCAACGCGACCGCTTCGTCCGGCGATCGCGCGAGTGTTCCAGCAGCCAGCGGCAGGCCGAACGCACCGAGGACGGTCTTGGTTTCGTCGCCGGTCAGCCAGCGTTCGCCGTCCGCATCAATCGCCGCGCGGCACACGTTCCGGGCGTCGTCGGCGCGGATGTCCTCGAAGCTCCAGAAGAGACCGGGCGTTTGCGCGCGCCATGCCGCGTACGTCGCGACTTTGGCCAATGCGCGCGCCGCGTTTTCCGGGAACGCGTACACCGGCACGCGTTCGCCGCCGATGATCAGCGGCCGCGGCCGGCTCGTTCCCGCCATCAGACATCCCAGGATGGGTTTCGCGGCGCCACCGGCGGCCCGTCCGTTGGCGATGCCGGTTCGAATCGCGTCCAGCGTCTCCCTCGAGCAAGTCGGATCCACCGGTGTGTAGATGACGATGAGCGCGTCGACGTCGTCTGCGGTGAGCGCGACCTCGACAGCGCGGCGGTACTCCTCGGGACCGGCAGACGCCACCATGTCCACGGGGTTCCCGACGCTGGCCTCGGCTGGAAGAAAAGCGGCGAGCCGCTCGCGTGTAGCGGCGCTGAACGGCGAAACATGAAGTCCAGCCGCTTCACACGCGTCCACGGCCAGGATGCCCGGTCCACCTGCGTTGGTCACGATCGCCACGCGGCGGCCCCCGGGCAGCGGTTGCGAGTCGAGGCAGGCCGCGACAT
>Ga0068863_100002435_pt1 | contig 18477 bp, 14 predicted proteins | sample KBSSwiS62_FD_66596 | JGI IMG/M metagenome (GOLD analysis project Ga0068863, IMG submission 66596) | Switchgrass rhizosphere microbial communities from Kellogg Biological Station, Michigan, USA - KBS Switchgrass S6-2 | ecosystem: Host-associated > Plants > Roots > Rhizosphere > Soil ...
ACCGGCGAAACCTACCCGGTGGAAAAAAACACCGGCATCGTTGCGGTGGATGCGCCATTGGCCGGGCGCAGCAATGCGCTTTTTATGGGCTCCCATGTCATCAGCGGCAAGGCCCGTGCGCTTGTTATTAAGACCGGCAGGCAAACGGAATTTGGTAAAATTTCTGATCGGTTAACATCGAAAACACCGGAAACCGATTTTGAAAAAGGCATAAGACATTTTGGATACATGCTGATGGAAATTACGCTGGTACTGGTGATCATAATTTTTGCCATCAATATTTTGCTGCATAAACCGGCGATTGATTCCTTTTTATTTTCACTGGCGCTTGCGGTGGGTTTGACACCGCAATTGTTGCCGGCTATTATCAGTATCAATCTTTCTGTGGGCGCCAAGAAGATGGCGAAAGAACAGGTTATTGTTAAACGCCTGTCATCAATAGAAAATTTTGGGAGCATGAATATTCTTTGCTCCGATAAAACCGGCACCATTACGCAGGGTAAGGTTACATTGAAGGATGCGCTGGATATTACCGGAAATCATTCGGGGAAAACATTGCAATATGCCTGCCTGAATGCCTCGCTTCAGCAGGGATTCAGGAATCCGATTGACGAAGCGATTGTGGGTATTGGTAAAAGCGTTGAAACAGCATACCATGTTCAAACTGAAATACCTTATGATTTTATCCGTAAGCGGTTAACAGTGCAGGTTAGTCGCGGAGCCGAAAATTTTGCTATTACAAAAGGCGCCCTGAATGCCATCCTGGAAATATGTACTATGGCCGAAACGGCGGCTGGTCAATTGATGCCGATAAAAATTGAGCTTGATTTCATCAAAAAAAAATATGCTGAGTTAAGCGCATCAGGCTATCGCGTATTGGGGGTTGCCTATAAAAACGGTAGTAATGAAAAGGATTTTTCGCGCACCGATGAACAAGACATGATCTTTCTTGGATTTATTACTTTATTTGATCCGCCAAAAAAAGAAGTGGCACAAACGATTCATAAATTACAAGAGCTCGGTGTCCAATTAAAATTGATCACGGGCGACAATGCGCTGGTGGCTGATAGTCTTGCCAAACAAATCGGGATGGAGAATGCGGTTATTCTCACCGGTGCAGAAATGAGAGCCATGAGCGACCGGGCCCTTTTTCAGCAAGCTGTAAGAACCGATATTTTTGCTGAAGTAGAGCCTAATCAGAAAGAACGCATCATCATGTTTCTTAAAAAGTCGGGAAATGTGGTTGGCTTTATGGGCGACGGTATCAATGATGCACCTGCATTGCATGCCGCTGATGTAGGCATATCAGTAGATACCGCAGTAGACGTAGCCAAAGAAGCGGCCGATATTGTTTTACTGAGCCAGGACCTGGATGTGCTGGTTTCTGGCATTGTTTCCGGGCGCAGAACATTTGCCAACACCATGAAATATATTTTTATGGCTACCAGTGCCAATTTCGGCAATATGTTCAGTATGGCCGGTGCCTCATTGTTTCTTTCTTTTCTTCCGCTGTTACCAAAACAGATATTGCTTACCAACCTGCTTACGGATTTCCCGGAAATGACCATTGCAACTGACAGGGTGGATACCATTTCTGTTGAAAAACCCCAACGCTGGGACATCAAATTCATTCAGCGTTTTATGATCATCTTTGGATTATTGAGCTGCCTTTTTGATTACCTCACTTTTGGCGTATTATTATTTATGATACACGCAAATGAAAAAATTTTTCAAACGGGTTGGTTTACAGAGTCGGTGATCTCAGCAGCGCTTATTGTGCTGGTGGTAAGAACAAGATTGCCTTTCTTCAAAAGTTTGCCCGGCAGACTATTAAGCATTGCTACCGCAGCCATTGTATTGCTGGTGTTATTGATTCCATGGCTGCCGTTTTCCGGTTTATTTGGTTTTGTCCATCTGCCATTGTCTTTTTATGGTTGGATGCTGCTGATCATTGTTGCCTATATGATTGCAGCGGAAAAAGCAAAACAATGGTTTTATAAACGGATAGAAAACCGCAACGGGTATCAATATTCAAACCCATAATTGTACATGATAATGTTGTGCATGGGCCAATGCTGAATCAACGGAATGAAAAGCTATGGAACCGGATAGCTATACAATAAAAAAGTTGCCCCGGGTTTCCCCGGAGCAACAGGCTTTAGGTAAGTGTTAGTCAAGAATAATCTTAAGCGATTTAACAATATGGTTTGTATTGTCATACACATTCATCCAGTACAATCCTTTTATCATGTTGTTTCTTGGAATAGTTTCTGTTTGTGAATCCTGGCTTACCGTGATCAATTGTTTGCGGAACACCTGCCCGGCCGTATTGTGCAATTCAATTCTGTAGTCACCTTTTTGCAGGCCAGTCATTTGAACATGAATGCTTGACAGTACCGGGTTCGGAGCGACTGTAATATCGAAGCTTGCCTTTTTACCGAATTGAACGATTACAATGTCTGAATAACTAAAGCTTCCGTCTTTTTCTATCATTTTCAGGCGATAGTAATTCTTACCTGTGGCGGGCTTTTTATCCGGGAAATTATAGTCGTCATTTTGTGGTTCTTTTACAAACACCAGGGCCATTGCTTGAAAATGAATGCCATCGTAACTTTTTTGCAATTCATATAGGTTTAAATCCTCCTCAGCGGTTGCTGTCCATTTCAATTCAATTGTTTTATCAATAGCAGTTCCCTTAAAACTAAGCAGCTTCGTCGCCAGGGTCAGATTGCAGCTTCCAAAAGCAAAACTATAGGCTTTACCGAGGCCGTTATTATCAAAGGCAAAATTGGTTATGGTGGCCGCCGTATTACCCAGGTTCAGGAGGCCGCTGCCAAAATCAAGTGCATTGGCAGGTGCGCCTACCAACGATCTTACACCCTGGCCGGATCCCTTAACATGTCCGGCACCAGCTACTGAGTATCCTATCAACGAAGTAATATTTACGCCCAGCAAAGGAGATATCTCCGCATTCAAGGTCCAGTAAGGTGTCGGATCATAGGTGCCATCTGCTTTACCGAGATAGATATAGGCGGCGCCGCCCACTACGTCGGCTCCAATTACCGGTACTGCAGTAGATAGGGGTTCTCCCACTATTATGTCGCCGATATTATCGCAGTTTACGTCGAGCATATTATCCAGGCTGGCAGCGAAAAGCATGGAAACATTGATGGTTTGTCCTGATAAGATGCTTAATACGGAAGAGGATCGGGGTGATGAAAAAACCTGGTCCGAAGCAAAGGCACCGGTGGCACCGGTTGTTTTCGATTTAAATACATGAACCTGGCCGGCTTTCAGTTGAAGGCCACCGACGACATTGCTTAGTACGGCTGCATTTGGAGCGCCTATAATAATATTACCGGTTTTTATTCCTGCAGCATTTTCAGCACCTTTCACTTTGTATCCAAATAGATTGGCGGCATTGCTTAACAAGCCACTGGCCTGAGCCTGCAGGCGTACCGTACTGGTGCTTTGTATACCGGTACTGCTGCCATAATACACATAGGCACTTCCCCCGAGAAACTGGCCCGTGAAAATGCCGCCCAGGGAATTAAGATTGGCTCCTGCCGGAGCCCCGATTACAATATCCGCATACCCATCATTGTTATAATCGCCTGCACCGTCTGCACTGAAGCCGAAAAGCAAACCATTTGTATTTAACAATGGCAATGATGCAATTCCCAATAATGCAGGCGAAGGAGTTGTAAGTTGTAAAGGAGCAGTAGTAGCCAGGTTATTTGAATAATAAACAAAGGCAGCGCCCGATTGCACAGCCAGAAGGTTTACACCCATATAAGATGGAGATCCCACGACAATATCGTCTTTACCGTCTCCGTTAAGATCTTTTGTTACAGCAACCGATAACCCAAATAAAGCGTTCACATTTATATTACTCAATGCTACTCCCAGGATACCTGTACTGAAATAAGCCGACCCCTGTAATCTGATTTGTAAAAACGGGGCAGGCACAGGAGCGGTAAACAGGTCTTCACTGCGGTATACATACACTTTGCCTGCGGTTACATGCACACTTGTATTACCGAGCAATGAAGATGCGGTGGTTTGATAACTGTCCATGGGCGCACCTATCACGATATCATTTTTGCCATCACCCGTAACATCGCCCGCACTTACACTATAACCAAATAAGGCGCCGTCAACAGGTGTCGTTGGTTGTAATATTTTGCTGGGAGCTGAGGGAAGACCCGAAGGCGCACCCAGGTAAATAAATACAGCACCCACCCCGGTTAAACTGCCGGTACCGGTGATAAGATCTGCCATCGTAGGTGCGCTCACTGCTACATCATCAAATCCATCTCCGTTGATATCACCAAGACCGGCTACCGTATAGCCATAAGTTGTTTCCACCTGTAATTGCAAATTGGTTAATAGCGCAGGTAGTATTCCGTCGGCAGATGTGGTCCATTCAGGAACCCTGTTTAATGGATCAATGGTAACCGGGTATTGCGCGTTGTGATCGTCAACCGTGATTGCAAGTAAACCGGTTTGTGTATTGAAATGCATGCTGGCCGGTAAAATAGTTCCCCGCGCATCCCATACAGTAAGCTGATCATATATAAGCTTTACATCCTGTTCATTCTTACTGCCAGATAAGATCAATTGGTTGCCGTTCCGAACGAAAGGCGTTAAGGCTGTAGCTATTTTTATACTTAGCAAAAGTTTTTTATCGCGGGTGGTTTTTTTGTGTATAATGAAATCCTGTTTTAGTCCCTTTGCGGTATTGGTATAGTCAACAGCCAGATTGCCGGCTTTGTAAGTAACCGATAGCGGCCGGCCGGCGACAGCATTGCCGGTAGTTATGTTCACTTCATTGTTTTTGCCAAAGCCTTCGATGGTAAAATTGGCATCCCATTTTATATCATTTGCAGAATGTGAAATGTTATAGACGCGGTAACCCGATGGTCTGATCTCAAAGCCCAAATGATTGGCAGGATTATTAACGATAAAATTGTTTTTTGAGGCTGCAGCAGAAAAAGTATACTGCATATCATTGATGGCCGAAACCTGGCGGGTATACCAATCTTTTGAAACACCCGGCGGTAAATCATTTTGTGAATAGATAGTCGTAAAAGCCAATAGGGGAATGAGCACAGAGCAAAGTCTGATGGACTTCATAAAAATAGTTTAAGGGTTACGGGGGACAATTCAATATGCCTTGTGCACTATTGATTGCTTTGATAAGATGCAATAATGATCTTTAACAGGAGGTAAACTGCCGGCAGAATGCAAATTAATTACGCTACTACGGAGTTTTAATAAATTGGATTCTAAGGGAGGATGATTGGAATTAACGAGAACCGCGGATAGTTATTAATACGTACAAAACTACTTTCTCCGCGTTTGCGTGGTTACCTCTTTCGGCTAATATTATACCCTTAAAAGCCCAATCCGATCTAATTGCTTTCATTTATATAACCTAAAAAATATGCGTATTTATTTAATTTTCAATTCAATATCATAATTAATATACCTTCCGAGCGTTTTGATGCTAATGGTTTACTCTCTTATTACAATCGTATGAAATGCATTAAATGCCTTTATCGCTCAATCCTATAATACCTGCCGATGTTAGGTCAATTCTTGCTGCAGCATTCAATACGCTGTCACCCGATGAGTTGATAACCCTTCCTGCATTCAACGGACAGGGGGCACTGTATCGCAAAGAAATAGATACCGGGCTTTCCATGATATATTGGGATTTGACCTTGTCGAAAAAAATATCTATTCAAAAAAAGGGGGCTTCGCCCGGACAGCGGAGTGAAAATTTTTCCCTGATTTACATATTGCTTGCGGGAGATATGAATGTAGAAAGTGACATAGTTAAGAGGGCCATTAGCCTGAAATACGGGAGAACCATTCTGTTTGTTCCGGACAATGCAGCGTTTACATTTCAAATACCGGCAGGCAACCATATTAAAATTCTGCACCTCAGTATTGATACGGGCTGGTTAAGGAAAGAACTTTATACCGGAAAGGGAAGAAATGAAGCCGTTCTGACGATGCTGTTTAATAAAACCAATCCCTTTGTGATGGTGGAAACAAGTTCACCTGCAGAAATGAAACTGTTGACAGAAATTGCAGACCGGATAGAGAGAAATGATGGCAGCCTGTTATTCATAAAAGCGAATGTGCTATCATTGGTAGCGGATTTTTTCTCAAAATTTTTTCTCAAATCATTGCCGGGAGCAGCGCCGCAAAAGATATTATATTACGAACAAATAACGAAGCTGGAGGCGATATTAAAAGACCATCTGGAAAAAAGATTGCCTGATTTGCCTGGTCTTGCTAAACAAATAGCCCTCGGCGCCTCAACACTCAAACGGCATTTCAAAATAATCTATGGCAAAAACGTCTATCAGTATTACCTGGAACTGAAAATGGAACATGCCATGCATTTGCTGAAAAATGAATCCCTGTCAGTAAATGAAGTCGCACAACGCCTGCATTACGAGAAGGTAAGCGGCTTTATTGAAATGTTTAAAAAACACCACGGTGTTTCACCCGGGTCGCTGAAAAAATCGCAATCGTTTCCCGGCACGGATCGTGGTGCAGTACATACTGAGCCTGCTGCATAAAGCTATTCAGTATTGATTTTTTGTAGAATGATAAAACAATAAGGGCAGACATAATTTCAGGCCGTATTCCGGCATGATCCATTCTTATAAAATTACAGTATCTGCAATGTGATCTGGCGAAATACATCAGTTAGTCGCAGTATGGCGACTATTACCATGTTGATGCTTGCATATAGTTTTTCTAATGATGTGCAATAAAAATAGGTTGCGTAATCGTTTTTATCAGCATGTCGGCAGTACTGGTTTTGAAAAATTGTGATAAGGCTGTTCTGCCATAAGCGCCCATTACCAGGATGATATTTTCTTTTTTTAACAGGTAATCAAAAAAAGCGCTATCACCTTTGCCATACAATGCCTCAAAATGCAGATTGCTGTAATGTCCTTTCAGCCATTCGTTGAATCGGTGTTTTTGAGAATCTTCCCACCTGCCTGTTTCGCTTGCCTGCAGGATGGTAACTTTTCTATTCGCTAATTGAGGAAAAAGATAAGTGAATTGTTTAATGGCAAAAACAGAAGAAGCTGATCCATTATAGGCAAAGAAAATTTCTTCAGCAAACTCAAATAATGCCGGGGCAATAATCACCGGGCATTCAGCTCTTTTAAGTACATCCTGCACAAAAACGCTGGGCGGTCCCTCAAACTTTTTTTTAAACGAGGTTTCTGCATCTATCACCAGCACATCAGCAAACCTGCTTTCTGTAATTATATCATCCGCCGGAACGCCATGGTCGCGGTGCACTGTACAATTCACTTCCTGGTTGATGCATTCCTGGCGAAAGGCCTCAATATTTGTTTCAATCATTTTACGGGCTATCGAATAAGCGTCCTTTTCATCGTATGCTCCGGCCATTACCTTTTCTGTAATTGCCAGTGGAATTTCAGCGCTTGCCAGGTTATCAAGAAATACACCGGTAAGTTTTGATTTGGTCAAACGGGCAAGGTAACAGGCAAAATCCAGGGCCTTTTTGCAGGGAGCCCCGGCGTCTATTGCCAATAATATTTTTTCCATATTTATTTTTTTCAAAGCTACTCCTCGCGCAGGAACCGGTTATTGATAATCATCGGGTGCTGAATTGATATTGCTCAGCCTGATATCAATCATTGTTGTTGCTACTATTTATCATGTTGCTGGCGACTGTCTATTTATACATTTACAGAAATGTATGTTTATTCATCATGGAGGCAGATGTTTGTATGGATGCCTTCACAAAATCATCAAAAATGTTAGGAACGTTAAATGAGGTTCAGATTAAGAACCTGTTATCAAGCCAGGTAATAGGCAGGCTGGCCTGCACCGATGGAAAAAGACCTTATATCGTGCCGGTAACATATACCTACGACGGAAAATATATCTACGGCCAGACAAACGAGGGAACCAAACTTGCCATCGTGCGCAGGAATCCTCATGTATGTTTTGAAGTAGACGCTATGACGGATATGAGGAACTGGCAAAGTGTAGTGGTCAATGGCGTCTTCCAGGAGCTTTCAGCAGACGAAGCAGCAACTGCAAAGGAAATTCTTTTTGGACGGGTGCTGCCATTAATGACGAGCAGCACAGTTCATGCATTTGGGCATGAAGAAACGGCAACCATCGACGATAGTAGCAGGATCAAAGACGTGATGTACAGGATTAAAATAGAATCATTGTCCGGCAGGTTTGAACGGCAAACAGAAGCCTGACAAATAGTAAGAGCGCCAACAAATCAAAACCCAGTTATCAGTAATAATGTTAATGATTTTTTGGCTGTGCATGCTCAAACATCTACTGCCCGCACGATGCGTCCTTTTGATACCGGAACACCGGTTTCAATTTGCCACTTTTAAATAGTTAATTGGCCGGCACCAGGTGCGCTGCTATTAATACCTGGCTATCATAGGTAATTGCTGCATTAATGGAATTGCTTATTAGGCAATAAGTCTGTGTTTTGCCAATGACGGCCATGGCCTTTTCGCGAATCGTTTCACTATGAATATAGGTGACCGAAATTACATGTATAGCAGAAAATTTATACTTGCCTTGCACTATTTCTACCTGGCCGCTTGCCCGGCATTCAAAATGACGGAAATCGAGCCCCTGCTTTTTTGCAAACGTAATAAACGTGCTCATAAAACAACTGGCAACAGCGCCGAGTAACAAATGCTCCGGGCTCCATTCTTTGCCGGTACCGCCAAATTGCTCAGGTGCGGCTACATATATAGGACCGTTTACATGATGCGAATGTAAAATGCCACGGTCACCGGAAAGCCAGTTCAGGCTGGTCTCGAAAGACAATTGTTTTGTGGTTGTAATTGACATAGTAGCTATTTAATACAAAATTATTTCGCGGGTACCGGTGATGCCATGATATGCATCAGCAACAGTCTTGATAATGACTGTTATAAATCAAGTGTTGTCAAGAGCAGCTAAGCAGTTTTTTTATGGCTGCAGGTGTTAATACCCAAAATGTTATATAGGGGGCAGACACCCACCACACTTGTTATTAAAAAAACGCAGGCCAGCGTCAGCAATACGATTCCTGCAATACCGGTAACAAAATGGAGAAACCATATTGAGGCAAATGCAATGGCCAGGGTTACACGGCCTATTCTGTCTATAATACCCATATTCTGTTTCATAACAAATGTTTTTTGTTTTTTAATAATGTAAAATAACAGGTAAATTATCAGCGGTATGCTGATCTGCATCAGGCGATGAGTTGATAATTATTGAACTGAACGGCCTGTTGTTGAGGTTGATAGGAGAATAAGGCCAGGTCAGGTATTCAATCCTGGCTTATCATTACTGAAGCATTCTCCCGGGGAATAAACGATGAGCATGCAGCATTTGGGTGCAGTCTGTTTAGAACAGGTGATGGCGGAAAAAATTTAATGAAGCAGGTTCTTTAAATTATCGATGTCAGCAATTGCTATCCTGCTGTCTTTTATTGATATCAGCTTTTCGGCTTTGAAGTCGCTGAGCGTACGGATAAGTGATTCGGTGGCGGTGCCAACATAGTGGGCAATATCATCCCTGGAAATTTCAAGCGGCTTGTTGGTTTGTGCCTGGTTAAATTTTTGATGAATGTCTACCAGGGCATTGGCTACCCGTTTCCTGAGTGAACTATAAGCCAGGTTTAGCAATCGCTCTTCTTTTTCTTTTACATTTTGGGTAATGATGCGGATAAATCGTGCCGCGATGGTAATATCGCCGTATACCATTTGCAAAAAATCCTCGCGGGGAATCTGCAGGATCTCTGCATCTTCCAGTACAATGGTGTTTTCTGTATAGTTGGTATTTTCAATCAATGAAGCGTAGCCCATAAAATCACCTTCACTGTATATATCGGTGATATATTCCTTCCCATACTCGTGATTTCTGAAGCCTTTTACTTTTCCCTTCAGCAGGTAGAATAAAAACCGGGGACGCCTTCCTTCGAGATATACGCTGAGTTTTTTTCCAATCTTTTCTATATTATATTTTTCAGCCAGTTCTTTAATAAGGCCCGCATTTTTCACGTCTTTCAGAAATTCATTGATGCCGGTTTCTGAGGCCGGGTATTTTTTCTCCAGCACGGCCATCTTTTTCAGGCGGATTTCGATGGCATTCAGTAATTCAATTTCTTCAAACGGTTTGGTGATATAATCATCGGCACCCATTTCCATTCCTTTACGGAAATCAGTTCTTTCAATTTTCGCTGTCAGGAAAATGAAAGGGGTATTGATGGTCGCCTCATTTTTTCTTAATAGATGCAACACGCCATATCCGTCCAGCACAGGCATCATAATATCACAGATAATGAGATCGGGTTTTTCCTTCAACGCAAGTTCTACGCCCAGTTTCCCGTTTTCTGCGGTGAACGTTTTATAACCGGCCAGATCAAGAATTTCTGCCGTATTCTCCCGAATATCTTTATTGTCTTCAATAATTAAAATTGATTTCATACCGGTGGTTTATGTTGATGAATGCAAGGGTATTTCAAGCGTGACGGTTGTTCCCTCATCTAAACGGCTTTCCAATTTTACAGCGCCACCCAGTAAGTTGGCATAACGCTGTACAATATGCAGGCCCAACCCGGTTCCCTGTATATTCACTGCATTGGATCCCCTGAAGAAACTCGAAAACAGGTGTGCCTGGTCTTCTTCCCCGATACCCATACCCTGGTCTTTCACCTGAATAAGAGCTTTATCGTTTGACACTTTTGTTGTGATGTTTATCGTATCACCCTCATCGGAAAATTTAACGGCATTGCTAACCAGGTTGATGATGATATTTCTGAGCAATTTTTTGTCGGATTGTATGATGGCTTCACCCTCGTACGCTTGTTCAATATGCTGATCTTTTTTGAGCAGGGTGGTCAGCTCGTCAATGGTATCCAGTATACACTCATGCAGGTTCAGTGTTTCCACATGGCTCTCCACTTTTCCTTCTTCCAGTTTTCCAAGAGACAGAAAATCTTCCAGGATATCATTCAGGTTTTTTACCGAACTCTTTATTTTGGCGATATGCCGCTCTCTTTTATCCTGCTCAGCAGTTGTTGTATACTTTTGTAAAAGAGAGGCCGAGGACAGCACGGTACTCAGCGGGGTGCGAAACTCATGCGACGCCATGGAAACAAACCGGCTTTTTATTTCATTCAATTGCCGCTCCTTGTCAAATGCTTCGCTGAGTTCAGCCTGTGATTGTTCCAGCTTTTGCAGCGCTTCTTTTAATATGATGGTGCGTTCTTCTACTTTGGTCTCAAGATCGCTGTTCAATTTTCTTAATTCATGACTGATGCGTTCCAGCTCAGTCTTTTGCTGCTTCATGTTATTTTCGATCTCCTTCCGTCTTGTGATATCAACAATAAAAGCAATCACAAAAATTTCATTGTCGCGCTGGTAATGGCTAAGACTTACTTCAACCGGTATGCCCGATCCATCTTTTCTTTTTCCAAAAAGATCGCGGTTGTGCCCCATGGCACGGTTAGACGGATGTTCATAAAAGCCTTCTCTCAGTTTATGGTGATGCGGTTTGAACTGATCGGGTATCAGGATCTCTATGGGCCTGCCGGTCATTTCATCATTGGTATAACCAAACATTCTTTCAGCCGCCGGATTAACCAGCATAATATTACCCTGTCCATTGGTAAGGATAATTCCTTCTGTGGCGTTTTCAAACAAAGAAGTTAAATGGCCGTAATCAAGCCTGTGGGGCATTCCGGTAAAATATTGATTGCTGTAAATATAGGAAGTTAAGTGTTATTATATGGGTTGTCTCAACCTTCTGGTGTGTTGGAAGAAAAATTTTATTTCAGGAGCTCCGATTCAATGGCAAGCGCCCTTGGGAACAGGATTTCCTTTTCCAGGTAAATATGCTGGATAAGATCGTTGTCCAGTTCTTTCAGCCGCGATAAGGCAAGGGCATGACTTACACAGGCATTTTCAGGAACGGTATAACCGTTGGTTAGCAATCTTATTTTAAGAACAAGTGCCATTAGCAGATCGTCTTCATGTTTCATGATGGCATCCAACGGTTTTCTAAGCGTTTTGACAAGCAGTTTTGCATACGTGTCTTTGTTTTCATAAGCATGCGCTATCTGGCATATATACGGGAAAATCGTTTCTTCCTCATACTTTATATGGGGCAAAATTTCTTTTTGCAGTTGCTGAAATAAAGTAAGCACCTCCTGCATATAAGGATATTTTTTTTCGTGCCCATCGGCAAAATGCTTCACTATTTCCGCTGTATCCGCCAGGGTTTTTTTCATGTATTCGTGGTGAATATTTATGATATAACTGGTTAGAAAATCTATACTCCAGGTATCAAAGGCTACCATGGGCGGCAATTGGGTAACCCGGCATGCATCTTCCAGTTCTTTTTTCAACTGATCAAATGCAATCCCTTTTGTCAGGCACACTGTTTCAAGCGGCCATTTTCCACCACAACAGTACTCGATACCATGCTTACGGAAAACATCCGCTGTATGATGGTGTTTTCTTACCAGATCGTTTACAAATGAGTTCCTTTCTATAGCTATTTTGTGTAAAAGCATTTTCTGTTGTTATTTAGGTAACCAATCTAAGATTCATGAATACGTACAATATGTATCAATCATGCTTTATGTCAGAAACAGCAATTGTAAGGATAGAAGGCCTGTTTTGAGAAAACATAACCTTGCGAAGTTATTCCTGCGCTGATCCGGTTGAAATGACGCTAATCAGGTTGCCAATTGATAATAATCATGGCCGGCTGGTCCCGGTCAGTATGCGGCGTTTTGCATGGGAGGCCTGCTTTTTCTTATTCCGTAGTTGACAATCAATATGCCAGTAAACAGGATAAGCGCGGCCAGTAAAAGCAGGAACTCAATAAATGGAACGCCCCGGTAGCCCAGATCGGCGATTCCCTGTATCATTAGTAAGGCTTCATTAAAAATTATTCCGATCACAAACAGCATTAACCCGGCGGCAGCGACCCTGTTAACCGAAATATAGTTTGCTGCCAAAACATACCCTATAATAAATAAGGTAAAAATGCCAAGCAAAACAAGGTGCAGGTAACCTATTACAATTGGTCTGAAACCAAATGCGAGTTTGCTTAAAGAAGGAATGACGGAACCGGCCTGCAAACACAGTTTTATGGTAAGTGCAACCGCCGACAATATTATTATCCGCTGCGTCAATGCCGAAATACTTCCTTTTATGCCGGCAAGTATGGGTTTGATTAGCCGCAGAAGTTTAAACCACGCAACTAACTGCATAAAAACGGCGATTACTGCCAGGGTATATACCCAGGTGGGTAGCTGCAGCCAGAGGGTAGATAGCAAATAAGCAGGAAGACAGGCAAGGGTGAACAGCCAGTAAACCGGTTTCAGTTGATTATTATCTGCACCATATCGCATCAACTGCGTGCAAAGCAGGCCCATGCAGGCGAAAAAAAACCATCCGTTGTATTGGAAATGGAGGTAAAAATAAATGGATGACAGGTAGATGGCCGGGTGATTGTTTTTTGTGGCCATAATGAAAGCGAGGCCAAATACGCCCAAAGAAGAAAATGCATTGAAAACAACCGCCGTTTTGAACCAGTAATGGGATACGGTGGCTGGCAACTTATTCAGATCTTTCCAGAAACGGATAGCAAAAAAATAGGAAACAATAATTGATAAAGTTGAAAAGCAAATAGACCATGGCCCATAACCCTGAATCGGAAACGTAACCAGCATGCCATAAGCGGTGACCAGGTTGGCGTATAACAGGAAGCGGTATTTTTTGAAAATGTTTTCAAGGCCCTGGTCCCCCAAATAAGCTACCAGTAAAACCATTAAGGCCTGCGTTACCCACCCTGCAAATGCGAAGTGTGAATGACCGTGCAGTAAATATCCCTGGTTGATAAATGGAAGCGAAAAAGCGATTTTGTAACGTAGTATGATGCCGAGTAATGCGACCAGCAATAAATTAAAAAAAGAAATTTGCAACCACTTACGGATCGGGAGGTTCATATCGTTTTAGGCAAAGTAAACTAAGAAAAAAAAATTTCTGTATGATTGGGATCACAAATCAGCAATACACTTTGCCTTTATTAATAACCAATGCGCCTTTGTCTTGCAGATGCCTGATACTGCGGATAACGGTTTCTACGCGCAGGCCTGTCATGTCTGCAATCTGTTGCCGTGTAATTTTTATTTGATGACAGTTATCGCAAATGTTTTTCTTCACTGCTTTAAAATGTGAAAACAAAGTTGAGATCCGGTGTTCCGGACCAAAACAGGAAAGCTCTTTTAACAACAGGAATTTAAACCGTAGCCTTTCTGTGAACAATTTGGTAAAAGCAAAATGAATGGAAGGATGCTCTTTGAGCATATTCAGAAAAGTGGCTTTATTTAAGCGAATGATAACGGAGTATTCGCTGGCAATGGCAGAAGCAGCATACACACTATCATCAAACAAATGGAATTCGCCAAAGCTTTCCCCTGGTTCAATAATATCCTGCAGGAATTCTCCGCCTGCATCGTTGATATTTACCCAGTTGATTGATCCGCTTACCAACTGGTAATAGAAACGTCCTTCGCTTCCTTCACTGAAAATGCATTCATCAGGTGCTACTTTTTTGTAGGTAGCACCCCAGGCAAGCAGGATATCTATGTCAATCATCATACATATTTTGATTTCAGGTTTAAACAGATGCCCGAAACTAAAATCATTGCATGCGCAGTACCATGACTTTGATAAGGAACAAATCTGATTAAAATCATGTTTTGTTTCCATGTTCTTTTAAATACCGTGTTGTACAAGGCTTTGTAAAGATGAGCTATTTATCCGGTACCGGCTGCGATTACATGTTTACCATTAGTATGATTCAACGCATAAAATGCCGGTCTGGCATGGTTAATCTTTGCAACATCAAATTATTTAACAATAAAAATTATAATTATGAAAAAGCTGGTTTTCCTTGGTATCGTTGCTTTAACCATTGTTGCATGTGGCGGTAATGCAGATGAGAAGAAGGATGCCGCTCCGGCTGCAACAGCAGACCAGAAAGAAACAGCGGGCGCGAATCCTTCCTACGATCCCAAAAGAGGCGAAGGCAAGTTTTCAAACGTGCAAATCAGCCCTGCTCTTGACGCATCCAAAGCTGAGGCAGGTAATAAAATATATACGGTCAAATGCAGTGCCTGTCATAAAACGACAGATGAAAAATTAGTAGGCCCGGGTTGGAAAGGCGTTACAGCCAGGCATACCGCGGAGTGGATCATGAATTTTGCCACCAACCCGGATGTAATGATTGATAAAGACCCAAAAGCACAGGCCATGCTGGAAATATGCCTGGTTAGAATGCCCAACCAAAATTTAAGCGATGACGATGCACGCAACATATATGAGTTTATGCGCAAAAATGACGGCGTAAAGTAATACTGCCATTTCTTTTTAACCCTAACAACACAATCATGAAAAATATTCAGTCATTTATAATCTGCAGCGGTTTAGTTACGGCGATCGTAATAGGACCCAGCTCCTGTAAACCCAAAAATGCCGGTAATGCAGTGAGCGGAGATGCCGCCAGCAAAGTGTATGTAGCGCCCGGGAAATACGACGAGTTTTACAATTTTGTTTCAGGCGGATTTAGCGGGCAAATGAGCGTGTATGGTTTACCCTCTGCCCGTTTACTGAGAGTGATACCCGTTTTTTCCGTGGATCCTGAAAAAGGATATGGCTACAGCGAAGAAAGCAAGCCAATGCTGAACACTTCCCATGGATTTGTACCCTGGGACGATCTTCACCACGAAGATCTTTCACAAACAAACGGCGAAATTGATGGCAGATGGATTTTTGCCAACGCCAACAATACACCCCGCGTGGCGAGAGTTGACCTTACCACTTTCCACACCGCGGAAATTATCGAAATACCTAACAGCGCAGGCAACCACTCATCTCCTTTTATTACAGAAAATACAGAATATGTTGTGGCAGGCACCCGTTTCAGTGTGCCGCCCGACAATGCCAACGGCGATGTTGCCATTAATTCATACAAAAAGAATTTTAAAGGTTCCATCAGTTTTATCAGCGTTGATAAGGTTACCGGCACTATGGCTATTGCTTTTCAATTGAGATGCCCCGGTGTAAATTTCGATTTAAGTCATGCAGGCAAAGGAAAATCAAATGGCTGGTTCTTTTTCTCCTGCTACAATACCGAGCAGGCCAATACACTACTGGAAGTAAACGCCTCACAGCGCGATAAAGACTTTATCATGGCTGTAAACTGGAAAAAGGCGGAGGAATACCTGAAAGCAGGCAAGGCGGTGAAAGAGACAGTAAAATATGCGCACAATGTTTATAATGAAAAAACGCATTCTGCCACTTCAGAAATAAGGACAGAAGTAATGGTACTGGATACAAAGGAACTGAAAGATATCTGTTATTTTATTCCCTGTCCGAAATCTCCGCATGGCTGCGACGTTGACCCCACGGGCGAATACATCGTCGGCAGCGGAAAACTGGCTGCGCTGATCCCCGTATTCAGTTTTGATAAATTAATGAAAGCCATTGCGGCAAAAGATTTTATCGGAGACTATGATGGCATACCTGTGGTAAAATATGAGTCTGCATTGTATGGTGAAGTGAAGAAACCCGGCCTCGGACCCCTGCATACCGAGTTTGACGGTAAAGGAAACGCTATCACTACATTTTTTGTTTCCTCAGAAATTGTAAAATGGAATATCAAAGATTTGAAAGTACTTGATCGTGCACCCACCTATTATTCTCCCGGCCATTTGTGTATACCCGGCGGAGACACAAAAAAACCAAATGCAAAATATGTGATTGTTTATAACAAGATCACCAAAGACCGCTATTTGCCAACCGGCCCCGAACTGGCGCAAAGTGCCCAGCTATTTGATATCAGCGGTGATAAAATGCAGTTGATACTGGACTTCCCAACCATCGGTGAACCACACTATGCACAGGCCGTTGCTGCAGATGTAATCAGAAATAATAGCGTTAAGTTTTATAAACTGGAAGAGAATACGCATCCTTTTGTTTCAAAAGGTGAAGGCGAAACCAAGGTTGTGAGGAAAGATAAAAGAGTGGATATCTATTTAACCGCTATCCGTTCTCATTTTGCGCCGGATAATATTGAAGGAATAAAAATGGGTGATGAAGTTTACTGGCATGTAACCAACATAGAGCAGGATTGGGATGTACCACATGGGTTCGCAATAAAAGGTGCCCTGACTGCTGAACTATTAATTATGCCCGGTGAAACGCAAACACTGAAATGGACACCTGAAAAACCAGGTATGTATCCTTTTTATTGCACAGACTTCTGCAGTGCGCTGCACCAGGAAATGCAGGGTTATGTAAGGGTATCACCAGCAGGCAGCAATACAGCCTTGCTATTCAGTACTGGAAAAAATATGCCTCCAAAGGATTCAGCCGGAACAAAATAAAATGATACCAGGCGGCAGGTGTGATTGCTTTTTATTATACCCGCCGCCTTTATTCAAATATTATAAATAACATTCAACAACTTAATATGAAAAAGTATAAAATACTGTTGGGTATTTTACTCCTCGGTACAATGCCGGCCTGCAATAGTACGGAAGGCAAAATAACTGAAGCCGATAATGCAGCACAGGCGGCGCCGGCAGCCGGGGGCCAGGAAAATGTGAAAGATGATGTCTCAGCCAAGGATGTGGTGAAAGTGGCGGCAGGATCAAAAGATCACACTACGCTGGTGGCTGCATTAAAACAGGCAGATCTCATAACTTCTTTGTCCAATGCCGGGCCCTTCACCGTATTTGCGCCAACCAACGCGGCTTTTGATAAGTTACCAACCGGGACGGTAGAAGGACTTATGAAAACGGATCAAAAGGAAGCATTGCAAAATATACTTCAATATCATGTAACGCTGGCAGCCATGAAAGCAGAAACTTTTACCGACGGACAGATATTGGGCATGGTGAATGGTGATAATGTTACTGTAAGTATTAAGAACGGCAAAGTGATGCTGAACAACAGTGCAACTATTGTCGGTTCCGTTATTGCATCCAACGGAATAGTGCATATAATAGACGGTGTGCTTCTACCACCGGTAAAGAAATAATTTGTGTCAAATGGTTTTGGGTGGAGACATAAAAATGATTCAAAATGAAACATACATTAAGCAAGACCAGCAGGCTTTTATTGTTTGTTGCTGCTATCGGGTTAGTGATTGTACTGTTTACACCTATCTGGCGGATAGACCTGGATGCTCCCCAATATCCTGAAGGACTCAGTCTGACCATTCATGCCAACGGTCTCAGGGGCAATGTAGACATTATTAATGGGCTTAATCACTATATAGGGATGAAGAGCCTGCACAATGAAGATTTTGTTGAATTTAAAATACTTCCCTTTTGTATCATGTTTTTTGCGGCCGCGTTCGCAATGG
>Ga0068863_100002441_pt1 | contig 18461 bp, 10 predicted proteins | sample KBSSwiS62_FD_66596 | JGI IMG/M metagenome (GOLD analysis project Ga0068863, IMG submission 66596) | Switchgrass rhizosphere microbial communities from Kellogg Biological Station, Michigan, USA - KBS Switchgrass S6-2 | ecosystem: Host-associated > Plants > Roots > Rhizosphere > Soil ...
AATATCCGCTCGTCCGCGACAACGTCGCCGCGCTTCAGAGTGGGGTAAGGGAAGTTTTCAGTGGATCTAAAGCGCTCCATAAAATGGGCGTGACTGTCATCCCAGCGCACGTCGTCGCCAATCCAGCGGGTGGCCAGCGCCCGGCGCTGGCGCGTTGCCGAGCTATTGCCCGGAGCACCATGGACGACCAGCGGATGGTGGATGATCACATCCCCCGGCTCGACGTCCCATGTAAGAAAATCGTACAGCTCGGGCCTATCGCGGATGTCTTCCAGATCCATCCGAGGGGCGGCCGGCGATCCAGCGCCCAATGCCGCTGACCGAGGCCGATGAAGGCCGATTTCATTATTCTCCGTGAAGGTTTCGGGAGGGAATGAGCGACCCCAGAGATGCGATCCTCGAACATATGTCACGACGCCCGATTCCGCCGTTGCGACATCCAGCGGAACCCAGATCGACAGGATTTGCTCGCCCGTCAGCGGCCAATAAGGGAGGTCCTGATGCCAGGGCGTAGGCTTCAGCGCGCCAGGCTCCTTGACGAGAAGCTGATCCGCAAAGAAGCGGATGTTGTGAGCTCCGGTAATGCTGCCTGCCAGTTCGCCAATGCCGCTTTCGCGCACGAATGCCGCTAGATCTGCGCTGCGGAGCCACACGAAGGAATCTCCGAAGAAGCGGCCTTCTCCATCCCTTCCCATATTTCTTCCGGATCGACCGTCCGACAAGATTGCGTCAACCGCCAGGCGGGCCCGCTCGATCCACTCGCTGCCGACGACGCCTTTGACAAGAATGGCCCCGTCCCGCTCGAAGGTCGCTTTCGCGTCGCCCATGCTCGTCATCATCCATTCTCCCGAGGAAAGCACATCAGGCCCGCATCGCTGCTCTGGTTTTGCGAAGCCGCTTATAGGTCAATGTGCACCGCACGCAGTAGCCCCATCGAGGATATCGGAAGTTTGGCGTCAAACCAATGGATTGATTTGGGAACCTTCCATCTAACCCGCTGACAGCCTTCGGATAGCTTCGATCGGCCGATCGTCTCGCAGGTGTCGCGACTCCAAAAGTTGAGCTGCGCTGCCGGGTGGCGTGCTTGTGACGCGATCGACAGGGAAGTGCCCTCGCCGCTACGGCACGGAGCAGTTGACATTCACGTCATGGCCCGGCAGTCAACAGAATAACATTGAAAATAATATTTCAGGGGAGAACTATGAAAAAGGCGATCGTCATCGGAGTGCTTTATATGAGCACTTCTCCGCTCGTTGCAGCACAGGCGGCTGAGCGGGTCATTCCAGGTTCCACGGGCGCTGCGAACGCATCCTCTCAGTCGGTCGAGGGCTCTTCGGACGATATCGTGGTCACGGCTCGCCGCCGGGAAGAACGGCTTCAAGAGGTTCCTGTTTCGGTGACGGCGGTCGATGCGGGCACCTTAGCCAAGGCGGGTGTCAACAACACTTCTGATTTGCCGGCCGTCGTGCCCGGTCTCAGGTTTCCGCGCAGCGGCCAAAGCCAACAACCGACCATTCGCGGTGTCGGAAATCGTGCCTCCGGCACGGCCAATGAGTCGAGCATCGCGATGTACATCGATGGCTTTTATCAACCGGACTCCTATGCTTCCGCGTTCACGCTCCTCCAAACGCAGCGGATCGAAGTGCTCCGCGGCCCGCAGGGCACGCTGTTCGGCCGCAACGCCACCGGCGGCCTGATCAACGTGATCACCGCCGATCCCGGCAGGCAGGTCGAAGGCAATGCCGAGCTGCGCGCGGGCTCTTTCAAGGAGCTATCTGGCAAGGGGTATCTGTCGGGGCCGATCAGCGATACGATTTCCGCGGACATAGCCGTTTATGGGTACCGCAGCAGTGGTTATATCCGCGATCTGGTGAACGGCGGACATATCAATCCCCGCCGTGCCTTCGCCGCAAGATCGAAATGGATTTTTGACCTTGGCGACGACACGCGACTTGTCGTCTCGGGCTCCTATATGAGCGACAAAGACCCGTCGACCTATTCTTATCAACCGCTGAACGGCAACACCCGGGGCAAGCTCTTCGGCGCGCCCATCCCGTTGAAGCCGAGGCAATCGGCGCTGAGCGCCGCTACGGCGCCTTCGCTCATCATAAGGCAGAGCTTAGGCACCGCTCGCCTCACCCATAATTTTGACTGGGCGACGCTGTTCGTGGAAGGCAGTTACGGCCACACGATGAACAGATTTTCTGCCGACAGCGACGCGTCTACGGCGTTGCTCGGTGGTTCCGGCGGACATTTCAAGATGAATTATCAAACCGCCGAGGCGAGGCTGGTCTCCTCGGGAACGGGCTCGTTCCAATGGATCGTCGGTGTCTTTGGCTTCCACGCCAAGACGTTGATCGATCCGCTGCGTGTTCCGACATATACAAACCAAGTGCTTACATCGGAGTCATTCCTGAGAGGTGCGGCTCCAGCGCGTTCGCTGGCCGCGTTCGCGGAGGTCAATTACGAGATCACGCCGGGCCTTCGCGCGACCGTGGGCGGTCGGTACAGTTATGAAAAACGTGGTTACAACGTACGAAACGATGTAATCGTTACAGCCACGGGGGCGACAAGCTTCCAGACGGTGGATCGGGATATCACGTTCAAGCGGTTCACGCCGCGCGTGATCCTCCAATATGTGTTCTCGCCGCAGGCGAATGTCTACGCGTCATTCAGCACAGGCTATAAGAGCGGCGTTTTCAACGCTGGAAGCGTCGCAGGAACCAGCGTGGAGCCGGAGAAGATCAAGGCGTACGAAGCCGGGTTCAAGACCGAGCCAGTTCGGGGATTGATCCTCAATGGCTCCGTATTTCACTATGATTACCGTAACCTCCAGGTTTCCGCACGCGATCCGGCAGGTGGCCCGTCAATATTCGCGAACGCGGCTCAAGCTAAGATCAGCGGCGGAGAGCTGGAGGCGATCGCGTCGCTCGGCAGAGATACCAAGCTGCGGTTTGGAGCCGCATACCTGGACGCCAAATACAAGAATTTCACCCGCGCGCAGGCCTTTGATCCCAACCCCACATTGACAGGGAATAACGCGGCAACGCGCGATGTGAGCGGCAATCGAATCCAACAGTCGCCGAAGCTGACCTTGAGCGCAACAATTGATCATGTCGAGAAATTCAATGCGGGCGACCTCGGTTTCTCGGTGAGTGCCTATTATAGCGATCCGTTTTACTGGGATCCTGCTAACCGAATTGCACAGCATTCCTACGTTCTGCTGAACGGAGAGATCTCCTGGCGGTTCAAGAACGGCCTGAGAGTGGCCGTGTGGGGTGAGAACCTGGCGAATGAAAATATTTTCCTCACCGTCGTACCGTCGACCAATGCAGACTCCGTTGTTTACGACAGGCCGAGACGCGGCGGTGTGTCCCTGAGCTATTCATTCTGAGCGTCGTCATCTGCAACCTGTGCGTCAGGCTGGATGCCTGCCCGCACAGGTTCAGCGCTCCCTGGCATCGACAGAAGAGCGAGGAGCCTTTCGGGAGTTTAGCAGCCACTATCTACACGGCATCCGCATCCTTTTAGTCACCCCCGCCAAGGAGTTCTTCCAGTGACGCAATTAGTTGGTGCAACGGGGCAAGCGTCCGAATGAGTACAAGATCTGCGGCTGCTGGGGGAGCCTGGTACACGGTTCTCATCCTCGCTCTGGCGACATTCCTATCTTACGTCGATCGCGGTGTTATTGCTGTCGTCGTTCCGAGCCTTAAGGCTGATCTGCACCTTAGCGATCTGGAAATCAGTCTGCTCCAAGGGCTGTCATTTGCCGCTTTCTTTGCGCTGGCGGGCCTGCCGATGGGCCGGCTGGCTGACCGGTGGCATCGTCGGAATCTCATCATCATAGGCATACTCCTGTGGAGCGGGATGATGATCTTTTCAGGCTATGCGCAAAATTTCGGCGAGCTGCTGATTGCGCGGATGGGTGTCGGCATTGGGGAAGCGGCATTGATCCCCGCCGCGGCTTCGATCATCGCCGATCTGTTCCCGCCTACGTCCCGCGGGCGGCCAATGAGCGCTATCGTTGCGGCATCGTCTTTCGGGGCCGCCGGCGCCGGACTTCTGGGTGGCGCGCTGCTGATCTATCTCGCGCACAATCCCACGAACCTGTTGCCCTTTATTACACATGGTGCGGATTGGCGGACCGCTTTCGTGCTGTTCGGCTTACCCGGGCCGGTCGTCGCGCTACTTCTGCTGACAACGTCCGAGCCGCCGCGTGTCAATGCCCCAGTGGAGCTTGCTCCCAGCTTTCTCAAATTTCTGCGGGAAAATCGTTTCACTCTCTGCTGCGCCTACGCCAGTTTCGGGCTGAACTTCATGGTCGGATATGCGACCGCCCTCTGGTCCCCGACCGTGCTGTCACGGGTCTATGGAGTATCCGCGGGCCATGCCGGCATCCAGTTCGGCTCGACACTGTTGTTCACCAATGTCGCGGGTAGCCTGACCAGCGGCTTCATCGGAGACAGCCTTGCCAAGCGCGGCATTCCGGGCGTTCGGCTCTGGATCCCCCTCGCGGCGGCACCACTGCTGTCCATCGGCGGGATCGTCATGCTGGCAGCGTCTTCGGCGACCGCCTATCTTCTGGGTTACAGCATTACCGGATTCGGCCTAGGCCTGCTCATCGCGGGCAGCTACCCGCTGCTCTTTGAAATCGTGCCGAGCGCCATGCGCGGGCAGGGTACGGCGATCTACATGATCGTCGGGAATATCATCGGCATGGGTGCCGGGCCGTTGTGCGTGGCGATACTCACGCAGTTGGTCTTCCGAGACGATATGATGGTCTACGCTTCCGTCGGAACACTGACGCTTGCCAGCTCAGTCGCGAGTTTTACGCTGATGATGCTTATGCGGCGGAGCTATCTGGAATTGCGCAGCCGGGTCGCAGCGGAGCGCGATGGCGTATCTCACGAGGGCTGATATTTCCATTGAAGCGTTAAGGAATCAGGGCTGCTCACCTGGATCCTCCCAATCCACCAGCATGGGTGATTGATGACCGAATCCAAGGGGCTGCTATTCGGCGTCCGCATTGTCGATGTGACGAATGTGGTGTTCGGAGCCTAGGCTCGATTTTGGCGGTCCTCGGGGCGGACGTGACGAAGATCAAAGCCCCGAGGGCCCCAGTGGGCGGAGCGGGCGGGGACGTGATGCGCCATCCGGGCCACCTGCCCGAAGGTTCGGCGCCTGGGATGGGACCGATCTTCCTCACTATCGTCGCAACAAGAGGTCGGTCGTGGTGGATCTGCGAACCGATTCCGGCAAGGAGGTGATGACTGAACTCGTCAAGACCGGGCTGAGCGATTTGCAGTCAGGTGGAATCACCTGACGACTCGAAAATCGCGGCAAAACAAAAAGGTAGAGCGAGGGAAGTGATGCAATCATCTCGCATGGCGCTCTAGGCCCGCTCGTAGAACCGCTACACGGATATGCGGCGCGTAAATCCATAGGCGGGCGATGATCGAAACCTAAGAGCCCGCTTGCGCAACCCTAGGAACATGATCCACCAGGACTGATTGGCGAGCTCCGGGCGCAGCAGGGCGACGCGGTTTGCCAACATGGGAGATGTCACCCACCTTCACGCTGCAATGTCCGTTCGTGCGCGGCTGCTCCTGCCGTCGATGCTGACCGGAAGGTCACCGGCAAGGGTGATGCGCCGCATGACCCGGCGCGCATTTCCATAGTCGTTGATCGCATAATGCTGGGTCGCACGATTGTCCCATATGGCCACGTCGCCTTCGCTCCAGTGCCACCGCACGGTATTCTCCAGCCGGGTGATGTGCTCCTGGAAGATCTGAAACAGCCTGATCGATTCCGCGCTGCTCACGCCGAGGAACTTCTGCGTGAAATGGCCCAGCACGATTGTCTTTTCACCCGTTTCCGGGTGCACGCGAACCAGAGGGTGCTCTGTTTGATAAGGCGTCGAGGCGACTCGTGCGTAATGCTCACGGTCTTCGGACGTAAGCGGTGGCGCAATGGCGTAATCGAATAAATTGGTGTGCACCGTCCAGAGCTCGTCGGCCAAGGCTCTGAGGGGCTCTGGCAGATCGAGATAAGCGGTAGCCGTGTTCGCCCAGGCGGTATCGCCCCCATAAGGAGGAACCGTGACCGCGCGGAGGATCGAGGCGCTCGGATAAGCCGGCACGAAGGTTACATCGGTGTGCCAACTATTGGTCTTGCTGCCATAGGCAGAGTCGAGTTCCAAAAGCTGCTTCGATGGCCCAAGCGATCCGACGGTGGGGTGCGGGACCGGCGCGCCTAACGCTGCGGCAAAACGCTCGTGACCCGCATCGTCGAGATTCGCCTGCTGGAAGAACAGCACCTTGTGCTCGGTCAGGCCTTTCCACAGGATCTGGACAACTGCAGGCCCCAGCTCCTTGCTGATGTCGATGCCGTCGACGACAGCGCCGATCCGGCCTGCGACAGGTCGGAAGCGGAGCGTGGAATGCGCTGTGGGGTCGGTCAGGGTTGCCATGATAACTCCTATGCCAAGGGGATGGAAAGATCGGAGCGGGGGCCGGCCTGCTGTCCCCGCCTCGCAAGCGCGCCATGGATTTCGCCATGCCGCTTCTCGTCCAGCGGGAAGCTCAGCATCAAGACTGCGGCGACGACATGCGCCGCGGCCGGCACGAACGCGAACACGCACTTCAGGCTAAACAGCGCCTCGGCACCATTGGCGCCGCCAGGGTCGAAGCCGAGCCATCCCACCAGGGGCAGGACCACTCCGACCGCTACCGCCGTCGCCGCCTTCATCGACAATCCGAAGATGGAAAAGAGCAGGCCGCCATGGGCGCTGCCCGTTTCCAGACGTTGCTTGTCCGCTACGTCCGCGAGAATGGCGCGCAGCATGAGGTTGCCGGAACCTTGCGTCAGGCCTTGCCCGATGAGCAAAAGCAGCAGGAGCCACAATGTGGAAGCTGTCACGAAAACCAGCGCGAAGTTCACCGCCGCCTGCAGCAGCTCCGCCGCGATCAGCGCCCGATGCTTGCCCAGGCGATAACCGATCCGCAGCCACAGCGGCCCGGCCAGGATGCCAAAGCTATACTGCAGCAGGAACAACATGCTCGCGGCTGCACCGAGATTCATATATTGCGTGAAGAAGAACAGCATCAGTGTTCCCCGGGCAAATTGCCCGAAGGTCACGATGAAGTCGGATGCGAGCACCCGCAGCAAAAGCGGATCCCGCAGGATGCCCCTGAGCTGAGCGAGGGACGGGTGCTGTTCGTCCGGGGCGGGTCCGCAGTCCCTGAAGGCGTATAATGTCAGCGGGCCGCCGATCACTGCCGAAGCGATGATGAAGAGGCCCATCGCGGCGACCTTCGTCGGCTGATCCCCGAGGCCGATCTGGTCGAGTAGAGCGGGAACGAGCAGAACGAGCATGAGGCCGAGCGCGTTTGCCACGCTGAGATAGGTCTGGATCCGGGTGCGCTCATGATAGCGTCCGGAAATCTCGCCGCTCCATGCGTAGAGCGGAATTTGCAGCATGCTCCAGCTACCGTAGAGGGGGACGAGCACCACGAATAGATAGAAGGCGTCGGCAGCCGCCGGTGGCAGGAAAGCTGCCCAAGTCGCCGCGACATAGATGGGGAGTCCGGCCGCAATCCAGATGCGCCGACGGCCGAAACGGCTGCTGCTGCTATCCGAGAAATGCCCGACGATCGGATCCCACGCCGTATCCACGATCCTCACCAGCATGAACACCAGCCCGACATTGGCGAGTGCGATGCCATGATGCTGCGCATAAAAGGCCGGAAGATAGGCGCTGAGCGGAAAGCCCGCTCCCGCCACGGTAACCATGATCGCCGAAAAGGCTGTCAGGCGCGGGCCCGAGAGCGGCTCTTCGGATGAGGACAGCGCGGACATCAGAACTTGAATCTGCCGGTGATGCCACCGGTGCGAGGATCGCCTACCGAGCCAACCAGATAGCCTGTATTGAACGGGGCCAGCCCCAGCCGTGTATAATAATCCTTGTTGAAGAGGTTGCGAACCCAGCCGAACACGTCCCATCTGCCATCGCGGTCGCGGATGCCTAGCCGGGCATTGACGATCGAGTAGCCCCGCACCTCGCCGAAGGTCGAATTGTCGGCGGCCGTGTTATGGTGCGACCGCCACGACCAGTCGGCGCCAGCATATGCCTCGCTGTTTTCCGAAACCGGCAAGGATGTTTCGCCGCCTGCGGAGATGGCCCAGCGCGGCGCGTTGGGCAGCGTCGCGCCACTCAAATCGCAGATGTTGCCGCCGATCGTGCTGGGCGTGCCGAACGGGCAGGGCGCTGCGGGATAGGAGACATAGACCGTATCCGCATAGGTACCCGACAGGTAGAGGCTCGTGCCCTTAGCCGGGTTCGCCTGCACATCGATTTCGCCGCCGCGCGAACGCACCTTCGCCGCATTGGTCAGGTAGATCAGCGATCGCGCACCATCCGAAAATGTCGACTGGAAATCAGCGATCTCGGTCCAGAATGCCGCGCCGTTGACGGTAAGGCCGGAAAGCGGGCTTGTCTTCAGGCCAAGCTCATAATGCCTGACCTTTTCGGGGTTGACCACCGGCGGAGCGCCAGGGGGCAGAGCGGTCAGGTTGAGCCCGCCGGATTTGGTGCCCCGCGCGTAGGTGGCATAGGCGAGCAGCCCGTCTAGCGGACGCCACGCGAGGTTGATCTGGCCGGTCAGCTTGTTGCTGGTGGCATCGGCAACCAGCGACCGGGCTGGGCCAAAGGCGTTGCGGAGCGCCTGGGCCGCAGCTGCCGTGCCCGGGTCCACCGTCGAAAGGTCGACGCCTCCGGTCTGCGTCTGAACATAAAAGCCGGTCTTCCTCTCATGGGTGTAACGCAGCCCCACGGTCAGCGTCAGGGCTGGATCGATATGCCAGTTGACTTGGCCAAAGCCGGCATAGCTCCGTGTCTTACCCTGCGAACTCCCCGCGAACTGGAAACCATTGAGGGCAGCTTGGCGCACGGCGGAGGGCGCGGCCGGCGATCCGACGAAATCGGGCGCGTCTCTGCCATATTCCGTCAATTGCTGGGTGTTGAGCGTCTGCCGGAAATAATAAAGGCCGGCAACATAATCAATCGCGCGCTCGCCTGTAGAAGCCAGGCGCAATTCCTGGCTGAACTGGTGTTGATGCGTCGCCGTTTGGGAACGCGTCAGAATGGCGAGACCCGTCGCATCCGAGTCGTTGAGCGGCCGCCAGTCCCAGGTGCGGTAGGCCGTGATCGACGTCAGAGCCACATCGCCGAAGGACCAGTTAGCATTGGCGGAAATGCCGCTCTGCTTGACGACGTAGCGGGATGGCGAATTGATGTCCGTGATGCGATCGAAGGCATTCAGGGTGGGCAATGTATAACCAAGGCGCGCCGAGCGATCGTAAAAATTGTTCGCGATCGGGATGCCGTTCGGCAGTGTGGTCTGCACGCCTGACGACAGGCTCGCGCAGCAATCTTCCTTCCGGATCGAGTAATCGCCGATGATCCGGATCGAGACATCATCGGTCGGCTTGATCAGCAGCTGGCCGCGCAGCACCTGGCTGTTCCGGTTGAACTGGTCCGCGCCGCTGCCGACATTGCGCACGGTGGCGTCGCGGACCGTCGTCGATGCCGTCAGCCTGGCTGCGATCTTGTCGCCGACGATGGGGCCGGAAATCGAGGCGCGTGCCTGCACATAGTCATAATTGCCGTAACTGACTTCAGCCCTGGCCTCGGGCGTGAAGCTCGGCGCGCGCGTGGTGATGCTGAGAGCGCCGGCCGTGGTGTTGCGCCCGAACAGCGTCCCTTGTGGCCCTTTCAGGATCTCGATCCGGTCCAGATCGACGAGATCGAAGACCGATTGGCCGGGCCGCGCATAATATACGTCGTCGATATAGACGCCGACGCCGGAATCGAGGCCGTCGCTGCTGACAGAAGCATTGCTGCCCAGGTTACGGATATTGATGTTTGTATTGCGTGGATTGATCGCAAAGATCTGAAGGCTCGGGACCTGCTGCTTCACCTGATCGAGCGTGTAGACGCTTGTCGCCTCGAGCCGCTTCCCCCCCAATACCGTGAGAGCGATGGGCACGTCCTGAGCATTCTCCACGCGCCGACGAGCGGTGACGACGATCACTTCACCAGCGCCGGTCGAAGCATCGGCGGAATAGCCTTCCGCCTCGGCTGCTTGCGCATCGTTAGAAAGCGACATTCCTCCAACCATCAACGTTCCGAGCAGCGACGGCGCAAACAACAAACCAGAACGTTTCGACATCTTTCTTATACCCTTGATTAGGCACGCCCCTCCCTTGAAGGCGCGAGCAGGAGACCGAAAGCGTCGCGCTTTCGGGGCGGTTTTGAGATAAGGCGGTCCTCTCGCGAGGTCGCACCGATGCGGGCTCTCGATGAAAGCCCATGCCCATGAGACGCCGGCCCTGAGGCGAGCTGTCCATGGTTGTCTACTGGTTTGGTGGAGTTATGGTCAAGCGAAGTTTTTGTTGATCTTGCTCAAGTGTCGGTTGCGCTAGGGCTCTTCCTGACAACACGATCCCAGTGGCGAGCCAGGGACATGATCCGCTTCGTTGCGGCTCCTGCCAACCACGATCTGCGCTATCGCCAAGGGTCGCCCTGCCTGATCCGCATCAGCGCATGGCCGGGCTAGATCTGCCTTGGGAACGCCCGGCGTGGGTCAACCTTCGGGCGCACTGCTATCCGTTGCGTCCCTCGCCGGGAGCTTTGGCGCATGATCCGGATGCCTTCGTCAGCCTTTCGTTGGCCGCTGGCCGAGCCGGCTGCATGTCATTCCAGAAACAGCTTCAGATCGGCGAGGACACTGTCGAACCGATCGTGATGAACCCAATGGCCGGCGTTCTCGTAGCTGGTTACCTGCGCATTTTTGAAACGCGCGGTCCGCGGATCCTTGTCCGGATGCTCCGCCCAGCTCTTCTCGCCATGGATAAGCCATACAGGGCACTCGATCGCATGCCAGATGTCCTCGATCCGCTCACCGGGCACCCCCAGCGAAATGAAAGAGCGCACATAATTATCGTATTTCCAGCTCCAGGTGCCATCCTCGTTCCGCATCGTCCCATGGATGGTAAGATGCCTTGCGCGTTCTGGCGACAGATGTCCGTTTTCTTGCATCATTCGCGCCAGTGCCTGGTCCAGCGTATCGTAGCGGCGTGGTGACCGCGCACTCAAGGCGCGCCGTTCGGCAATCCATTCCCGCCAGATCTCCGCCGGAGGTTTCCCGGCATGGGGAGCCAAGTGCGCAATGCCAACGCCTTCGATCACAGCAAGCCGGCGCACCCGTTCAGGATAAAGGCCGGTGTACCGCAGGGCGATAGAGCCGCCGAGCGAGTGCCCCACGATGGAGACCGGCTGGTCGCTGACCTGATGAATCAGCTGGGCGAGATCCGAAACATAGAAGGGGATGGCATAGCTGCCGTCGGGCGACCAGGCGCTGTCGCCATGTCCTCGCAGGTCAGGACAAATAACGTGCCATTCGCGAGACAAGTCCTGCGCGAACCAGTCCCAGTTCCGGGCATGGTCCATGCCGCCGTGGACCATCACAAGGGGCGGCGCACTCGGATTGCCCCAATCCAAATAGTTCAGCGCAAGCCGCTGCGAAAAAAACCTGTGTGAGGTGGGTCCCGGCCCGTTCATATGTCCTCCTCCTCGAGGTTCTGCGCTAGATGATGAAACGGTAAGCGGACGGCATGCTGCTTTACATGCGCATAGATTGTGAACGGACGGCTCGGTTCGGCCGCATTTTCGTTAGTTGAGTGTGAACATCGGTAAGAGGATCTTCTAGACAGTAGGTTATGCGGAACCCGAGCGTAGATGGATGCCCGTTCAGTTCTCAATGTCCTGGCACGGGAAGGAGCTCGCGCAACTTGCTGGCAAGCCGTATCGGCTGATCATGCATCACGTGATGAGCTGCATCGGGAATTTGGGTGAAGGTCGTACCGGCAGGCGCCTGCTGCCTTTGAGCCGCTCGCACCGGAGCAGGCGTGAGGGCCGAATTTTCGCCATATACGAAGGCCATCGGACATTTGCTGTGTTGCAACAGTTCGAAGCTGCACGAATAGCGGAGCTTTACGGCATATTCGGGGTCGAAGCACCAGCGCCAGAGCCCATCGGCATCCTGCACGAGGCCTTGCCTCGCCACTTCGTCAACCAGCCAGGGGTTCGGGCATTTCTGTGGGGGCGACAAACGGAATCGGCTCAGCGCATGGCCCAAAGTCTTGTAACGTCGACCTCTAATCGAGGATAACGGACGCTTGCCGGGCGCGATACCCGTGTCGACCATGATCACGCGTGACAATTTTTCGCCGTGGTCCGCCGCCAAAACCGCTGCAGATTGAGCTCCAAAGCTGTGCGCGATCAACGCAGGTTTCACGGCTCCATGAAAGAGACCGGCGTGTTGCAAGACTGCCAGCATTTCTTGGGCATGTTGGTGAAAACTGTACTCCGTCCTCCAATCTGACCCGCCCATCCCCGACAAGGAGAGCGATGCAACCCGGAAGTCCTTGGCAAGGAGAGGTGCGACCGGTCCCCACCAACGGGAATGTGCAAGCAGGCCATGCACCAACAGGATGCCAGGACGGTCGACTTGGCCCCAGGTGCAAAACTCGATGTTGGCACCTAGCACCTTGACCCTGTGGCTTTCAGGTTCGGCCAAATCCAGGTCCGCAATCCACGGCGCTATCGGCGGTCGTTCACCGTCATAATCAGCGAGAGGATAGGGTGCTATTCCATCGTCATGTGGTTGGCTGCTCACGCACGCTCCGTTCGCTTGGCAGTCGTCGTAAACTGACGATAGCGTCAAGTCCCTCCCTGTCAATGAAGCCAGGAGTGTCCGGCGATCGAAGCCCTGCCATTCCAACGCCGCGGCCATGACGCAGCGCAATATTCCACCCATGCGGAGCTACACGACCGAAAGATCGGCCCGGTACAAGCACGCTATAAGCTAAGATCCACACAGGCCGGTCTCGCCCAGGGCGGCCGCCCAGCTTTCGCCGCTGGGGGACCGGACCAACTGGGCCACCCCAGGGACTGATTTGTCCGATTGCACAGGAGGGCGCGGCGAGGGGGCCCTCCTAACGCAACGTCGATTAGCCGATGGATCTAGCGCGCCGCAAAGGTGGAAATGCTCTGAAACGGGGACCGGATCAATCATCCTGCCAGATGGCGAGACCATCGAGCGCTTCAATTTCGTCCCCGTCGACGCGCAACGGGTTGACCTCGAGCGCGGCAAGCTTCGGCCCCAGATCGAGCGCTGCCGCCGCGATGGATTCGATCACCTTGGCGAGCCGGTCGACATCAACTGGCTTGGAACCCCGATATCCAGCCAGCAGCTTCGCCGCGCGAAGCGACCGCAGGGCTCCAGCTATATCCTTTGCCGATGTGCCCGCGAGCCGCAGCTGCACATCCTTCATCACCTCGACCCAGATGCCGCCGAGGCCGATCGCAAGCACCGGGCCCCACTGGGGATCGCGAGCAATACCTACGACGAACTCAAGCGCTGAGGACCGCATGGGCGCGATCAGGGCGCCTTCGATCCGTGCGTTCGGATTGTAGGCGCGAGCCCGCTCGATCACCGTGCGGACCGCCTCATCTGCCTGATCCGCTGCGATATTGAGCAGCACGCCGCCCGCTTCCGTCTTGTGAAGTATGTCCGGCGACGCGATCTTGACGACAAGTTTATCCCCCAGCCGGCCCGCAACGTCGGCCACTGTCCGGCCCTGTTCGACTACTTCGAACGGTATTGTGGGAACACCCTTGCTGGCGAGGTAGCGCAGCGTTTCCGTCTCGGACCTCGGCCGAGCGTCGGACGTGGGGTTCGCCAGGCGAAGCGGGGCCGGCGCGTCGTCCAGATGTCGTGACCAGCGGAACACACGAGCCGCCGCATCTATGAAGGTATTGAGCCCGCCCGTCACATGGGGAAGCTCGGCGTCGATGATCGCCTGATCTCCAACCTCGGTCACCGGGGTTACGGCCTGATTGACCATTGCTCCGGGCACCGGGATCCTCTTGAATCCGCGACCGAGCGCACGCAGGAGCTCGCCACTGGCGCCCACCTCCACCTTCGCCGGCAGAGGCTGCACGACGCCGATCATGGCTACTCCCGGATCTTCTCCAACGATGGCGAGCGCGTCTTCGAACAGATGCGGCTTGGCGACGACCCCGCCGGTTACGTCGAGAGGATTGGTGGCGGTGCAGAAATCGGGAAGCACATTCGACAATTTCTCGATCGTTTCCGGCGCAAACGGAACAAGTTCCACTCCCGCCGCGGCGGCCGCATCAGCAACGATCTCGCACGCGCCGCCAGAGATCGAAAGCATTCCCAGTCCGCCCTTACCGACCCGCCCGGTATGGCCGGCGAGTGCGGCGGTCAGCACGGCATCTTCGAGAGCATGTACGCGGATGATGCCGTAGTGCTGGCACACGGTGTCGAACGCAGAATCATCGCCAACGAGCGCACCCGTGTGGGCAGCGGCGACCTGGGCGCTCAGCGGGCTGGCGCCGACTTTTATCATTACGAGTGGCTTCGAGTGCTGCTGAGCCAGCTCCGCCATCGCTACGAAGCGCTCGGGATTGCGGACCGTTTCGATGAAAAAGCAGATAGCGCCTACTCGGTCGTCTTTGATGATCTGTGGAGCAATCTCGGTGAAGTCGATGTCGGCTTCATTGCCGGTCGCGACGATGTGGCTGAGACCAATCCCTTGCTGATGGGCGAAGCGAGCCATCCCGCTGGCAATCGCACCGCTCTGGGAGATGATCGCCAGGTTTCCTACACGAAGCGGGACCTGAGATTTCATCGTGCAGGCCGCAGTCCGGTCGACATAATTGATAAAGCCGAGGCAGTTCGGCCCCATCATGCGGATGCCATTCTCGTGCATCTTCGTCAGGAGCGCATTTTGTTTGGCCTGACCCTCGGATCCAAGCTCTCCGAAACCGGAGGCAAGCACGATGGCGTAGCGGACCCCTGCCTGCGCAGCTTCTTCGACCTTCTCGATGATCCCGTCACCCGGGATCATGAACACCGCGATGTCCACCTTGCCCGCCAGTTCGCCCATGTCGCTGATGGTCGCCCGGCCATGTGCCTCGCCGCCGCTGCGCGAAACGAGATAGATATGCTCGTCGAAGCCGATCAATTTGCTGGCCGCATATGCGGTGCGGGAGAAGGCAGAGCGATCACTCGCGCCAATCAAAGCGACACCCTTTGGGTTCAGGAAACCGTCGAGCGAGGCTAATTTTGTCGTGAGGGTTGCGTCAGCGGTCATCAAGTCTTCTTTCCAAGAAAAATGATTGCCTGCCCTATTAGACTGTTCCTAAGAAATCAGGAAGTTCCTCGGTAGGAACAGGCGGGGTTGTTTAAAGCCACTCCGAAACCCGGGGCATAGCCTCGGTATTTCTCACAAGGCCCGCCCCAGCTATCTTTGCGGCGCATCCCTTGCATGCATTGACAAGATCGTCAAGTTTGTCTTTGCTGGCGCTATCGGTGGTCGAAACAGCTGAATCTGATCCCCGGAATGGGAGGAGAATGCTGGGCTTCGAACCTGTCCCGATACGTCGGAAGACGATTGGCTGGTCGCCATTGGCTGAACACTAGACTGGGCCTGCCATAGTTATATTGGGTTCCGACTCCCCACCAATGAGGTGCTCGAGCTCATGAGGCGAAAGGACGTCATTTGAAGTGTATCGGCCTGCATGCGCGACGAACCTGTTTGAGAGGGCTTAGATGAATTGCATGGAGCAGCTTTTCAGCCCCTTGAGCCTGGCGCGGGGGAAGAGCTTCAGCAACCGGCTCGCTTTGGCGCCGCTCACCAATCTCCAAAGCGGCGACGATGGGACCTTGTCGGAGGACGAGTTCAATTTCCTCGTCAGCCGCGCCCGCAGCGGGTTCGGTTTGGTGATGACCTGCGGTGCCACCGTGCATCCGCTCGGAAAAGGCTACCCCCGTCAGCTGGGGATCCATTCGGATCAGCATTTGCCGGGGCTGGAGCGCCTGGCGAACGCCCTGCGGAAAGCGGGTGCGATCAGTTCGGTTCAGATCATGCATTCAGGTGCCCGCGCGAAAGTGGAACTGATCGGAGCCCAGCCCGTCGGCGTGGTCGATGATGAGGCGGGCGTGCGCGGCCTTTCGACCGGCGAGGTCGACCAAATGGTCGAAGACTTCATCATCGCTGGTCTACGCGCCGAAAAAGCCGGGTTCGACGGAATCGAACTTCACGCCGCTCACGGTTACCTCCTCTGCGAATTCCTTGACCGGGCGCGCAATCATCGTGTTGATCGCTACGGCGGCTCGGCGGAAGGCCGCTCGCGTGCGCTGATGGACATCCTGTCGGGCCTGCGCGAGAGGGCCGGCCCGAGCTTCCAGATAGGCGTGCGGCTTTCGCCGGAGCGCTACGGGATCGACTTCGCGGAAATATTGGACCTTGCACAACGTATCATGGCCTCCGGCATGAGCGACTATATCGACATATCCTGCTGGGACACATTCAAGGAGCCCGACGATCCGGCATTCAAGGGACGTTCGATCATGGACTGGTTTACCGATCTGAGCCGCGGTGCGACTCGTCTGGGCGTCGCCGGCAAATTGACAACGGCCCGGAACGTCTTGGAATGCTTGCGGCGGAATGCTGATTTCGTGCTCATCGGGCGCGGTGCGATCCTCCACCATGATTTCCCAAAACGGATTTCGTCGAACCCCGACTTCACGAGCGCGACTTTGCCCGTCAGCCGCGCCTATCTCGAAGACGAAGGGCTTGGGGGGCATTTCATAGACTATATGGCAACCTGGGCGGGCTTCGTGTCTGAAGAGCGCTGTTGAATCGGGTCTGGGCTTCGCCGGATATTTGCCGGAGAAATATGATACTCATGTGCCTATGGTAGACCGTAGCCACAATGCCACCCGCGAGGTTCGCGATCGTCCGGCGATGTTTGTAGTTGCCTCGATCCCTTTTGACGGGTGCCTGTGACGCTGAACGAGCGCGCCTGCTCGCCGGCAATAGGCCTGCCACGCGGCGATATAATCGCCGGTTGGTTGACGGAGTGATCCAGGACTTCGCGCCCGCCGAGCGCTGGATTTTTGTTGACATTTTCGTCAACTACCCACAAATATTCTTGCTCGTGCATTGAATCTGCGCATGAATTGAAGAGGATCGGACATGAAGGATAGAGTCGCGTTGGAGCGGACTGCGCGGGCGAACAGCGAGCGGTTCAATTTTCAGGCTGATGGATTTGAGATCTCGCCTGGTCCTTTTTTCGATGCTCAGGAGGTTGAGGTGATCGCCGAGCATGCGCGGCGTGTTCTCAACGGCCAATATGAAACCGGCGTTGCGCCGCGCACGAACAGCGGCGGGCCGGAGGTCGACAAGCATCCCCCCTACATCGAGGCATCGATGGCGCACGACGCTGACGACGTTCTGGCGAAGGCAATCCGTAATCCCCGGATCGCGGAGTGGGCTGCAAAGATCAGCGGCGCCAAGCGCTTGAAGATCTGGGGCGCGTCGATCATGACCAAATATCCTGGCGGCGAGGCCAAGACCGTTGTTGGCTGGCATCAGGACCAGTTCTACCTCGACAGGATTATAGCCGGTCCTTCTATCAACCTCTGGGTTGCGCTGAGCGACGTATATTCGGAGAGCGGCCCGGTTCGGTTCATTCCCCGATCGCATCTTTGGGGGCGTAAATATGAAACTCGCTTCTTCGATTCCGACGTCGAGAAGCAGAAAGGGATGATCGAGGTTCCCGAAGGGGAGGTGTGGGAAGAGGTCGAGGCTGTTCTCCCGGCAGGTTGGGCGTCTGCGCACCACGCGGGAACGTTGCACGGAAGCGGCGCCAACAGCAGCGAGGGCTCCCGTCTTAACCTTCTGATCAATGCCGGCATCGACGATTTCAGTGTCTTGCCCGACAGCTACTTCGCCACGCGTGTCGATGACGATCGTGCAACGCCCGTCATCTATCCCGTCGCCGCGTGACATGTGAAGGTCGAGCCCGTTCCGAACTTCGCGTAAGGAATGGGGCTCGACCAGCTGGCCTGCAATATCGAGCGCTGAGCAAGTTTGGCTGACGCCTGACGTGACGGCTGGCAGATCCCGCAGTGTGGCTGCCCGCTGTTGTGGATGCTGACATTGTGCCGGAGGGCGCCGGCACCAGCGGCGGCCGCATTGGTGTACGGCCTGTTCTTATCAGAGCCGGCGCCATCCTTTTGGCCGATGCTCCGAAATCGCCATGGGCTGGTTCCCGACTTGCCAATTGCGGCTGGGGAGGCCGGGACGATCTGCCGAAGTCTGAGACGGGCTTGGAGCGGAGTCGTACTCGCCACGAATGCATGTAAACCCGGTCGCTTGCTTGACGCTGCTGTCAGATTTGGGCAGGGTGCAAGTCTTGTTTTGGAGGCAGAGATGGGCGCGGAAATAGCCGAAAAGTTTCGTGGAGAACTGCTGGACGCAGACGGCCATGTCTACATGGAGCCGTCGGCCTTGGCGGAGTTCGC
>Ga0068863_100002446_pt1 | contig 18448 bp, 10 predicted proteins | sample KBSSwiS62_FD_66596 | JGI IMG/M metagenome (GOLD analysis project Ga0068863, IMG submission 66596) | Switchgrass rhizosphere microbial communities from Kellogg Biological Station, Michigan, USA - KBS Switchgrass S6-2 | ecosystem: Host-associated > Plants > Roots > Rhizosphere > Soil ...
TCGGTGACGGTCGCGACCTGGGAGAGCTTGGTGTAGGTGTAGGTCGTCGTCAGCCCGGACGGGTAGCTGTCCGAGGTTTCCTTGGCGGTGAGGCGGCGGCCGATCTCGTCGTAGGTGTAGTCGTGCACCAGGCCGGCGGGGTCCTGGTCGTGGCGTAGGTCGCCCTTCGAGTCGTAGCCGTAGCTGGTGACCTTGCCGCGGGCGTCGGTGGTGGAGGCGAGCAGGCCGGCGGGTTCGGTGCCGCCGCCGACGGCGGCCTCGGTTCCGGCGGTGTAGGCGGACGTGGTCGTGATGCCGGTCGGGAAGGCGGCGGTCGGCGGGCTGGTCGTCGAGACCAGGTTGCCGAGGGCGTCGTAGCCGTAGGACGTCTTGTAGGTGTCGTCGGTCGGTGAGGCGGAGCGGCCGTCGCGGTGGGCGACGATCAGGTCGTCGCGGGGGTCACCGGGCGGTCCGTTGTAGTAGTCGTAGTACTCGGTGATCGGCCAGGTGCCTGACGCGTCGGCGAACCGTACGGTGGTGCGGGCCAGCACGTTGCCATGGGCATCGGTCTGGTAGCTGGTGACGTTGCCGTTCTCGTCGGTGGTCTGGGCCAGGAAGCCGTCGTCGTTATAGGTGAACGTCTTCGTGCCGGTCGGGCCCGCTTTGGACAGCAGCTGGCCGTAGACCGAGTAGGTCCAGTCGGTGTTGGTGCCGGCCGGGTCGGTGGTGCGGACGACGATGTTCGGGCTGGTCGCGGTGACCGCGTAGGTGGTGCGGTGCCCGAGGCCATCCTCACGCCAGGCGACGGTGCCGTCGCTGTTGTAGCCGACCTTGGTGTTCAGGTTGCTTTCGGGCAGAGAGACCTGGGTGAGCTCGCCGGCGGAGTTGTAGCTGTAGCTCGACCCGGTGGTGAGGCCCGGCGTGGACACGCCGGTCAGGCGGCCGGAGGTGTAGCTGTACTTCCAGGTCAGCGCACCGCCGTTCGCGGCGACCGACGGGGTGGAGACCTGGGCGATGTGGGTGTTGTCGGAGGTCCAGGAAAAGGTCAGCGCGCGGCCGGACGTGGTGTTCGTGGCCGTCGTCAGCCGGGAGTTGGCGTCATAGGCGAGGGCGACCTGGTTGCCCGCCGGGTCGGTGGTGGTGACCAGCTTGCCATCGGAGCGGAAAGTGTCGGAGGTGCCGCCCTTCTCGGTGAGCTGGGTGGCGGCGGTGGTGGTGAAGGTGTCGATGCGGCCGGCGCCGGTCGCATCGGCGTAGGGGCCGGCGCGGCTGGCGTACAGCAGCGCCGGGTCGTGCGCCGACAGGATCTGGGTGCCGTTACGCAGCACCGAGATCGACGTGCGGGAGGTGACGATGCTGAGCATGTCGGACGCGGTGCAGCAGGCGCCGGCCGCGGTCGCGACCGTGGTGTCAGTACCCGCGACCCGTTTGATCAGCTGCCAGCTGTTCGACGCCGGTTGCGCGACCAGGCGCCAGTAGTTGGCCGTGTCCGCGACCCGGAACGCGACGCCGACGCCGGCCTGGGCGACAGGTTCGGTAAAGGTGATCGTGCCGTCGGCGGCACCGCTGACCGTGGTCAGGTTGTGCCCGGAGCCGCCGGCGGTCGCCAGCTTGGCGCTGTTGTTGTCGATACCCCAGGTGCCGGCCAGATCGGTGATGGCCTCGCCGTCGTCGGTGACTCCGAGGCCGGTGGAGGTGTTCGCGCCGGTGAACGTCGCCCGGTGTCCCTCGGGCGTGATCGTCAGACCGTCGATCCGGCCGGTGCCGGTGGACTGGGCGTACAACCCGGCCTTCGTCACGGTCGAGAACGCGCTGTCGGTGGCGGTGCCGACGACCGTGCCGTTGCGCAGCATCTGCAGGGTGCTGCCGACCATCCGCACGCCGTAGGTGTCCGTCGTCGCGCAGCAGGCCCCCGCGACGGTCTTGACGGTGGTCTCGAGGCCGCCGACGCGTTTCGCCAGGACCAGGGACGTTCCGTTCTCGTAGAGCATCCACATGTTGTTCGGGTCCTGGACCCGGAACGCGACCCCGAGCCTGGACTGCGTCGTCGGTGTGGAGAACTGAATCGTGCCGTCCGCCGGCGCCGGCACAACCGCTACCGACCGGAGCAGACCCGCCGTCGCAAGGTAGGCGGAGTTGTTCGAGATGCCCCAGGTGCCGGCCAGCGCCTGCCAGGTCTCGCCGGTGTCCGTCCCGCCCAGAGTGCTGTTCGAGTCCGCGCCGGTAAACGACGCCACCCGCGGCTTGGACGCCTGCAGTGACGAGTAATAGCCGTGTTCCGGCTGGTAGGTGCCGTCGCCGTTACGGCCGAACCGGGTGGTGCGGCCGTCGCCGTAGCGGATCTGGATATTGCCGGGACCCGACGTGTCCGCGGCCGCGGCCATGTCATACGGCGTCGTCCAGCCGGTGCCGAACAGGCCGTCGGTCGTGCTCCTGGAGTTGTAGGTGCGGGCCACTGACCCCGTCGGGCCGGCGCCCTGCACGGCCGCGTCGGTGACCTGGGTCGTGAAGTTCTGGGTCAGCGGATTGACCCCCGCGACGGCGGGCGCGTAGGCGTTCGCGCCATAGTCCGCGCCGGCTGTCGAGTTGTAGTTCACCGGTTCCAGGACCAGCGGCGACGTCCACAGGCTTTGCGACGTGCCGTCGGATACCTGGGCGCGCCAGTAGTAGAGCTGTCCCCAGGCCAACGGTGTCGGTGGGGCCCAGATCGGCCAGGGCGTCCAGCCAGAGGACTGGCAGGAGCCCGAATCCGCGTCCGTTCCGGTGCACAGCTCGAACTGGTAGGAGATCGGGTCGTGGTCGGGGTCGAGCGCGAGCACGCCGAGCACCGGCTGGGTCGACGACACCTCGGAACCCGACAGCGGCGAGACCCCGACGATGTACGGCGACTGGTTCACGCCGGGCGACACGTTTACCGGGGTGGCGAGCTCGCCGACGCCCTGGTCGGAGAACCACGTCGTGCCGACCTGCTCCATGTCCCAGCGGATCACGTAACTTCCGGCCGACAGGCTGGAGAGATCCACGGACGCGTTCACGTCCACGGACTGGCCCGACGACACCGTCGTCGGGATCGGCGTCTGCACCCCTTGGTGGATCAGCTCCCACGTGTTCGACGCGTCATAGATGTGGTACGACAGCGCATAGCCAGCGCCCGAGCTCCACGTCGTCTGGCCGGTGTTCGTCAAGCGGACCGTGATCTGCCCAGGGCTGGTCGACGTCGGCGGCACCGACCAGGTCGCGCTCCCCGACGGGAACGAGTAGGACGCGCCGTAGGGGGTCCATTCCAGCTCGAGGCGCGGGCGATCGTCCGACGCCGGGTCCGCCGGATTGCACCAGCAGTTGTTCGAGTAGAACGACTTCAGCCACTGCACGTCGGTGTCCGACGTCGTCAGCCCCAGGCCGAAGTTGGTCGTCGGGTCGTGGGTCCAGGTGTTCACCAGGTTGCTCAGCCGGGTGTCGTAGTCCCCGATGAACTCCCAGGACGCGCCGCAGGAAGAGCTGCCGTCGTCGGCGAACGACTTGTTGGCGACCTCACCGCCGAGCGTCGCGCCCGGCCAGGTCATGTTCCCGCCGTACCAGGGGATCGTCACCTGCCGCAGGCTCACCGGATGAGGCGTGCAGCCGCTCGCGGAGAACCAGTTGAAGATCTTGACGTGCGCGTTGGTCACCGTCGCGTTCGTCAGTGACGCGTCGCCCGGGAAGCTCAGGTACCCGTGCACGATGTCGTTGTTCGGCGAGTAGTACCCGGCCTTGATGTCCAGCGCGGAAGCGTAGTTCGTAGAGGGGCTGGCCGAGGACACGTACGTGTCGTCGGCGCCGGTCAGCAGCGTCGACACACTCGGGTCGACGTTCACCGGGAACACCCGCTCAGGCGCGGTCAGCCAGGCCTTGTCGAGGTCCATCTGTAGCGCCTGCTGACCGTTCGCCAGCTTGATCAGGCGGTAGGTCACCCCGTCGGACCAGGCCTGGAAACCCTCCGGCGTCGTCGGCCGGGAGTCGGCCATCGAGCCGTGCGGGATCAGCGCCCGCACCTTGCCGGCCTTGTCGGCCAGCTCGACGTCGCCGTTGTCATTCAGCCGCGCGGTCAGCCCGGACAGCGTCAGCGGATACACCCAGCTCGTCGGCGCCTGCGCCGACCTGAGGACCAGGACCTCCTTCATTCCATCGGCGGTCGGCCCAAGCTCGACGTCGGCCTGGTCCCGCACCCCGGTGAACGTCGCCTTCGACCCGTCCACCTTGGCCGCTACCCCGGCGGCCTGTGCGATTCCGAAGCCGAACGACAGGCCGCCGCCCAGGTCGATGCTGCCCAGCTGGGCGTCGTTCGCCTTCGGGGCGACCTCCAGCCCCGCCTGCGTCGACTTCGCGTGCAACCGGCCCTTGTCCCCGGCGACCAGCGACGTGTCGATCCCGACCCAGCCGCCCTTGGAGTCCTTGAACCGGTCCGACCCCATCGTCTCCTCGGACGTGTAGGTGCCGTCCGGGTTGTGGAACACCTCCGATGACCCGGTCCGCAGCTGCGGCACCTCGGCCCGGCCCGCCTGCGGCTTCATCTCGCCACTCGCGTCCGGCTTCGTCACCGCCTGCGCTCGGGACGGCCCAAGCTCGGCGCCCCGCGGCGTCGACGCGGCCCTGGCCGCCTCGTCCGCCGACGGTTTCTGGGGCGTGAACGGAACCTGTTTCAATGGCTTGATCGTCGCGCCCGTCGACGCCACCGCTCCCGCCACCGTGGGAACCCGGCCCTGCAACGTCGCCGGCCCGGTCTTCGCCGATCCCTGCGTCGCCTTGGTAGGCACGAGGTGGGCCTTGTTCGCGGCGCTGCCCGACGACGAATCCGGCAGTTTGTCAGAGCCCCGGAACGGGTTCTGATCCGCGATCGGCACCGCCTTCGGCTTCGCCGGCACGTCCAGGACGACCAGGCCGAGGACGGCGAGCAGCACCGCGAGCAGCGGCGCGACCCGGCGCACGCGGGCGTCGCGCCGCCACATGCGACGGCCGAAGGAGGAGGGGCGGCGGGACGCGGAGCTGTGCCGGCCGGTCATCAAAGGGCTCCCGAACAAGACGTGAACAGGGAAAAGCCGAACGGCGAGAAACCAGCCCGGGCAGCCGCGCCCGCGCCGTTTACCTGCCCTTGAGCGCTTTCCCGGCAACGACGCCGACGCTTTCATGGCAGCACAAAGAAGGCCTAGGTAAAGAAAGATCGAAAACAGTGCGTGGACCGCTTCGTACACGCACGACCACCAGACTCGAGACCGACAGAACGTCCGATCTCAGGACTGGCGCACGCCACGCCGAGTGGCGGGCGTCAGCATGCCACCAAACCCAGAACACACACAACCCTGTAGCGGAGAATCACATCCGAGATCTTCGGTAGCAGCACGGACAGTCACCGCTACACGCAAGTAGAAGTTCCCTGTCGAGCGGCGCGCCACCCCAAGAGGACAGGCGCCCCAGACTGATCCGGCCGCCAATCGAGATCAACTTCAAGCCATCTACCTGCACAGTTGTCCACTTCTGAAGATTTCTGTGCGTTCCTTGTGTCGCACGGCCGAAGAGGTGGCACTATGGGCGACCGCGTCCTCCTGACACGTATTCACCCGCCCACTGGCTATGCACCGCTTCGGCACACGGATCGCGCTGAACGCGGAACGTCACCTCACTCCTTCGGTAGTCGGCACACGGTCAACGCCCCCCGCAGCACGAGGAACACCTGGCCCCACCAACACAACCCGCCGCGCCACCCGCGGCGATTTCGCCCTGCCCTTTGACGGCCACGCGCTTACCGCCCACTGGCCAGCGCTCCTGCCTGCCCCAAACCGCGCGCCACTCACCGCGCCCAGTCGCCGCGTTTTCTCGGTGAAGGTCGGAAGGAACCGTGACGAACATGAGCCGGCACACCCGCCCGACCACCGGAACCCCACACACCACACCGCCCCAGCCCACGCCCGAACCCGAGGCCGGTCCCGCGGCGGACGCCGCCGCGGCGCCCGCTCCGCCGCGCACTGACACCATCCGCCTGGACCACGAACCTCTCGCCGCCACCCGCGTCGCCGGCTCGCACGACCTCCCACCAGACGACCCCGAAGACGCGGATCCCGACACTCCGAGCACGCGCCGTGGAACGCACCGCGCGAAGAGAAAGCAAGCGCGCGGCCGCCACGCCCGACCCCTCGGCAACGCCCAGAAGCCCTCCGCGCGTCACCGCAAGCCCGCGACCACAAGCCGGACCGTCCGCCGAGCCCAGGCCATCGGCCTGCCGACCCTCGGCCTCCCCGCGATCATCCTGCTGCTGATCTTCACGGTGGGACCCTCCGACGGCGACAGCACGGCCACCACCACAACCGCCCCACCAACCGCCGCTACCAGCTACCCCATGCCCTCGCTCAACCCCAACGGACTCCCCGCCGGCTACGCCACAGCGGGCACCAACGGCCAGATCCCCACCGGCGCCCTGGCGAGCGCCGCCGCCGATCCCGGCACCACACCCGATCTCGTCACCCTCGCCGCCGCCGAACGCCAGATCCCCGCCCCGGTCCTCGCCGCCTACCAACAGGCCGCCACCACCCTCACCGGCGAGCAGCCCGGCTGCCACCTACGCTGGCAACTCCTCGCCGGCATCGGAAAAGTCGAATCAGGCAACGCGACCGGCCGCCAGATCAGCGCCGACGGAACCGTCACCCCGACGATCCTCGGCCCCCGCCTCACCGGTGGCGGCGGCTTCGCCCGCATCCTCGACACCGACCACGGCACCCTCGACAACGACACCAGCTACGACCGCGCCGTCGGACCCCTGCAGTTCCTGCCCGGAACCTGGAAAGGCGCCGGCCGCGACGGGAACAGCGACGGCCGCAAGAACCCCAACAACATCCACGACGCGGCCCTCGCCACCGGCGACTACCTGTGCGCCCACCACCGTGACCTCACCGACCCCGCACAGCTCAACGCCGCCATCCGCGCCTACAACCCCTCAGACACCTACGTCCGCGCCGTCCTCGCCTGGACCACCGGGTACACCGCCACCGAACCCACACCCATCCCAGCCGCCCCCGCCGCCGATCCCCCGACCAGCCCCAGCACCCCCGACCAGACCTTCCCGATCTTCGAGCTCACCCCCAACCAGACCACCCCGGCCAGTACACCCACCCCCACCTGCCCGACGATCACCCTCACCGCCAGTAGCCTCACCGCCACCCTCACCGCCACCACCCTCGACCTCACCGGCCGTTACATCCCGGCCGTCGGCAGCGACCCCGACGGGGTGGTCAGCCTCCACACCACCGCACGGACTCCTACCGGCGAGGTCCTCGTAGAGTCGGATCGGGCCCTGCCCGCCGCACCTGGCGACCTCCCCGTCCTCCTCACCCAACTACCTGTCGACAAGCTCACAGCTCCCGGCCGGACCAGCACCATCGCTCTGACGCTCACCATGAGCGCACCCGACTGCCCGGCCCGCGCCCTGACCACGCTCAGCATCACCAACATCACCCTGGCCACCACAACACCCACGCCCACCCCGGCCTCGACAAGTACGCCGACCAGTACCACTGAGGGCACTTACCCGATCTTCGAACTCACCCCTGACCAGACCACACCCTCGGCGCCCAGCCCCAGCCCCAGCCCGACTCCGAGCCCGACCCCGTGACAACCATCAACTACTGACCGGTTCCAGCCACGAAACCCACCGGTCGGTGGCGATCACCGATGTAGATGTCGAAGGGGCCGCCACGTTGGAGCGTGATCGCCCTGTACTGGCCGGCGAGCTCAACGGCATCGCCGACCAGGCAGACGAGGCACACTGGCCCGTCCCATCACGTGCTTCAGGCGTGGCTGGTGATCCGCTGTTGCTCGATCTGCCGGATCAGGCCGTGGGTGGTGCGATCATGGTCGAGCACCGAGTCGGTCAACGGATTCACGATCCCGCGTAGCGCGGAAACGGCCGACCACCAGCGCGGGGCGAAGATGCGCTGTGCCCGCGTTTCCAGTCCGCGGACCAGCCCGTCGGCGACGACCTCCGGCTCGGAGAAGGCGCCGAGCGGCCCGCGGAACGCGTGGTTGAAGAGCCGGTTGAGGAGCTCGTCATCCTGCGTGGAGTGGGTGATCGTCGTCTTCGTCCAGCTCGGATAGAGAACGCTCGCCGAAGCCCCGTGCGAAACGAGCTCGGCGCGTAAACTGCGGGCGAGCATCTCGACCCCGGCCTTGGACGCGCCGTACGCAGAGTTCAGGACGGCGTTGAGGAACGAGTAGCCCGATCCCGTGACCACGACCTGGCCCTTGTTCTGCACGACCTGATCCAGCGCAGGCTTGATCGTGCGGACGACGCCGAGCAGGTCCACCTGGATGACTCGCTCGTAGCTGGTCAGATCTGCTGTCAGGAGAGACACGGCCGGGTCGTTCGCGATGCCGGCGTTGGCCCACACGACATCGAGACGGCCGAACTCGGCAACAGTCGCCGCGACGGCCGCAGCCATCCGACCGACGTCGGTGACGTCCGCCGGGAACGGAAGCGCACTACCGGCCGGTAACTGCGCGGCGAGCGCGCCGACGGCATCGCTGGACAGGTCGACCAGCGCCACTTTCGCGCCCTTCGCGACGAGCTTGCGAGCACTCGCGGAGCCGATGCCGCCGCTGGCGCCGGTGATGAGGAGGACCTTGTCGGTCAGGTCGTAACGAGGCATGACGGTGACTCCAGGGGTTGGCGATCAGCCGCTGACGGGACGTGACGGGTGAGGAAGCCGAGTTGGTCGGCGATGTTCTGTTCAAAGGCATCGACCGGGGCCTGCTCCGTGTGGACGCCGGGCCCGGGGGGTGTAGAGCCAGGGGGTGTAGAGCCAGGCGGAGCACGTGCCGTTGCCTGCTGTGAAGGTCACGTCGGTGCGCGTCACGACACCAAGAATATGGAATCGCTTCCAAATATGGAAGCAATTCCATGATTGGTGGCGGTTACGCTTCTGGTGTGACCACCGAGACGAGGAGCCAGCGACGAGCGGCGGCCAACCGTCGTGCCGTGGTGGACGCCGCCCGGGAGATCGTCGCCACCGACGGAGCCGACGCCCTGACCCTGGAAGCCGTCGCCGAGCGTGCCGATGTGGCCGTGCAGACCATCTACAACAGGGTGGGCGGCCGTTCTGCTCTTCTGACCGCGGTGGCGGAGCGGGCCATGGAGGAGAGCCGGGTCTACATGGACGCCGCGTATGCCTCCAAGGGCAGTGCCGAGGAACGCCTGATCCTCGCAGCAACCGCGTGGGCGCGGTTCGCCCGGGAGCGTCCTCACGAGTTCCGGATCTTCGTCGAACCGCCGGACGTGCCGGAGGCCGTCGAAAGGATCGCCGAGCTGACCCGGACCCAGAACGGCAAGCTCGCCGCCGCGATCCGTGACTCCATCGACGAGGGCATGGCCCGTTCCGACCTCGACTGCGACGAGCTGGCCACCGTCTTCTGGGCCACAATCAACGGACTTCTCGCCCTGTCATGGCGACCTGGACGACTCGGTGCAGCCCCAGACGAACTCGACCGCCTGCTCGCCACCTACCTCGCCATCACCACCGACGGACTCCGCAGCCGCTCGAAACGCTGACGGGGCGACCCCGGGACGTGGCGCGCCGGGCACTGGGACTGCTCGGGCTCGAGGGGGCTCAGCAGACGCTGTGATCAGGGAAGATTCCAGCGTCCGCCCCTGCGCCGTGGCGAAGAACAGCGACTGGGACGCCGTGTAGTACGCCGCGCCCGCCCACAGATTGCGCCAGGCGCAGGCTGTGCTCGCTCCGTAGCTCCGTCAGCACCCAGAAGCGGCGGATGTGAGCGACATCACACGGAACGGCGCGGCATCTGGCGACCCTGCAGGGACTGCCGAAAAACGATCTTGAGGCCGGCTCTCCTTGGCGGAGAACCGGCCTCTGACCTGCTGCGATGTGGTCGGGGTGGCGGGATTTGAACCCACGGCCTCTTCGTCCCGAACGAAGCGCGCTGCCAAGCTGCGCCACACCCCGAAGACCAACGGTCGTCAGCATACCCGATGGATCAGGCGATGCAGGGGCCGGGTTCGCCGCGCCTGGCGCACCACTCGGCGGCGATCGAGGGAAACACCCTCACGCTGGCCGACACGATCATCTTGATGGTCGACGAACGTGTTCCGGTGGCCGGCACGCCGGTCCGCGAACTGTACGAGGTCGCCAACCACTACGAGGCGCTCGCCTCGACAGCCAGGGCACGCCCAGCCTGGCTCGCCTCCTCGCGATCTCCCTCGCGGACGGGGCCGGCCGCGCCGCGACGTGACAGCCCGGCGGCACTCAGCCCGGCGCTCAGCCCGCGGGCACCAGGGTGAGCAGGGTCGCCTCGGGGCGGCAGGCCAGGCGGATCGGGGCGTAGGGGGAGGTCCCCAGGCCGGCGGAGACGTGCAGCCAGGAGGTCCGTTCGGCTCCGGTCGCATCGGTCGCCTGCCAGCGGGACAGGCCGCGGGCTCGGCTGGGGTCGAGTCCGCAGTTGGTGACCAGCGCACCGACGAACGGCAGGCGGATCTGACCGCCGTGGGTGTGGCCGGACAACGTCAGCTGGACGCCGTCGACGGTGAAAGCGTCCAGTACCCGAGGCTCGGGGGTGTGCGAGAGTCCGAGGGCGACGTCGACGCCCAGTTCCGGCGGGCCGGCCACGAGTGCGGGGCGGTCACGCCGGGAGCGGGCGTCGTCGACGCCGCGGACGTCCAACCGGCGGCCGGCGATCGTCAGGACGTCATGCACGTGCGTCATGTCCCGCCAGCCCGACTCGACCACCAGGTCCTTGGCGAACCCGGCCCAGTCCAGCGCCGGCCCCTTGGGCGCGCCTGACGGGTGCCGCCTGAGGTAGTGGTGCGGGCTGCGTGGCCTCGGGACGTAGTAGTCGTTGTTGCCCGGGATGAACACGCCGGGAAACGAGTACAGCGGTTCGAGCGCGCCGAGCAGCGGTTTGGCCGAATCGGCATGGGACAGTACGTCGCCGGTCATCGCCACCAGGTCGGGCACCAGCCGGGCCAGCTCCCCCAGCCACCGGAACTTGCGCGTCTGTCCTGGCGTCACGTGCAGGTCGGAAAGGTGCAGGATGCTCAGCGGTGGCATGCCCGGCGGGAGGACCGGCACCTCCCGTCTGGTCAGCGTGTACGCGTCCCGCTCGTACAGTCCGTATCCGAAGGTGGCGGCGCCCAGCAGCGCGAGCCCGGCCGCTCCCCGGCCCGCTGCCCGGCGGGCCGTCAACCCGGCCGTCCGCGTTTCGCCTCGCATCCTTCCAGTCTTACCCACCGTCGACGGCTCAGTATCACCACCGCCACTCCGTCAGCTGCGTGCTCCGGCCTCGCCCTCGCTATGCTCCGGGGAGACCTCCGCACGCCGCCTCCGGCGTGTCAGGCGGGGGCGCCCCGCCGCGCCCGGAACGCCCGCGACGCGGGCACAGCGAAAATAAGGGTGACCGGACTTCGGGCACGAACCTAGGCTGCGGGAATCATGAACACCTTGAAGGAGCGGCTGCGCGCCGACCTGACGACGGCGATGAAGGCGCGAGACGAGCTGCGGACGTCGACGCTGCGGCTCGCGCTCGCGGCGGTGAAGGAAGCCGAGGTGGCCGGGAAGGCCGCCCATGAGCTGTCCGACGCCGAGGTGGAGAAGGTGCTGGGCCGGGAGGTCCGCAAGCGCCGCGAGGCCGCCGAGGCCTACGCGGCCGCGGGCCGCGCCACCCAGGCGGCCCGGGAGGGCTCCGAGGGCGACGTCCTGGCCGACTATCTCCCCAAGCAGCTCGGTGACGACGAGCTGACCGCGATCGTCGAGAAGGTGCTCGCCGACGGGGACTTCGCCGGGCCGAAGGCGATCGGCCCAGCGATGAAGGCCGTGCAGGCCGTCGTCGCCGGGCGGGCCGACGGCAGCAAGGTCGCCGGACTCGTCAAGGCCCGCCTGACGACCTGACCGGCGGGGAAAGGTGACCAGTGAACCTTTTCCATTGCCGCGGACGACCAGGACCGACCTGAACCAGGAGACGCATAAATGGAAAAGGTTCAGTCATACGTCGTGGTCGCGACCAGGCTGTGATCTGGGCCACGGCGTATGACTGGAGCTGCTCCATCGTCGCCTTCGACCAGGACTCGATCGGGCGAGGTCTCGTGAGCCGGGAAGGCTCACCGGATCTACCAGCTCGGGTGGGCTGACGTTCGTCACCGGCGCGGATTGGTCCGGGCGCGAGGGCCGACGCCACCGGCGTCTGCACCGCCGTTCTGCCTCGTCCCAGGAGTCTGGCCCGGACCGTCGAGCTGGGCTGGACCGTCGAGCTGGGCCGGACCGTCGAGCTGGGCCGGACCGACGAGCTGGTCCTCGGCGGACAGTCCGGTGATGCGGCCGCCCGGGGCGACCAGCATGACGGGCTGGCCGGCGTCGAGCTGGCTGCCCGCGTGCGGCGACTGGGCGATGACGATGCTGTTCGGGTCGCCGTTCACCACCGCGGCCAGCCCCTGCGACTGCAGCAGCGCGACGGCCGCCTGGACCGGCTGGCCGACCAGGTTCGGCACGACCACCTTCGGCACCACCGGCTGGGTGGCGTCCGGCGGCGGCAGCGCCTCGACGGGCACGTTCTCGCCGTCGAGCGTCCCCCGCATCGCCCTCGCCCAGATCTTCGTCGGCAGGTCGCCGCCATAGACGTGGGCGTACCCGAGGACGCCCCGCAACGGATGGGTCTGCGGGCCGCGCGGGTCGGCGAGCGTGACCGCGGTGGCGAGCTGCGGGACGAAGCCGACGAACGAGGCGGTGGTGAAGTCCTCAGCGGTGCCGGTCTTGCCCGCGGCCGGCCGGCCGATCTGCCCGTTGCCGGTCGCGGTGCCGTGAGCGATGACGCCTTCGAGGACCGAGGTGACGGTGTCGGCTACCTGCGGCTTGAGGACCTGCTTGCAGGCGGCGGGCTTGGTGTAGTTGACCAGCCGGTCCGCTCCGCCGATCTGCTGGGTGATCGACGTGATGAAGTTCGGGTCGCAGCGTTCGCCGTGGGCGGCGATCGTCGCGTACGAGGTGGCGAGGTCCAGGGTGCTGATCTCGTTGGAGCCGATCACGAACGAGCCGTCCACCGAGCTGACGCCCTCGACGCCGTGGCACGGCGAATCGTTCTGCAGGTTCGACGTCTGCGTCTGCACCCGGCAGGAGGTGACCCCGAGCCGCCGCGCCATCTCGGCAATCTTCAGCACACCGACCTTCTCGGCGAGCTGCACATAATACGTGTTGACCGAATTCCACGTCGCTGTAGTCAGAGAGTAGAGACCAGCCTCGTTTGGGTCAGCATTCGCATAACAGTTGGACGGCTTCGGGTTCGGGAACCTGTCGGAGTGGTAGCAGCCCGGCGACATGAAGGTCGTCGACAGCGGGAGCCCCTGCTCCAGCGCCGTGGCCAGCGCGAACATCTTGAACGTGGAGCCGGGCGAGAAGGAGGTCTCCTTCGTCGGGTAGACCTCCTTTGTGTGCGTGAAGTCCGTCGTCGTCGTCGGGCCCTGGCCGTCCGCGGTCGCGCCGTAGTCACGGTTCTCCGTCAGCGCCAGCACATTGCCGGATCCCGGCTGGACCATCGCGACGCCGGCGGCCACCCGGTTGCCCGGCGGGACGATCGCCCGCGCCGACGCGTCGGCCGACGCCTGCGCGACCGGATCCAACGTCGTGTGAATGGTCAGCCCGCCGTCGAACAGCAGCTTGCCGGCGGCCGCGGTGCTCGGCGCGAAGGACCGGTCGGCGAGCAGCATCCGGCGGATCTGGGCGCAGAAGAACGGCGTCGACGAGTCGGCGCACGAGTCCTGCGAGTGCGGCTTCTGGTTGAGCGTCACGGCTGCCGCCTTGGCCGCGACGAGGTCGGCCGGGCTGATGTGGCCGTGGGTCCGCATGGCGTCCAGCACGAGGTTGCGCCGCTGCTGGGCCGCCTGGGGATGCTGGATCGGGTCGTAGGCCGTCGGGTTCTTCACCAGCCCGGCGAGCAGCGCGGCCTGCGGCAGCGTGAGCTGGGCGACGTCGACGTTGAAGTACCGTTTGGCCGCGGCCTGGATGCCATAGGCACCGTCGCCGAAGTACGCGATGTTCAGGTAGCCCTCGAGAATCTTGTCCTTGGGCATGTGCTGGTCGAGGTAGAGCGCGTAGCGGGCCTCCCGCAGCTTGCGGTCGACGGTCTGCGCCGTCGCCGCCTCGCGTTCGGCCGGTGTCGTCGCCGCCTGCAGCAGGACGTTCTTCACGTACTGCTGGGTGATGGTGCTCGCCCCCTGGGTGACCGAGCCGTTCTGCCGGTTCGCCACGTAGGCGCGGATCATGCCCTTGTAGTCGACGCCTGAATGCTGGTAGAAACGCGCGTCCTCGATGTCGACAATCGCATTCCGCATCACCTGCGGCACCTGTGACAACGGCACCACCTCGCGGTACTGATCGCCGATGAGCGTCGCGAGGACATTCCCCTGCGCGTCCAGGATCTGGGACGGCTGGACCAGCGGGCCGACGGTCAGGTTCTGCGGCAGCGCGAGAAATTCGTCGGCCCCAGCCTTGGCGGTAATCCCGACCAGGCCGGCAAACGGCGCCGCCAGCAGCGCGACGACGAGCCCCGCGGCGACACTCACAAACAGCGCGGCGGAAAGCCGCCGGGCAGTTAGTCCCTGGGTTGCGCGGTTTCCCGGGCGTGTTCGGCTTTCCTGGCGCGCGCGGCCGCCGTGCCGGAAACCGGCGCCCGCCGCCATCCGGGGGGTGCGTGCCCACATGGTTCGGAACCTCCGTCCGCCCCCAGCCCGATCCCCGACGGATGCACACCACTTGCCCATCGACGCCCGCGCGCCGCGTCGCTCCCCCCATGCGCGGACCACTGGTGGGGCACACCACCACCGGGTGGCGGGCTGAGGTTACCTCGCGTACCCGCCCGACCGCTGTTGCGTACCCGTCCACGCGAGTACGCCGCCCAGCCCGACACCCCCACTCTTGGGCAATCACACCGTTTCAACAACGTTCGCGGGGGAGCCAAGGGCTTGCCGGGCCCTGATCGAGCTGCGACCAGCTGATCGCCCACGCCGCGCGTTTCGGCAGGTCGGCTGCGGATCGGGCTATCGAGCCGGCGCTTCGACAGGCCGGAACGTGTCGCCGCCACAAGTGAGAAACGGACCAGTAAAAAATGAGCGGTCTTGTCACCCGAACGACACGCGGTTGTCACGGACGCTCCTACAGTCTGGTTCGACATCAATGGCCCGGACTAGTCATACCGATAACCACCCGAGTGGGGTCTGTGCCGTGGCCACCGCACTCCGTACGGTTTCGCACGACGCCAACGACGCCACGTCACCCGCACGGGTCCCTTGACCACGGTCTCTCTCGAAAGGCAGGTGGCATGACCAGAAGCCCAACCCCGGCCGTCTCGACGGCCCGTCGCTCCGGTACGGCCCATCTCGTCGGCGGCATCGCCGACGGCGACTGGACCGCGATGGCCGCGTGCCGCGACGTCGACCCGGATGAGCTGTTCGTGCAGGGCGCCGCGCAGAACCGGGTGAAGACCCGCTGCTTCGGCTGCCTGGTGCGGACCCAGTGCCTGGCCGACGCCCTGGACAACCATGTGGAGTTCGGCGTGTGGGGTGGCATGACCGAGCGGGAACGCCGCGCGCTGCTGCGGCGCCGGCCCGACGTCCGGTCCTGGCGGAAGCTGCTCGCGGACGCCCAGGCCGACCACCGCTCCACGTCCGCCGGCTGACGACACAAACCGGCGGACCAGCACCTCGACCGACCCACTTCCCGACGGACCCCGGCGCAGCGTCGCGCACGGGATCCCGGGAAGACGCGCCGGTGCTCGTCGCGCGCGACGACCGCGGCCCGGGCGAGGCGCCAGAGCTCACCAGGTCAGGGCGTCAAACACGGACGGTCAGGCCCGGCCAGCTCACAACTACCTTGGGTAGTATCGCTGTCGCCTTACAGGGATCACGCGGCGGCGCAATGATGCTTTTTAGTCATCCCGGGCGCAGGTTACTCAACCCGCCCGAGTGAGACGCTCGTCACCCGCCAGGGCGTCGCCGATCTCGCGCAGCCCGGCCAGGTCGTGTACGTCCTCCGCCAGCGCCTCCACCTCGACCACCGGCGTGTCCGGATGGGCCGAGGTGAACCGCTCGCACAGCCTCGACTCCCGCTCCGCCAGCCGCAGCCGGTCCGCGTGCACCCGCAGCACCGCGGCGGCCAGCGGGTGCTCGCCGTGATCGGTGAGGTTCTCCGCGGCCGCCAGGCTTCGTTCCGCGGTGAGGACTCGGCCGTCGCTGTGGTGCATCCGGTTGACCACCAGCCCCGCCAGCGGCATGCCGTCCGTGTCGAGGCGGTCGACGAAGTAGCTCGCCTCGCGCAGCGCCGCGACCTCGGGCGCCGCGACCACGACGAACGACGTCCCCGGCGCGCCGAGCAGGCGGTAGGTCTTCTCGGCCCGCTGCCGGAACCCGCCGAACATCGTCTCCAGGGCGGCGACGAACTGGCTGACGTCGGTCAGCAGCTGGGCGCCGATGACCTTCGTGAGCACCTTCGTGAACACGCCGAGGCCGACGCCGAGCACCTTCGCGTACGCCCGGCCGCCCGCCTTCGCCGGCGCCAGCAGCACCCGCAGCAGCCGGCCGTCGAGAAACGCCCCGAGCCGGCTCGGCGCGTCCAGGAAGTCCAGTGCCGAGCGGGTCGGCGGTGTGTCGACAACGATCAGGTCCCATTCCTCGGCCGCGTCCAGCTGCCCCAGCTTCTCCATCGCCATGTACTCCTGCGTCCCGGCGAAGGACGACGACAGCGACTGGTAGAAGGGGTTCGCGAGCAGCTGGGCCGCCCGGTCGGGGGTGGAGTGCGCCAGGACGATCTCGTCGAACGTCCGCTTCATGTCGAGCATCATCGCGTCGAGCCGGCCCCCGGCGGAGAGGTCGACGCCGATCACCTCGCGCGGGGTGTTGTCCAACTCGGTGAGGCCCATCGACTGCGCCAGCCGGCGCGCCGGGTCGATCGTCAGCACCACGACCGCCCGGCCCTGCTCGGCGGCCCGCAGCGCGAGCGCGGCCGCGGTCGTCGTCTTGCCCACGCCGCCGGACCCGCAGCAGACGATGATCCGCTCGGTGGCGAGCATCTCGTCGACGTCGAGGCGTGGCACGCCGGCCGGCTGCGGGCGCACCCGGGCTCGGATCCTGGCCGGCGAGCCGGCCGTGCCCACCTGCACCCCGCGGGGACCCGTCGCCTTCGCGGCGGGCTTCTTCGTCGCGCGGGCCCGCCCCCCAGTGCCGCCCGCCGGCGCCGTCACGGGACCATCCGCTGCGCGCGCAGCAGCTCCGCGAAGCGGTACATCATCCCCATGTCCATCCCGTCGGCCGTCAGCGGCAGCTCGTACACCGGCCGGTCCAGCGCCTCGACGGCGACCCGCTGCGCCGCCTCGAGCGCGACCCGCTCGGCGTGCTGCGCGGCCTCCCTGGCCAGTTCGGCGACCAGCGCGGCCGTCGGTTCGACGCCCGCCTCCTTGACCCCGGCGGCGAGCTCCTCCAGGTCCAGCGTGCCGGCGCGCGCGGCGCGCAGCTCGGCGGCGCCGAGCAGCGGCGGGCGGACCATGTTCACGATCACTCCGCCGACCGGCAGGTCGGCCGCGCGCAGCTCCTCGACCGCGTCGACCGTCTCCTGGACCGGCATCTCCTCCAGCAGCGTCACCAGGTGCACGGCCGTCTGGCCGGAGTGCAGCACCTTGAGCACACCGTCCGCCTGCGCGCGGATCGGCCCCATCTTCGCCAGCCCCGCCACCTCGTGCGCGACGTTGAGAAACCGGGTGATCCGGCCCGTCGGCGGCGCGTCCAGGACGACCGCGTCGTAGGCGAGGCCGCTCGGGCGGGTTCCGTCCGGACGGTTCACCGCCTCCTTGATCTTGCCGGTGAGCAGCACGTCGCGGACGCCCGGCGCGATGGTGGTGGCGAAGTCGATCGCGCCGATCTTGCCGAGGACCTTCCCGGCCCCCCGCAGGTTGTAGAACATCTCGAGGTACTCAAGCAGGGCCTCCTCGGCGTCGACGGCGAGCGCGTAGACCTCACCGCCGCCCGGAGCGCTGGCCACCTTCCGCTCGCGGTAGGCCAGCGGTGGCGTGTCGAACACCTGGGCAATCTGCTGGCGGCCCTCGACCTCCGTGAGCAGCACCCGCTGCCCGCCGGTGGCCAGCGCCAGCGCGAGCGCGCCCGCGACGGTCGTCTTCCCGGTACCGCCCTTGCCGGTGACCACATGCAGCCGCCGCCGCCATGGCCCGGGTCTGGCCGCGGCGGACGCCGGTCGCGCGGCGGGTGCCCTGCCAGTCCGGTCGCGATCCGAGGCCCTCACGGCTCGAACGTACCCGGCAAGGGCCCTGCCCTACGCCCCGACGCCGCGACTTCCCCGCCGCCACAGCCGCCCTTGCTGTCGATGTCACAGCCGCCCTTGCTGTCGATGTCACAGCCGCCCTTGCTGTCGATGTCACAGCCGCCCTTGCTGTCGAAGTCACA
>Ga0068863_100002452_pt1 | contig 18437 bp, 11 predicted proteins | sample KBSSwiS62_FD_66596 | JGI IMG/M metagenome (GOLD analysis project Ga0068863, IMG submission 66596) | Switchgrass rhizosphere microbial communities from Kellogg Biological Station, Michigan, USA - KBS Switchgrass S6-2 | ecosystem: Host-associated > Plants > Roots > Rhizosphere > Soil ...
CGTGGAGATCCGCAAGGGCGATCACATCCTGTGCTACAACGCCGCCGGGAATTTCGATCCTCTCGAGTTCGACGACCCGCGCGAAGTCCGGCTGGACCGCACGCCGAACCGGCACTTCACCCTGGCGGGCGGGCCGCATCGTTGTCTTGGATCCCACCTGGCTCGACGGGAACTGCGGATCGCGCTGGGCGAATTGCTTCGCCGCGTGCCTCCGTTCAGGTTGAAGGCCGACGCCGACCTGACGGTCACGCCGGGGCTGATCGCCGCGCCCAATCTTCCCATCGAATGGTGAGCTGCGCCGAGGCGCGCGCTCCGTCGGGCCGGCTCAGGCCCGTCGCCAACTGGAGGTCCCATGCTTAGTCCTGACGATGTTCTCCTCACCGATCAGGTGGCGATCGTGACCGGCGGCGCCCAGGGCATCGGCGAGGGCGTGGCCCGCAACTTCGCGCGTTTCGGCGCGCGGGTGGTGATCGCCGACAAGGACCCCGAGACGGGCCCGCGAACCGCCCAGGCGATCCGCGACGACGGCGGCGATGCGCTGTTCGTCCATTGCGACGTGCGGGAGTTCGATCAGGTGGAGGCGATGAACGCCAAGGCGCTCGAAACCTTCGGGCGGATCGACATCCTGGTGAACAATGCGGGCGGCGTGCGCCGCGCCCCGTTCCTCGAACTCGAGCAGCGGGGATGGCGGCGTCACATCGAACTGAACATGAACGGCCTTTTCGGGCCGACCGACCTGGCCGCGCGCGCCATGATCGAAGGCGGCCGGGGCGGCTCGATCATCAATGTGGCCACCATCGAGGCATTTCGCGGGGCGCCCCACCGCTCGGTCTACGCCGCCTGCAAGTCGGCGATGATCAATTTCACCCGCACGCTGGCGCTCGAACTGGCCGAGCACGGAATCCGTGTGAACGCCATCGCCCCTGATATCGTCGCCACCCCCGGCATCCGGCTGATCGACGCCGACGGCCAGGCTCCGCCGCAGCGCCTGGCCGCGCTCAAGCGCCACGTTCCGATGGGCCGCGCTGGCCACACCGACGACACCGCCGGCGCCTGCGTCTTCCTGGCGTCCCGGCTGGCGAACTACGTGACCGGTACGACGATCCACGTCGACGGCGGGACCTGGGCCAGCAGCGGCTGGAGCCGGGACGACCAGGGACGCTGGCAGCTCTTCGAAGGGTTCGCCGACGCCTACTGAGAGGCCATCTCGGTCAGGCCGATGAGTGAGGCGTAATCCTCGAGGGTGCGCACGGGATCCGGATCGTCCCGCTGGAACGGGGCGGTGACGACGCGATGCGCGCCCGCCGCGGCGTAGGCGGCGAGCGCCTCCGGCCCCGGCGGGTCCCAGACCTGCAACACTTGCTCGAAGCCGGTCGGATCGCGGCCGTTCTCGGCCAGCAGGCGGGCGACCGTCGCGATGCGTTCGGCGCCCTGTTCGGGGGTCGCGGCGTGACCGTACCAGCCGTCGCCGCGCCGCGCCGCACGGCGCATCGCCGGCAGGGTGTCGCCGCCCACGAGGATCGGCGGGCGCGGTTTCTGGACGGGCTTGGGTTCGAAACCGACGGGCTCGAAATTGATGTGGCGGCCTTGGAAGCTGGGCGAATGCTCGGTGCACAGCACGCTGAAGGCGTCGATGAACTCGTCGGTATAGGCGCCGCGCGTCTTGAACTCGGCTCCCATCAGGGCGAACTCGCCGCTGTGCCACCCGACGCCCACGCCCACGTCGACGCGGCCCCCCGAATAGACGTCGAGGGTCACGATTTCCCGGGCGGTGCTGAACAGGTTCCGGATCGGCGGAAGGATCACGCCGGTCGCCACGCGGATGCGCTTCGTCAGCCCCGCCAGGTAGGCCAACTCGACGAAGGACGACAGGGTCTGATTGTGCGGCTGCACGACGCCTGGCCGTCCATACGGGTGTGTCTCGGTTTCCCTTAAGGGGAGCACGACGTGCTCGCCGACCCAGATCGAGTCGAAGCCCAGCGCGTCCGCCCGCCGGGCGACCTGCGGCACGCGACCATAGGGCAGTGTGGATAGGATCAGTCCGACCTTCATGGCTCACTCCTATTGAATTCGATTGGCCCCCCAGGTCCGCGCTGCGCCAGGGCCGCCATCAGGGCGCCGCCATTGGTTCGGGTGCGGGCGGCGCATGGGCCCGGGCGTAGTCGCCGCGAACCCACAGGGCGCCCAGGAACGCGACGCCGGCGGTGACCGCCGCCATCAGGATGATCAACTGCAGGGAGTGACGCACGGCGTCGCTCCCGTAGCGGACGGTCATCACGTCGTTCAACGTGCCGATAACGAAGGGCGCCAGGCCGCTGCCGACGACCACGGACGAGAGGCCCATGAACACCGAGGCCGTCGCCCGCATGCGCAGGGGCGCCAGGCTCTGACCCACGGCGTAGGTGGTGGGAACATGGCTGGTCAACAGCAGCATGCCTACGAACAGGCAGGCGATCGCAATGTGGCTCTGCGTGGTCGTCACGAACCCCAGAAGGAACGGTATGGAGAGCAGCGGACCCGCGCCGGCGATCCAGAGATAGGCGCGCAGGTCCCGTCGGCCGAGCCAGTCCGACAGGAAGCCGCCCAGCAGGTTTCCGCATACGAGCGAACCGGCGACAGTCAAGCCGAACGAGAGGCCGACCTGCGTCGGCGACATATGGTGCACGCGCAGCAGGAACGTCGGACCCCAGCCGAGGATTCCGTAGCCGGTGAAGCCGCCCAGCGCGACGGTGAGGACCAGGCACCGATAGGTCCGCATGTTCCACAGCCGGCTCAGCGTCTGGCCGAACGGCGGCGTCGGGTCGGCGTCCACCACGGCGTCGGAGAGCCCGCGCGGCGGCTCCTTGATGGTCGCCATCAGGATCGCGGTCAGGAGCAGGCCCGGAAGCCCCACGACGAAGAAGCTGATGCGCCAGCTGAAGCTCTGGGACAACCAGCCGCCCAGCAGCACCCCCAGGCCGATGCCGATGGACTGTGCGGCCGACAGCACCGCGATCGCGATTCCGCGTCGGTTGAGCCTGTAGAGGTCGGCGATCATCGCATGGCTGGCGGGAACGGCGCCGCTCTCGGCCGCGGCCACGCCGATGCGCGTGGCCGCGAGCTGCCAGAACGACTGCGCCAGGCCTCCAAGGCTCGTGAGGACGCTCCAGAGCGCGATGCAGATCGCCAGGACGTTGCGGCGGGAGAACCGGTCCGAAAAGCGGGCGATGGGCACGGAGACCACCGCGTAAAAGCCCGCGAAGATCAAGCCGGTCAGCAGACCCATGGCGGTGTCGGAGGCGCCGAACTCCTCCTTTATGGGTTGCAGGAGGATCGTGATGATCTGGCGGTCGATGTAGTTGAAGATCGCCACGATGCAGAGCACGAGCAGGACGTAATTACGTTTCGACGCGCTCCACCCGGCGTCGGCCGGCGCCGTCTCTTGATTGTCCAGCGGCTCACTCCCCGTAGTTTTGACGACCAAAGCGCCGTTCGAGGGCGCTTCAGCGAGCGATCGACCCAAGCCTGCGTCGCGCAGGCGAGCGGCCGGATGTCAGATCGGCCTCAAGCTGACCGTGTCGGCGATCGCGGTTCTTGGAATGCACAGGAGGTGGATGAGGGTCTGGGCCATGACCTCCGGTTCCACCGCCTCTCCGAATTTCTCCAAGGCCCCGGACTCCCGCATGGCGTCGTAGAAGGCGTCGCGGCCTTCGGGCGTCCAGCCGCGGTGCAGTTCGGAATCCGCCACCGGGCCGGAACGAAGGATGGTGACGCGGATCTTTTCGCCGCGCAGCTCCTGGCGAAGCCCAATGGACAACTGCTCAAGGCCGGCCTTAGCGGCGGCGTAGAAAGTGAGGTGCGGCCCCGGCGAGACCACTGAGTCCGACGAGATATTCACGATGTCGCCGCCGCCGGCGGCTCGCAGCAGTGGGATCGCCTCGCGCGCCGTGAGCGCCGGGCCCATGAAGTTGGTGAGGGTCTCGCGCAGCATATGCTCGTCGGTCATCGTCTCGATGGGGCTCGGCTGGAGCAGGGCGGCGTTGTTCACCAGCGCATCCAGCTTGCCGAAGCGTTGCCCAATGGCCTTGAACGCGGCGCGCACGCTGTCGGGCGAGCTCAAGTCGCAGGGCTGGACCATGGCCTTCGGCAACTCCGCCCCGACAGCGTCCAGGGCGTCGGAAGCCCGCGCCATCAGAACGACCTGCGCCTCCTCCCGGTAGAGCGCCCGGGCGAAACCCTTCCCCAGACCCCGTGAGGCGCCGGTCACGACGACGATCTTGCCGGCCAGAGATTCGGTGGAGGGCATCGCTGTCCTTGGGTCTTCGTCCGTCGTGGGATCTCTCGCGGTCAACCTAGCTGCTCCGCAAAAGGGTGTCAGCGGCGACCGCGTTTGCATGATGATGAAATCTTTTTCACGTTTTCATTGAAATCGTCCGGCTGTCAACGTAGGCAATGAGGGCGGGGCGACCGGTGCCGAAGCGCCCCTGCAGAGCGGCGCGACCTCGCCTTCGAGGAAGACATCCAGCGTCGGAGACCCGGGCGTCCGCGCCGGTCGTCGCCCCGCATACGATCATGCGCCGGGCGATCAGGCGGAGCCGACAGGCGCAACGGGAGATAGGAACGTCATGAAATATGTCCGCCTCGGAAACACCGGCCTTCGGGTCTCGCGCCTGGCGCTGGGCTGCATGACCTACGGGACGCCGGCGTGGCGGTCCTGGGTGCTCGACGCCGAGCAGTCCAAGCCCTTCTTCAAGCTGGCCATCGAGAGCGGGATCAATTTCTTCGACACCTCGAACGCCTACTCCCTGGGCGTCGGCGAGGAGGTGGCGGGCCGCTGGCTGAAGGAATTCGCGCCGCGCGAGGAGGTGGTGATCGCCACCAAGGTCTGCCTGCCGATGAGCGACAAGCCCAACGGCAAGGGGCTGTCGCGCAAGCACATCATGGCCCAGGTGGACGCCAGCCTGAAGCGGCTGGGAACCGACTACATCGACCTTTATCAGATCCACCGCTACGACCCGGCGACGCCGATCGAGGAGACGCTAGAGGCGCTCAACGACATCGTCCGCGCCGGAAAGGCCCGCTACATCGGCGCCTCGTCCATGTATGCGTGGCAGTTCGCCAGGATGATCGCGGCGTCCGATCGCAACGGCTGGGCCCGCTTCGTCTCGATGCAGCCGCAGCTCAACCTCGTCTATCGCGAGGAGGAGCGGGAGATGCTGCCGCTCTGCCAGGCCGAGGGCGTCGGCGTCATCCCCTGGTCGCCGCTGGCCCGCGGCTACCTGGCCGGGGGGCGCAACGCGCCGATGCAGGGCGCGACCGAGCGCGCGAAGACCGACGATTTCTCGGCGCACATGTACTACCGCCAGGCCGACCAGGACGTGGTTTCAGCGGTGAGCGAGGTGGCGGAGGCCCGTGGTCTACCCAACACCCAGGTGGCGCTCGCCTGGGTGGCCGCCAATCCCGCCGTCACCGCCCCGATCATTGGCGCCTCGAAGCTCGCCCACATTGAGGACGCCCTCGCGGCCCTCGAGGTGAAGTTGACGGCGGAAGAGATCGCCAAGCTCGAGGCGCCCTACCAGCCCAAGCCCGTCCTCGACCATGGCTGAGGCGATGGCCGGGCTCCCTCATTGCGTCTCGACGGAAATCTTGCTGCGGAAGTTGGACCTCTCGATCATTCCGAAGGCCTCTTCACCGTCCAGCCGATAGCGCGCGCAGCCTTGCTGTTGGAGCAGGGGGTCGGCGGTCGTGCTGCTGGCGGCCAACCGGGCCGTGCTGAAGTTGGTGGCCTGAATCTCGGCGTCGATCGCCAGGACCCGCGCCGCGGTCCGCAAGCGGATGCTTACGTCCTGGGGTCCCGGCCTGGCCCTGGTCAGCCAATGGACGCTTTCGATCTCGGCGGGGTGCATGGTCTGGCCGTCGAAATAAAAGGCCTCGCTGACATGGAGACCGCCGCCGGGGGCCGGCGGAAACGCCAGCAGACCGAACGCCCTGCCGCTTGGAAACACGGTTGTCTGCCAGACGTGACCGCGGAATCCGGCGCTCTTTCGGCTGCTTCGGCGGTGCACCCGCAGGCCGCGTCCGCTGAACTCATGGAGCTCGTCGCCGATCCGGCAGCGCCCGCGCGCCAGCACGAGCTGCTCGTACCGGAATCCCTGGCCCATGAAGAAGCTGTCCTGTGAGCCGCTTTCGATCAGCTTGGCGGTGGCGCTGCTGAACCGCCCCATGACCCAGGGCGGCGCGACCGAGGTGGTCTCGACGTCGAATTCCACCGCCACGCGCGGACCTTCGGGAGGGCCTTGCAGCAAGGCGCTGGAGGTGGTCTCGGTCATCTCGCCCCGAAGCGACGCCGTCCAGGTCTTGAAGGGCTCGACGCAGCGGAAGGCCATGCCCTCCACGCCATAGACAGTCGGGCGGCGCTGATCGTCCAGCATGGAGATCGCCTTCGCCGAACCCCACTCCACCACGGCGCGGCCGTCTGGAAAGGCGATATTGTAGAACACCAGGCGCCGGTCGGGCTCCCCGGGAATGTCCTCGATCAGAAAGCGGGGGAACTGAATGGCGCCCGCATCGTCGAACAGCCACATCGAGACGCTTTCCCGGTAGTTGGGGTCGGCCTTCGGGTAATCCGGCTCCATCAGGTCCGCTTGCGGCTCGAAGCCGCCAGTCAGATCGATCGGCGGATTCAGGGTCTCTGACGGCATGACGGCGCTTCCTCGGAACCTAATCGGGATGGATTAGATCCGGTGAGTGAACCCCCGTTATCGATCGCTGTCATCCGCTCGCGAGCCGCTCGACTGGACAGCGTCCGCTTGAGGCCAGCATGATCTGGCCATGGACCGAGATCCCGGCGGGGTCGAATTGGCTTCCGGCCTCAGCGAGACGGTGATCAACACCGTCTGCGCTCACAATTGCGGCGGGCGCGCGCGGCTGGCCTGCACCGTGCGGGACGGCGTGCTCGTCCGGGTCGCCCCGGCGCCGGCGCCGGACGCCGCTTACACCGGCGCTTGCGTGCGCTGCCTGACGCTGCCGCAATGGGTCTACAGCAAGGACCGGATTTCCCAGCCGATGCGCCGGGTGGGCGACAGGGGGAGCGGACGGTTCGAGCCCATCTCGTGGGACGAGGCGCTGGACGAGATCGCGGGGCGGTTCGCCAGCATCCTTCGCGATCACGGCGCGCCGGGCCTGGCCTTCACCCGCACGTCCGGTTCATCCCAGCTCGGCAACTACAGCCGTCTTGCGGCGCTGCTGGGCGGTGGCGGCACGGCCAACTTCTATGGCGGCGTCGACATGGCCGTGCACATGGGGCTGAACAACACCTTCGGCTTCAAGGGCATGTTCGGCCAGCACGCCAACGAGTGGACCGACCGCATCCGCTCGAAGCTGATCGTCGTGTGGGGACACAACCCCGCCGAGACGGCGATGACGTCGATGAAGTTCCTGCTAGACGCCCGGGACGCGGGCAGCCGGTTGGTGGTGATCGACCCGCGTTACTCCGCGACCGCCATGCACGCCAACTGGTGGCTGGCTCCGCGTCCGGGAACGGACCTGCCGCTGGCGCTCGGACTGCTCCATGTGCTGATCCACGAGGGCCTGATCGACCGGGCTTTCGCCCTGGCGCATTCGGGCGCGCCGTTGCTCGTGCGTCTCGATACGGGGCGATATCTGCGGGCCGCCGACGTCTCGATCGACGGCTCCAGCGCGACGTTCACGGTCTGGGACGAGACGGTGCAGTCCGCGGTGGCCGATGGGGAGGCCGTCCAGCCGGCGCTGGAAGGCCGCTTCGAGATCGCCGGAATCCCCGTGGCGACGGCGTTCACGCTGCTGGCGGAGATGGTGGGCGACTACCCGCCCGACCGCGTCGCCGACCTGACCGGCCTGGCGCGCGACGACATCGTCGACCTCGCGCGCACCTACGCCACCGACAAGCCCGCCCTGATTGGCTTCGGCTACGGCGTCGACCGCTATCGGCATGGAGAGCTGGTCACCCGGGTAGCGGCCACCATGGCGCTGCTCACCGGCAACGTGGGCCGCGCAGGCGCCGGCGTCGGCGTGCAGAGCCACGGTCAGGGATTTTACGAAGCGCAGCTTGGTCCCGGCCCGCCGCTGCCCGCGTGGGCGCGCACCGAGTCCATCCCGAACATCGAGGTCGGCAAAAGGCCCTCGGTGGTCCGGGCGCTGTTCTGCCAGGGCGACTGGCTGAACCAGCGCATGCCGGACATGAACACGGCGCTGGCCTACCTGAAAACGCTCGATTTCGTCGTGACCGCGGACCACTTCTGGCAGACCACCGCCAACTGGTCCGACCTCGTCCTGCCCGCATCGACCTTCGTCGAAGCGACGTCGCCCGTGCGTGATGCGGTCGTTGTCGGCAACAGCGTCCTGCTGCGGCAGAAGGTCATCGATCCGGTCGGTGAGTCGCGGCCGGACGTCGACATCGAGCGCGACCTGGCCGAGCGGATGGGCCTGGGAGAGTGGTTCGCTGCGACGCCGGAGGACACGGTCCGGATGCAGGTCGACGGGGCGTCCGGTCCGGCCTTCGCAAACGTCACCTACGAGCGCCTGGTAGAAGCCGGTGGCGGCCTTCGGTTGGACGTGCCGACCACGCCGCACGTGCAGTACGCGGACCTCAAGTTCCCCACCAGGTCGGGCCGAGGCGAATTCTACGTGGAAGCCCTGGTCGATGTCGGCGAGGCGTTGCCGGTGTTCCGTCCAGATCACGAGGCGCTGCCGTCGCACCCGCTGGCGAGCCGGTTTCCACTGGTCCTCGTCCAGACCCACGTGCGCCAGCGGGCCCATTCGACGTTCTTCAATACTGGCTGGACCCTCGATATCTGGCCGGAGCCGATCCTGGAGATGAACCCAGACGACGCCGCCGCCCGGGGCCTCGAGACCGGCGACCTCGCGGAAGCCTACAATGGGCGGGGCCACGTGGTGGCCAGGGTGGTGCGCAACCCCGACTTTCCGCCGGGGATGTGCAACGTCAGCGAGGGCTGGAAGCAGCACCAATATGTCAGCGGCAACGTTCAGGAACTCACCAATGCGGAAATCAACCCGGCGCACACGCTTCTGTGGGGCCACGCGAATATCCCGTTCTTCGACACCCGCGTGGAGGTGAAGCGCGCCGGGGAGACTCGACCATGACCCGGCTCGGCATGGTGCTCGACCTCGATCGCTGCATCGGCTGCTGGGCCTGCGCGGTGGCGTGCAAGATGGAGAACAGCGTCGGCGAAGGCCTGTGGTGGCAGCGCGTCCAGACCATCGGCGGACCGGCGATCGACACGTCTTCCGGCGTCTTCCCCCAAGTTCACAAGCACTATCGGCCGCGCAACTGCTTTCATTGCGCCGAGCCGCCCTGCCTGCCGGTGTGCCCCACTGAGGCGATCGTGAAGCGGGCCGATGGGATCGTCGAGATCGTCCAGGACCTATGCATCGGATGCGGCAAGTGCCAGCCCGCGTGTCCGTACGACGCCATCGAGATGAACGAGGTCGCGCCTGTTCTGCCGCACGGACTGGAAGGCGGCCACGGCGCCTCGGAGGCGCCCCCGCCCCGACGCGCCGGGGTTGTGGAGAAATGCAGTTTCTGCACCCACCGGGTGGATCAGGGCCTCGAACCCGCCTGCGTCAGCGCCTGCCCGACCCAGGTCATAACGTTCGGCGACCTCGACGATCCCACGACCCAGGTGTCGGCCCGCAAGGCCCGCCCGGACGCTTTCCGAATGGGGGAGGAGACCGGCGCCGACCCTTCGGTCTGGTTCCTGCCCGCTTCGACCGGCGCCAAGCAACGCCGAAGCGGCTGACTTATCGCGGCGTGCTCCAGCCGCCGCCGAGCGCCTGAATCAGGGCCACAGCCGTGGTCTGGCGGTCGGCCGCCGCCTGGGCCAGGGCGCGGCGGGCGCTGAGTGCGGAGGTCTGGGCGATGACCACGTCCAGATAGCTGACGCGTCCCGCATTGTACTGGTTGAGCATGATCTGCTCGGCCTGGTCGGCGGCGACGGAGGCCTGACGCCGCAGCTCGTTCTGGCGCGCCAGCACCTGGGCGGCGGTGAGTTGGTCCTCGACATCCTGCAGGGCGGTAAGCACCGTCTGACGGTACTGGGCGACGGTCTGGTCGTAGGCCGCCTTCGCGCCACGCACCCGGGCGCGGCGCGCGCCGGCGTCGAACAGGGTCTCCGCGGCGGCGAGGCCCAGGGACCACACCAGGTTTGAGGCGCTGAACAGCTTGTCCACCTGGCTGGCGGTGGATCCGTAGGCGCCGCTGAGCGTGAGGTCGGGGAAGTAGGCGGCCTGCGCCACGCCGATCTGCGCGTTAGCCGCGGCCACCCGGCGCTCGGCGGCGGCGATGTCGGGGCGGCGCTGCAGCAGCGTGGAGGGCAGGCCGGGTGGGATCTCCGGAACCTTGGTCGTCCACGCCGCGGGCGCCAGGGTGAAGTTGCCGGGGGCCTCTCCGACCAGGACCGCGATGGCGTGCTCGAACGTCGCCCGCTGGCGGCGAAGGCCCTCCAGGTCGGCCTGGGCGTTGGCGAGCTGGGTCTGGGCCTGCAGGGAATCGCTGCGCGCGACGATTCCCGCCTGGTAGCGGTTCTCGGTGATCTGGGCGTTGCGTTGGTAGGCCGCGACCGTGGTCTCCACCAGGGCGATCTCGGCGTCGCTCTCGCGCAGCAGGAAGTAGTCGGCGGCCAGTTCCCCCTGCGCCGACAGGCGCGCCGCGGCGAGGTCGGCCTCGCTCGCCTGGGCCTCGGCGCGGGCGGCTTCGATGGTCCGGCGGATGCGGCCCCAGACGTCCGGCTCCCAGGTCGCGCCCAGGTTCACCCGATAGGTGGTGGAGCTTCCCCGGCTGACCGTCGCGCCGGCGCTGTCGATGGTCGAGCCGCGGCCGCCGGTGCGGGTCGCCCCGCCGTCGAGGCTCACCACCGGGAAGAGGGCGGCCCGCTGCTCGGCGACCAGGGCGCGGGCCTGGCGGTAGGCCGCCTCCGCGGCGATCAGCGTCTGGTTTGAGACGTTCACCCGCGCGATCAGGCCGTCGAGCGTCGGATCGCCGAACAGGGTCCACCAGGGGCCGCGGTCCAGCGCGTCGGCGGGCGCGGCGGGCGACCAGCCCTCCAGCGATTTGTAGCTCGCCGACATCGGCGTGGACGGGCGCACGTAGGCGGGTCCCACGGCGCAGCCCGCCAGGGCGCCGCCGCCGATCAAGGCCAGGAGGTTGCGTCGCGAGAGTTTCATGCCGGCTGCTCCGCGCCGCCCGTGCGGCTCAGATGCCGCTCGTCGCGCCGGCGGCCGCGCAGCTTGTCGAGGTAGACGTAGACCACCGGCGTGGTGAGCAGGGTCAGGAGCTGGCTGGCGATCAGTCCGCCGATGATCGCCACGCCCAGCGGCCGGCGCAGCTCGGAGCCTTCGCCGAAGCCGATCGCCAGCGGCAGCACGCCCAGGCCGGCCGCGAGCGTCGTCATCAGGATCGGCCGGAAACGCAGCAGGCAGGCCTCGCGGATCGCCTCGGTCGCCGTCAGGTTCCGCGTGCGCTCCGCCTCCAGGGCGAAATCGATGATCAGGATGGCGTTCTTCTTGACGATCCCGATCAGCAGGAAGAGCCCGATCAGGGCGATGATCGAGAACTCCATGCGGAACAGCAGCAGGGCGAAGACCGCGCCGACGCCCGCGGAAGGCAGGGTGGAAAGCACGGTCAGCGGGTGCACCAGGCTTTCGTAAAGTACGCCCAGCACGATGTAGATCGCCACGAGCGCCGCCAGGATCAGCGCCGGCTGCTGCTTGAGCGAGTCCTGGAACGAGCGGGCCGAGCCCTGGAAGCTCCCGCGCACATTGGTCGGCATGCCGATGCTGGCCTCCGCCTGCTCGATCGCGGCCTTGGCGTCGCTGAGGCTCTTTCCATCGGCCAGGTTGAACGAGATGGTGGTGGCGAGCTCGCCGTCCTGGTGGTTTACCGACGCTGGCGCCGCGCGTTCCGAGACGCTGGCGATCGCCGACAGGGGCGTCATCGCCCGCACCTGGGTGTTCAGGGCCGAGCCGCTCGACGGGTCGCGCAGGGCGGGGTTCACGGAACCGCTGGTGGCGGGCGCGGGGGTCGCGGAGCCGGCGGCCGGCGCGCTCGACGGCACATAGACGTCCTGCAGGGCCAGCGGGCTTTCGGCGTAGCGGGGCGCGGCCTCCATCACCACGCTGTACTGGTTGATGTCCTCGTAGATGTTGGCCACCTGCCGCTGGCCGAAGCTGTTGTAGAGCGCGTTGTCGACATCCTTCGGCGTGATCCCCAGGCGGGCCGCGGCGTCGCGGTCGATCTCGACGAACGTCTCGACGCCGTTGTCCTGCTGGTCGGTGTCGATGTCGGTGAGGGCGTCCTCGCCCTTCATCGCCTCGGCCAGCTTCGTCGCCCAAGCCTTCAGGTCGGCGATGTTGTCGCTTTTGAGCGTGTACTGGTACGTCGAGTTGCTCTGGCGGCCGCCCATGCGCACGTCCTGCCTGGGGTTGAGGAACAGGCTGACGCCGGTGACCCGGGCGAGCTTCGGCCGCAGGCGCGCAATCACCTTCTGGCCGCTGTCCTTGCGCTCGCCGATCGGCTTCAGGGTGACGTTCATGAACCCGCCGCCGGCCCGCCCGCCGCCGGTGAATCCCACCACCGTCGCCACCGCCGGGTCGCGGCGGATGATGTTGGCCAGGGTCTCCAACTTCTCGCCCATCGCCTTGGACGAGATGCTCTGGTCGGCGCGCAGGCCGCCGTTGAGCTGTCCGGTATCCTGCTGCGGGAAGAAGCCCTTCGGCGTGACGCTGAACAGGTAGACGTTGAGGCCGATCACGGCGGCCAAGATCAGCATCACCAGCGGCTTGGTGGCCAGCGCCCAGTCCAGGCTCTTTTCGTAGGTCGCCAGCACCCGGTCGAAGCCAGCCTCGGCCCAGCGCGCCAGCCGGCCTTGCCGCCGCGCCGGATCGTGCGGACGCAGCAGGTAGGCGCACATCATCGGCGTGGTGGTGAGCGAGATCACCAGCGAGATCATCACCGCGGCCGACAGCGTCACCGCGAATTCGCGGAACAGCCGCCCGACCTGGCCGCCCATGAACAAGAGCGGGATGAACACCGCCACCAGCGACACGCTGATCGAGAGCACCGTGAAGCCCACTTCGCGCGCGCCCAGCAGCGCGGCCTTGAAGCGGTCCATGCCGGCTTCCACATGACGGCTGGTGTTCTCCAGCACCACGATGGCGTCGTCGACCACGAAGCCGGTGGCCACGGTGATGGCCATCAGCGACAGGTTGTTCAGGGAGAAGCCCAGGAGGTACATCACCCCGAAGGTGCCGAGCAGCGAGACGATGGTCGCCACCGCCGGGATCAGCGTCGCGCGCCCGCTGCGCAGGAATGCGCTCACCACCACGATCACCAGCACGATGGAGATCAAGAGGGTCAGCTCGATTTCGCGCAGCGAGGCGCGGATCGAGCTGGTGGCGTCGGAGGCCACCTCCATCTTGACGTCGCTGGGCAACTGGGCGCGCAGCATCGGCAGGGCGGCGCGCACGCCGTCCACGGTCTTGATGACGTTGGCGCCCGGCTGCTGGGTGACCAGCACGATGATCGCCCGTTCGCCGTTGAACAGGCCGCGGGTGCGGGTGTCCTGGACGCTGTCGTCGACCTCGGCGACGTCGCCCAGGCGCACCGGCGCGCCGCTGCGCCAGGCGATGACCAGCGGGCGATAGTCGGCGGCGGTGCGGCCGGCCGGGTTGGTGTAGATTTGGTAGCTCAGGCCCGCGCCTTCCACCGCGCCCTTGGGCCGGTTGGCGTTGGCCGACTGTATCGCGGCGCGCACGTCCTCCAGGCTGACGCCGTAGCGGTTGAGGGCGAAGGGGGCGAGCTCCACGCGGACGGCCGGCAGGGAACCGCCGCCCAGTTCGACCTCGCCCACGCCAGGGACCTGGGACAGGCGCTGCTCCACGGTGTTGCTGACCGCGTCGTAGATCTGGCCGGGCGACTTGGTGTCGGACGTGAGCGCCAGGATGATGACAGGTGAGTCCGCCGGGTTGCGCTTGCGGTAGGTGGGGTTCGACCGCAGCGTCGCAGGCAGGTCGGCGCGGGCGGCGTTCAGCGCGGCCTGCACCTCGCGCGCCGCGCCGTCGATGTTGCGGTCCAGGTCGAACTGCAGGCTGATCCGCGCCGATCCGGTCGAGCTGGAGGAGGTGATCTCGTTAAGGCCCGCAATCGTCCCCAACCGGCGTTCCAGCGGCGTCGCCACGCTGGAGGCCATGGTCTGCGGGCTGCCGCCCGGCAGGTTTGCCGAGACCGAGATGGCCGGATAGTCCACCTGCGGCAGGGGCGCGACCGGCAGCACGAAGAAGCCCGAGATCCCTGCGATCGCCAGGCCGGCGGTCAGCAGCACCGTGGCGATCGGCCGGCGGATGAATGGCCCGGAGAGGTTCATTCCGCGGGCTCCGGCGCCGCCTCGGGCGACGGTTCGCCGCGCGGAATCAGGCGGTCGAATGCCAGATAGATCACCGGGGTGGTGAACATGGTCAGCAGTTGGCTGACCAGCAGGCCGCCGAAGATCGCCACCCCGAGCGGCCGGCGCAGCTCCGCGCCCTCGCCCATCCCGAGCATCAGCGGCACGGCGGCGAAGAGGGCGGCCAGGGTGGTCATCAGAATCGGCCGGAAGCGCAGCAGCGCCGCCTGGCGGATGGCGTCCTTGGGCGACTTGCCCTCGTTGCGTTCGGCGTCGATGGCGAAGTCGATCATCATGATCGCATTCTTTTTGACGATGCCGATCAGGAGGATGATCCCGATGATGCCGACCACCCCCAAGTCATTGCCGGTGATCCAGAGGGCGAGCAGCGCGCCGACTCCGGCCGAGGGCAAGGTGGAGAGGATCGTCAGCGGGTGGACGTAGCTCTCGTAGAGCACGCCCAGCACGATGTAGACGCAGACCACCGCCGCCAGGATCAGCCAGAGCTGGTTGCCGAGCGCGTTCTCGTAGGCGCCGGCCGCGCCCAGGAACGTCGTGGAGACCGAGGCCGGCAGGTCCGCCGTCTTGATCGCCCTGCGCGCCGCATCGACCCCGGCCCCCAGCGAGACGCCCGGGGCGGTGTCGAAGCCGATGGTGGCGGCCGGGAACTGCGCCACGTGGGTGACCTGCAGGGGCGCCGGGCGCTCGCGGATTGTGGCGATGGCCGACAGCGGCGTCGGCTGGCCGCCCGACCCCTGCACGTGGATCTGGCCGAGGTCGGCTGGTGTGCGCACCAGGCCGGGGTCCGCCTCCAGGATCACCCGGTACTGGTTGGTGGCGGTGAAGATGGTCGAGATGATCCGCTGGCCGAAGGCGCTGTAGAGCGCGTCGTCGATGGCCGAGGCGGTGATCGACAGGCGCGAGGCGGTGTCGCGGTCCACGTCGACGAAGGCGGCCAGCCCGCCCGCCCCCGCGTCGGTGGTGACGTCGCGCAGCTTGCGCTGTTTGGACATCTCGGCCGCCAGCGTCTGGGCCGCCTGGTTCACGACCGTGGTGTCTGCGCCCTGCACCGACAGGCGGTAGGGCGTCGGCCCGGTTTCGGCGTCGATCGTCAGGTCCTGGGTCGGCTGCAGGTAGAGCGTCAGGCCCGCCACCGACGACGCGCGGTCGCGCAGCCGGCGCATCAGCTTGGCCTGCGAACCGTGGTGCGGCTTCAGGTTGATGAGCATCTGGCCGGTGTGCAGCATGGTCGAGGTCGAGGCGTCGACGCCGACGAAGGAGCTGACGCTGGCCACGGCCGGATCCTGCAGGATCGCGTCCGTGGCCGCCTTCTGGAGTTCCGCCATGCGGGGGTAGGAGACGCTGGTCGAGGCCTCCGTGCGCGCCTGCAGTTGGCCGGTGTCCTGGGTCGGGAACAGGCCCTTGGGGATGATCAGGTAGAGCAGGGCGGTGAGCGCCAGCGTCGCCACCGCGATGGCCAGGGTCGCCGCCTGACGCGCCAGCACCCAGTCCAGCCCACGCTCGTAGCGGGCGATGACATTGTCGAAGATCGCCTGGCTGCGGCGGCCGATGCGGCTCTCCTCGGCGTCCGAATGCCGCTTCAGCCAGCGGGCGGACATCATCGGCACCAGGGTGAGGGCCACCACCGCCGAGATCAGGATGGTGACGGCCAGCGTCACGGCGAACTCGCGGAACAGCCGCCCCACCACGTCCCCCATGAACAACAGCGGGATCAGCACCGCGATAAGCGACACGGTCAGCGAGATGATGGTGAAGCCAATCTCGCGCGAACCCTTCAGCGCGGCCTCGAACGGCGGGTCGCCGTCCTCGATGTGGCGCTGGATGTTTTCGATCATGACGATGGCGTCGTCGACCACGAAGCCGGTGGCGATGGTCAGCGCCATCAGGCTGAGGTTGTTGAGGCTGTAGCCCAGCAGGTAGGTCACGCCGCAGGTCCCGATCAGCGAGACCGGCACGGCGATGCTGGCGATCAGCGTCGCCTTCGGGCTGTGCAGGAACAGGAAGATCACCAGCACCACCAGGGCGACGGCCAGCAGGAGCTCCATCTCCACGTCGTGGACCGAGGCGCGGATGCCGGTGGTGCGGTCGGCCAGCACGTCGACCCGGACGGAGGCGGGCAGGGCGGCGGTGAGGTCGGGGAGCCGTTCCTTGATGGCGTCCACGGTCTTGATGACGTTGGCGCCGGGCTGGCGCTGCACGTTAACGATGATGGCGGGCGTGGCGTTCGCCCAGGCCCCCAGCTTGACGTTCTCGGCGCTGTCCACCACGCGCGCCACGTCGGTCATCCGCACCGGCGCGCCGTTGCGCCAGGCGACGATCAGCGAACGGTAGTCGTCGGCCGTCACCAGCTGGTCATTGGCGTTGATGGTGTAGGCCCGGGTCGGCCCGTCGAAGCCACCCTTGGCGCTGTTGGCGTTGGCCGCGCTGATGGCGCTGCGCAGCGCATCCAGCCCGATGCCGGCCGAGGCCAGCGCCTGGGTGTCGGCCTGGATCCGCACCGCCGGCCGCTGTCCGCCGCTCAGGCTGACCAGCCCCACGCCCGACACCTGGCTGATCTTCTGGGCCAGCCGCGTGTCGACCAGGTTCTGCACCTCGGTCAGCGGAAGGCTGTCGGAGGTGACGGCCAGGGTCAGCACGGGAGCGTCGGCCGGATTGACCTTCGCGTAGATCGGCGGCGCCGGCAGGTCGGCGGGCAGCAGGTTTCCGCCGGCGTTGATCGCCGCCTGCACCTCCTGTTCGGCGGCGTCGAGCGTTTCGCCCAGGGTGAACTGCAGGGTGATCACCGAGGCGCCCGCCGAGCTCGCCGAACTCATCCGCTGCAGGCCGGCCATCTCGCCGAACTGCCGCTCCAGCGGCGCGGTGACGGTCTGGGCCATCACCTCGGGGCTCGCCCCGGGGTAGACGGTGCGCACCTGGATGGTCGGATAGTCCACCTGCGGCAGGGCCGAGAGGGGCAGGAAGCGGAAGCCCAGGACGCCGGCCAGCACAATCGCCACCATCAGGAGCGAGGTGGCCACCGGGCGCATGATGAACGGACGCGACGGGCTGGGCCCCTCCGCGCGGGCTGGGTCGGCCGGTTCCGGACCAGGCGTCATCCGCCGTTCCCGCCCTTTGCAGGGCCCCCGCCGCCGCCCTCGCGGCGATGGCGCCGATGACCGCCGCCGGCGCCGCCCTGGCGGTTGGGCCGGTCGCCGGCGAGCTGCACGCGTCCGCCCTCGGTCAGCCGGTCGCCGCCTTCGGTGATCACCCGCTCGCCGGCCTTCAATCCATCGGAGATCACCACCTGGTCGACGGTCGCCGGGCCGCGCGTCACCTTGCGGCGCGCCACCGTCCGGTCCGGGTTCAAGAGCCATACGAAATCGCCGTCGTTACCGGTCCGCAACGCAGTCACCGGCACGGTCACCGCGCCGCGCAGGGTGTCGAGGCCGATGCGGACATTGACGAACTGGCTTGGAAACAGCGCGCCGGCGCCGTTGGCGAAACGCGCCTTGGCCTTGACGGTCCCCGTGGTCGTGTCGATCCGATTGTCGAGGGTCGAGAACGCGCCCTCGCCCAACGTCATCGTCCGCGTCCGGTCGAGCGCCGTGACGGGCAGGGTCGCCTGGGCGGCGCGGACCTGCACCCGGGGTACGTCGTCCTGGGGCAGGGTGAAGACCACGTCGATGGGCGCGACCTGGGTCAACACCACCAGGCCCGCCGCGTCGCCGGCGCTGATGTAGTTGCCCACATCGACGACCCGCAGGCCGACCCGCCCGCTCACCGGCGCGATTATGCGGCTGTAGCCGAGGTTGAGCCGGGCCGTTCCGACCGCCGCGCGGTCGGCGGTGATCGAACCCTGCAGTTGGCGGACCAGGGCGGCCTGCGTGTCGACGTCCTGGCGGGCGATGGAGTCCTGGGCGAGCAGCGTCCGGTAGCGCTCCAACGTCAGTTGCGCATTGGCGAGCTGGGCCTGGTCGCGCTCGAGCTGGCCTTGCGCCGACAACAGCGCCATCTGCAGCGGCC
>Ga0068863_100002458_pt1 | contig 18417 bp, 17 predicted proteins | sample KBSSwiS62_FD_66596 | JGI IMG/M metagenome (GOLD analysis project Ga0068863, IMG submission 66596) | Switchgrass rhizosphere microbial communities from Kellogg Biological Station, Michigan, USA - KBS Switchgrass S6-2 | ecosystem: Host-associated > Plants > Roots > Rhizosphere > Soil ...
CCGGCTCAGGCGTTCCGCAGGGTGATCGCACCGCTGGCCGCGCCGGGCATCGTCACCGCCGCGATTCTGGTGTTCATCTTCGCGTGGAACGACCTGCTGTTGGCGTTGTCGTTGACGGCTACTCAGCGCGCCATCACGGCCCCGGTGGCGATCGCCAACTTCACCGGCAGTTCGCAATTCGAGGAGCCGACGGGTTCCATCGCGGCGGGCGCGATGGTGATCACCATCCCGATCATTATCTTTGTTCTAATCTTCCAACGACGGATCGTCGCCGGCCTGACGTCCGGTGCGGTGAAGGGATAGTTTCATGGCCGAAATCGTGTTGGACCGGGTGACCAAGAGTTACCCGAACGGCGCTACGGCCGTGAAGGATCTGTCGCTGACGATCGCCGACGGCGAGTTCATCATCCTGGTTGGACCGTCCGGCTGCGGAAAGTCGACGACGCTGAACATGATTGCCGGCCTCGAGGAGATCTCGTCTGGCGAGTTGCGTATCGGCGGAGAGCGGGTGAACGAGAAGGCGCCCAAGGACCGCGACATCGCAATGGTGTTCCAGTCGTATGCGCTGTACCCGCACATGACCGTCCGGCAGAACATTGCGTTTCCGCTGACATTGGCCAAGGTGAAGAAGGCCGATATCGCGCAGAAGGTCGAGGAGACCGCGAAAATCCTTGGCCTGACGGAGCTTTTGGATCGCAAACCGGGACAGCTTTCGGGTGGTCAGCGGCAGCGGGTAGCCATGGGTCGTGCCATCGTGCGTGACCCCAAGGCGTTCCTGATGGATGAACCGCTGTCCAACCTGGACGCCAAGCTGCGCGTCCAGATGCGATCGGAGATCGCGCGGCTGCAGACCCGGTTGGGCACCACGACCGTCTACGTCACCCACGATCAGACCGAGGCCATGACGCTGGGAGACCGGGTGGTGGTGCTGCTGGGCGGCGTGGCCCAGCAGATCGGCACACCCGACGAGCTGTACAGCAGGCCGGCCAACCTGTTCGTCGCCGGGTTCATCGGGTCTCCCGCGATGAACTTCTTCCCCGCCACGCTGACCGACGTCGGCGTGCGCCTGCCGATGGGCGAGATCACGTTGACCCAAGAGGTCCACGACATGCTCGACAAGCACCCGAAACCCAACAACGTGATCGTGGGGATCCGGCCCGAACACCTCGAGGACGCCAGCCTCATCGACACCTATCAGAGGATCAGGGCACTGGTCTTCGAGGTGAAGGTCGACGTGGTGGAATCGCTCGGCGCCGAGAAGTACGTGCACTTCAACTTAGAGGGGGCGAGCGCGCAGTCGGCCCAGCTGGCCGCGGCAGCCGAATCCGAAGGCGGTGAAAACGAGTTCGTCGCACGGGTTTCCACTGAGTCGAAGGTGACGCCTGGCCAGACCGTGGAGCTGGCGTTCGACACCACCAAGATCGCGATCTTCGACGCCGACTCCGGAGTGAACCTGACTATCGAGCCCGCCGGTTCGCAGGTCCAGCCCGAGGCGCCGAACCCCGCGCCACCCAGCGACCCGCCGCCACCGGCCGAGTGATCGACGTCCTGGCGAAGGTTCGCTCGCATCTTGGCGAGCACTTCGCCCGGGCCGGGATCATCGCGGAACCCGACGAAGCCAGCGTGACGTTCCTCGGCACTGAGCGCATTGACCTGTTGCGGTTCGGCCCCGACAGCGATGGCGTGAGTTACTATGTGTCGCTTGGTTGTTCGCGCAACCCGATGTTCGACCCGACGGAGATGGTGACAGACGCGCTGCACGGTCCGCGGGCCGAGGTCGTTGTCGCATTGCGAGGCCCGTCACCCGCCGGCCTTACCCGATCGGTGGCCATCGTGGCCGCCGCGCCGGCCGTCGAAGGCCTGATCCTCGAGCCTGACGCGCTGATCGACCTCGAGACCCCGCTGTGGGAGGGGGCCCCATTCACTGCATTCCTGTTGGGCCGCAGCGACATCGACGATGTCCCGCTGACCGACCCGCTGCCGCCGGTCACCATATTGTCGGCCACGCCGATCACGGCCACCGAGGCGGCATGGGTGCGCTTGAAGGGTGCCGACGCGATGCGCGAAGCGTGGGTGCAGGACGGCGTCGACGTGCTGGACCCCAACCGGAGGGCAGCCCAGCCGAACTAATCGGCGCGCGAACGTTCCTTACCGCTCGAAAATTTGGCGAAATTTCGAGCGGTAAGGAACGTTCGCGCGGAGCAGCTAGAGCCAGTGGTTGTGCCGGAAGGTCCGGTACAGCAGCGAGCAGACGACCACCATGGTGAGCAGCACTGCGGGATAGCCCCACACCCAATGCAATTCGGGCATGTGGTCGAAGTTCATCCCGTAGATACCGGCCAGCGCGGTCGGAATTGCCGCGATGGCCACCCACGCCGAGATCTTGCGCATATCGACGTTTTGCTGCATCGCGACCTTGCCAAGCGCGGCTTGCACCAGCGAGCTCAGCATGTCGTCGTAGCTCGCGATCCGATCGGAGGCCTGGATGTTGTGGTCGAGGACGTCGCGCAGGTACCGGCGGACCTCGATCGAGATCAGGTCGTTGTGGTCGGTGCCCATCCGCTGCAGCGCGAGCGTCAACGGCGAGACCGCCCTGCGCAGTTCGACCACCTCGCGCTTGAGCAGATAGATGCACTCGATGTTCGTCTGCTTTGCCGGCGAGAAGATGTCCTCCTCCATCGCGTCGATGTCGGTTTCGATCGAATCGGTGATGTCGAGGTATTTGTCGACGACGTGGTCGGCGATCGCGTGCATGATCGCGTACGGCCCGAGCTTGAGGATCGCGGGCGAGGCGTCGAGCCGCCTTCGCACATCGGCCAGCCCACCGTGCTCGCCGTGGCGGACGGTGACCACGAAGTCGGGCCCGACGAAGATCATGATCTCGCCGGTCTCGACGATCTCGCGGGCGTTGATCATCGATTCGTGCTCGACGTACTTCACGGTCTTGAGCACCAGGAACAGCGTCTTGTCGTAGCGCTCGAGCTTGGGCCGCTGGTGGGCGTGCACCGCGTCCTCGACGGCCAGCTCGTGCAGGCAGAACACGTCGGCGACGGCCTGCATCTGGTGCTCGTCGGGTTCATGCAGTCCGATCCAGACGAACGCGTCCTTGCCTTCGCGTTCGAGCTCATGGACTTTGTTCAGCGCGGCGGCGTGGGTGTACTTGCCCGGCGCGCGCTGACCGTCGACATAGATGCCGCAGTCGACCATGGCCCGCGCCACCGGCACATGAATCGACTTCAGATCCGGGTGGGTGTGCTTCGGCCGTGCCACCGGCCGAAGAGAGGGCGGTAGTCCGCGGAACGATGGCATCTCAATCTCCCCTCGCCGCGCAGGTCTGACCAGCGGATCAATGCTACGCGCCGCGATACACCCAGACATCCGCTGCGGAAGCCCGTGCGCTAGTTTCGTCCCGGACAGACCCTCGCCCGCGGTGCGGGCAATCGGACTTCGCCTAAGGAGCATCTGACGTGAGCACAACTCCCCTCAAGGTCGCCGTCACCGGTGCCGCAGGCCAGATCGGCTACAGCCTGTTGTTCCGCCTGGCCAGCGGGTCGCTGCTCGGCCCCGACCGCCCGATCGAACTGCGGCTGCTGGAGATCGAGCCGGCGCTCAAGGCGCTCGAGGGTGTCGTGATGGAACTCGACGACTGCGCGTTCCCGCTGCTGGCGGGCGTCGAAATCGGCTCGGACGCCAGCAAGATCTTCGACGGCACGAACCTGGCCCTGCTGGTCGGCGCCCGCCCGCGCGGCCCGGGCATGGAGCGCGGCGACCTGCTGGAGGCCAACGGCGCGATCTTCACCGCCCAGGGCAAGGCGCTCAACGAGGTCGCCGCCGACGACGTCCGGATCGGTGTCACCGGCAACCCGGCCAACACCAACGCGCTGATCGCGATGAGCAACGCGCCCGACATCCCCAAGGAGCGGTTCTCCGCGCTGACTCGCCTCGACCACAACCGGGCGATCTCCCAGCTGGCCAAGAAGACCGGCGCGGCGGTCACCGACATCAAGAAGGTGACGATCTGGGGCAACCACTCGGCCACCCAGTACCCCGACATCTTCCACGCCGAGGTCAGCGGCAAGAACGCCGCGGAGGTCGTCAACGACCAGGCCTGGATCGAGAACGACTTCATTCCGACCGTCGCCAAGCGCGGCGCGGCGATCATCGACGCCCGCGGCGCCTCCTCTGCCGCGTCGGCCGCGTCGGCGACCACCGACGCCGCCCGCGACTGGCTGCTGGGCAGCGCCGAGGGCGACTGGGTGTCGATGGCGGTCATCTCCGACGGCAGCTATGGCGTGCCCGAGGGACTGATCTCGTCGTTCCCGGTCACCACGAAGGACGGCAACTGGTCGATCGTGCAGGGCCTGGAGATCGACGAGTTCTCCCGCGGCCGGATCGACAAGTCGACAGCGGAACTCGACGACGAGCGCAAGGCGGTCACCGAGCTCGGGCTGATTTGAGCGGAATATTCGCAAAATTCACAACCCCGTCGGCGGCCTCGTTAATTCGGCCAAGTAGCCTGACGCGGTGACTGAAACGGTGCCGCACGAAGTCCAAAGCCCGCAGATTGTCGTCACCGATGAGGAGATCTTCGAGGCTCACGTAGGCGGCAAGCTTTCGGCCGAGCTGAAGGCCCCGCTGGACACGCAACGCGCGCTGTCGATCGCCTACACGCCCGGTGTGGCGCAGGTGAGCCGGGCGATCGCCGCCGACCACACGCTGGCCGCCCGCTACACGTGGGCCAACAGGCTGGTGGCGGTCGTCAGCGACGGCACCGCGGTGCTCGGCCTCGGCGATATCGGGCCCGCGGCCGCACTGCCGGTGATGGAAGGCAAGTGCGCGCTGTTCAAGGCGTTCGGCGCGCTGGATTCGATCCCGATCGTGTTGAACACCAAGGATCCCGACGAGATCGTCGAAACCCTGGTGCGGCTGCGGCCGACGTTCGGGGCGGTCAACCTCGAGGACATCTCGGCGCCACGCTGCTTCGAGATCGAGCGACGCCTGATCGAAGCGCTCGACTGCCCGGTGATGCACGACGACCAGCACGGCACCGCGATCGTCGTGCTCGCGGCGCTGATGGGCGCCACGAAGGTGCTCGACCGCGACATGGCTTCGCTTCGCGTGGTGATCTCCGGCGTCGGTGCCGCCGGCGTTGCGTGTGCGAATATCCTTCTGGCAGCAGGCGTTTCGGATATCACCGTGGTCGACACCCGCGGCATCCTGCATTCCGGCCGTGACGGCTTGACTCCGGTGAAGGCCGAGCTGGCGGGGCGCACCAACCCCGACGGCCTGACTGGCGGCATGGTGGAGGCGCTCAAGGGCGCCGACATGTTCCTGGGTGTCTCCGGCGGCGTGGTGCCCGAGGAGTTGGTCGCGACGATGGCGCCCGACGGCATCGTGATGGCGCTCTCGAATCCCGACCCGGAGATCCATCCCGATGTCGCCGCGAAGTACGCCTCGGTGGTGGCGACCGGGCGCAGCGACTTCCCGAACCAGATCAACAATGTGCTGGCGTTCCCGGGGATCTTCCGCGGTGCGCTGGACGCGGGTGCCCGGCGGATCACCGAGCGCATGAAAGTGGCTGCCGCAGAAGCGATCTTCGCGGTCGCCTGCGACGACCTCGCCGCGGACCGGATCGTGCCCAGCCCGCTCGATCCTCGGGTCGCTCCGGAGGTCGCAGCGGCGGTGGCCGCGGCCGCTGAGCTCTGACAGGCCCGATGCGCCGGTTCGCGGTCGCGCTCCTCGCGCTGATCCTCGTCGGCTGTGGGGCGCCTGCTGGGCCGCCGTCGATCACAGTGGGCGCCACGTCCGAGCCGGAATCGGAGTTGGTGGCGCACCTGTATGCCGCCGCGCTGCGGTTCTATGGCAGCCCGGCGCATGTGAAATCGGTGTCGGATCCGGTGGGGGAGTTGGATTCCGGCGACGTTCGGGTCGCGCCGGGGTTCACCGGTCAACTGCTGGCCAGATTCGACCAGGACGCCACCGCGCGAGCAGACGCGCAGGTGTACCGCGCGCTGCTTTCTGCATTGCCGGAAGGTGTTGCGGCGGGCGACTATACAACCTCCGCTGAGGACAAGCCCGCAGTAGCGGTGACCGAGCAGACGGCAGGCTCGTGGGGTGGACGCGACGTCACCGCGGCCGTCCGAAACTGCGGCAAGATCGTCGCCGGTGCCTTGCCTGGCGCAGCCACACCGGCGAAGGTCGGCCCGTGCTCGATGCCGAGGCCACGCGAATTCAAGGACAACGCAACGCTTTTCGCTGCACTGAGAACCGGGCAGATCAACGCGGCGTGGACGACGACCGCCACGCCGAACATCCCGACCGAGCTGGTCGTGCTGTCCGACAAGACCGCACTGATCCGCGCCGAGAACCTTGTTCCGCTGTACCGCCGCAACGAGTTGAACGAGCAGCAGGTGCTCGCGCTCAACGAGGTCGCAGGCGTGCTCGACAGCGGATCACTGGTCGACATGCGCAGGCAAGTCGCCGAGGGTAAGGAACCCGGGCAGGTCGCCGACGCATGGCTGGACGCCCACCCACTCGGACGTTAGCCGCTACTTGTTGGCGCCTTTGCCGACGTGCGTGATCGCTCTGTTGTCCCGCGAATTGTTCGCGATGACGTCGGGCGGCGTGGTCGTCTGCTGCGGGGTGCCGGCTTCGGCTGCAGTCACCTTGGCGCACGCGACGTCGTACTGCGAAGGCGCGCCGGCATTCTCATATGCCTGATTGCCCTTGCCGCCGGTGCCGCTGTTGACGCCGGGCTCGTTGAACACCGAACCGGGTGACGTGGCCGCGTTGCCCGGCGTGCTGGTGGCTCCCGCTTCTCCGCATTCGGCGTTGGGGGGACCGGCGTATGCGGGTGCCGCGCCAATGACAGCAGCGGCAATCATGCAGCTGACGCCCAACAGTGTGTACTTCATGTCTGCCTCCCGGGTTGTCAATTTCCGGTGCGCACGCGCACCGCTCGGTTGACCCCCTCACTTAACCCACGATCTCGACGACCGTTGGGTTCAGCGCGCTTCGGGCACCATCCGCGACATCACCGTCGAGAACAGCCGCTGATAGCCCGACCCGGTGACGCGGACGATCAGGTCGAGCGCCGTCGCGTCGGGCCCGACGAGCACACGGGCCTTGTTCTTACGGACGCCCTCGAGGATGATCCGCGCTGCCTTCTCGGGAGTGGTGTTGGCGAGCTTCTTGTCGAAGGTGTTGGTCAGCTTTTCCTTGTCAACGCTGTCGACGGCGGTCATGTTGCGCACGATGTTGGTCTTGATGCCGCCGGGGTGCACGGTCGTCACCTTCACCGGATGCCCGGCCAACTCCATCTCCTGGCGCAATGCCTCGGTGAAGCCGCGGACGGCGAATTTCGCCGCGTTGTAGGCGGCCTGTCCGGGCACCGCGAACAGCCCGAAGATGCTCGAGACGTTGATGACGTGGCCATCGCCGGATTCGATCAGGTGCGGCAGGAATACCTTGGTGCCGTTGACGACGCCCCAGAAGTCGACGTCCATCACCTTTTCGATGTCCTTGAATTCGGTGACCTCGATGTCGCCGGCGAACGCGATGCCTGCGTTGTTGTAGATCTGGTTGACCTTGCCGAAGTGCTCCTTGACCGCGTCGGCGTACAACTCGAACGCGCCGCGCTCGGTGACGTCGAGGCGGTCGGCCTTCACCGGCGCGCCGATGGCCTTCAGTCGCTCTTCGGTGTCTGCCAGCCCTTCGGTGTTGACGTCGCTGATCGCCAGGCTGGCGCCTGAACGGGCCAGTTCGACGGCCAGCGCCTGCCCGATACCCGACCCGGCGCCGGTCACCACCGCGACCTTTCCGGCGAAGCCCTGCATAACCAACTCCCTCGTGTCAGACGACTCGGGTCGAGGTTAGTCGGTACCGGCGGTCCCGCTTACAGGGGCCCTATGCCGGTTTCGTCGCCGTGATCACGTGCGTGCCCATCCCCGGCCCCCACCACATGCGCCAGCCCAGATTGCGACGACGGACGTCGGTCCAGCCGAGCGCGCGCAGTTGGCGGGCGTGGTGGTTGGTGTAGAAGATGTCGACGAGCGCCAGCTTGCCGCCGGGACGCAGCACCCGCGCCGCCTCACTAATTGCCTTTGCGCGCGCGTCTGCGTCCGGAATGTTGTGCACCACAAGGCTGCTGACGATCGCGTCGAAGCTGTCGTCATCGAACGGCAGGTCGGTGATGTCGGCGGTCCGCACCTCGACACGATCCGCGACGCCCTCGATCTCGGCGTTGCGCAGCGTGTTCTGCTCGGCGTTGTTCGTCTGGTCGGCACGCCAGATGTCGACGCCGATCGCGCGGCCGTTCGGCAGTAGCTTGGCCGCCGCGAGTAGCACCGCGCCGCGTCCACAACCCATGTCGAGGAGGGTTTCGTCGCCACGCAGGCCGAGGTTCTTCAGGATGTCGGCCCACGCCTCGAACTTGCCGACGCGCGTGGTGCGGATGAACAGCGCCGCGGTCGTGATTATGGACGCACCCGTGCCACCGGTCACCGCTGCCGCGAGCGGTCTACCCCGCCGCAGACATCTGGCAGCCGACGCGAGCAGGGCGGCGCTAATCACCGCGGTGATGCCGGCGACTGCTGGCGCGGGTATCGCGCGGTAATCCCCGTCGTATCCGTAGTCGGCCTTGTGTTGGCGAACGTCTACAGCAGTCATCCACCCAAGGTAAATCTGCGCGAGCGCCCGTGGGGTGCTACGTATTTCAGCAAGGTGCGGTTGCCGCGAGCTGTGAACCACCTGAAAGCCTCATGTCGAGGGGCCGAACCGTCGTCAGTTTTGCTATGACACCTGCGCGCAACTGCTCGGAGCGCTACATTTTTCTTCATGCCGATCCATGGCAAATTATGAGCCGACGCAAAGTGCGTTCGCAGCAGCGGCTTGTCCCGCAGACGGCACCACCTCCGGCGTAATGCAATGTCGCCGCCTCGGGTCAGTCGCCATACCGAGGCAGAGGCGATCTCGAGCTTTCTGACACTTTGCTCTGCGAATCCTGCAGGTCTGCTGTTTGCCGGTGAAGCGGGCATCGGCAAGACGACGTTGTGGGTTAATGCCGTGGAGCAGGCTAGCGCGCGCGGTATGCATGTGCTCACCGCGCGAGCGGCGGCGACGGAGTCGGTGATGGCTTATATCTCGCTGGCCGACTTGTTGTCCGGTGTGGAGGCCGCGGTGCTTTACGCGCTTCCCGAACCGCAGCGCCTGGCCGTTGATCGGGTCCTGGTTCAGGTCGGCGAGACCGACGTGGCGACCGATCAGCGTGCGGTCGCGGCTGCCTTTTTGTCTGTGGTGGATATCCTCGCCGAGGATGCACCAGTGCTGGTGGCCATTGATGATCTGCAGTGGTTGGATCCGTCGAGCGCGCTGGTCGTCGGTTTTGCAACGCGACGGTTTGCAAGCCCGGTGGGCGTGTTGGGTACCGTGCGCACCGGCGAGGGCTCTGTGGATCTATCGTGGCTGCAGTTGCCACCACCCCACGACGTGCAGCGGATTCATTTGCGGCCGTTGCCCATCGGTGGTTTACAGCAGATCGTCGCGAAGCAGCTGGGAAGGAATCCCTCGCGGCGAACGATGGTGCGGATTCACGAGACTTCCGGTGGGAACCCGTTTTATGCCATCGAATTAGCACGGGCTGTCGCCGACGGGGATTCCGACGGCGAGTTCACTTTGCCGGATACGCTTTCCGACCTGGTGGCCGCCAAGGTGGCCGGGCTTGCCAGTGACGTGCGCGAAGCGCTTCTGGCCACGGCGTGTTTGGCGACGCCCACGCTCGATGTGGTGTCACAAGCGATCGGCGTGACGCCCGAGCTCTGCGCCCAAAGGCTCGCGGTCGCTCAGGCGCGGGGAATTGTCGCGTTTGACGATAACCGTGTTCGGTTCACGCACCCGCTGCTGGCTCATGGGGTGTACGGTGCGGCTTCGCCGCCGCAGCGCCGCCTGATGCATCGACGCCTGGCCGAACTACTCAGCGAGCCCGAACTACACGCACGCCACCTGGCCCTGTCCGACCCCACCGGTGAACCGCGAACCTTGGAAGCCCTTGATACCGCTGCCCGGATGGCACGGTGGCGTGGCGCCCCGCTGGCCGCCGCCGAGTTTCTCGACCTGGCAATAGGGCTGGGCGGCGAGAGTCCCAAACTATGGATCCGTTCAGCGCGAAACCATTTGGACGCCGGCGACTCCTCGCGCGCCCAGGCACTGTTGCGCGAGGTAATGGCGAAGCTGCCGTCCGGCGCCTTGCGGGCCGAAGCCCTGAACACCCTCGCGGTCGTCAATTTGTATTGCGACAGCTTCGTCGAGGCCGCCGATCTGCTTCAGCGTGCCCTAGATGAGGTCGGTGATCATCTCCCGTTGCGGGTGCAGACGCTGGTTACTCTGTCGTTCACGCTGCTCAACCTCGGTGACATCACTGCCGGGCTGGCGGCCGGGGAGCAGGCTCTCGCTCAGGCAGAACGGTTAGGACATCCAGCGCTGTTGAGTCAGGCGCTGAGCTTGCGCGCCCACTTGTGGTTTCGAAGCGGACACGGCTTGGACCGCCCAGGCCTGCAGCGCGCATTGCAGCTCGAGGATCACGACATGCACATGCCCGCGGCATTGCGGCCAAGTGTTCAGAACGCATTGTTGCTGGGCTGGACGGGGGAGTTCGGCCAGGCCTACGACGAGATGGCGGTGTGGCGCCGTCGCTGCATGGAGCGCGGCGAGGACAATGAGCTTGTCCACGTGCTGTTCAACATGTTTCAGATCGAGATCTGGCGCGGCAACTTCGCGGCAGCGACACAGCTCGCGGAGGATGCTCTGGAATCGGCGCGTCAGATAGGCGGCGACCTCGCGCTTGGCGCAGCCCTCACGACGCATGCTTTCGTCGCCGCCTATTCCGGCGATGAAAGCCGGGCTCGGGAGAACGCTGCCGCGGCGCATGCCGCGAGCCAACGTTGCGGCGCACGGGTTTTGGGGCGTTGGCCGATTGAGTGCCTGGTGTTCCTCGAGGTTTCATTGGGTGACTACGCCGCCGCGCTGACTACCCTGGCCCCCTTGTTGTCAGCCGTGAGTGCCTTGCCCAGTGCGACAGAAATTTCGGTCGCGGGCTTCTTGCCCGATGCGGTGGAGGCATTCATCGGAGTCGGGCGGCCCGACGACGCTGCGCCACTGATCGATGCGCTCGAGCGTAACGGCGCGCGATTGGATCGCCCTTGGATGCTCGCAACGGGCGCCCGCGGTCGCGCGATGCTGCTGGGCGCCCGGGGTGAGCTCAAGGCGGCGATGGTCGCCGTGGAGGCAGCGATCACCGAACACGACAGGCTGCCAATGCCTTTCGAACGTGCTCGCACGCAGCTGGTCATGGGTGAGATCCAACGACGCCAGCGCGGCCGGGAAAACGCTGCGGCGACATTGCGCAGTGCCGAAGCAAGCTTTACCGAACTCGGTGCTCCGCTGTGGGCCAGGCGCGCGCAAACATTGCTGGAGCGAATTCGGTTGGGCTCGAGTGATTCCGGCGTGTTGACGTCTGCCGAGCAGCGGGTCGCTGAGTTGGCGGCCGCGGGTAAGACCAACCACGACATCGCCTCGTCACTGTTCATCAGTCCGAAGACGGTCGAAGTGCACCTTTCGCGGATCTATCGAAAGCTCGACATCCGTTCACGTGCCGAATTGGGCCGCCGCCTCGACCGCCTCGCTAATCCGACCGATCCTGACGCGCCATCGATTTGACTGAGACACCGCGGCCCCGATTCGGCTGCGCGTAATAGGGAAATCCCCTATATCACAGGGCGTAACGGAGGTTCTAGGCTCATGAAGGTGGGCATACCCGCTTCGCGTATGCCGTGCTACCTCGTCGAGTGGTACCGGCCCGATCTGGTTGAAGATCAATTCAGCGCTGCCCTGGCCAGGCTGGACGAGTGCGTGAAATCGATGATTGGCCAGGGCATGCCCGTGCGATTGCTGATGACAGTGACGGTGCCCTCCGATTCGGTGGTCTTTGGCGTCATCGCAGCTAGTTCAGAAGACATCGTGGCCCAAGTCTGCAGCCGTGCAGGGGTTCCGGCTGAGCGAGTCACCGCGGCCATCGATACCCGCCTCACTTACCGAGACCAGTAGTCAACTGCGGTGCTTGGCTGCGCGCAAACGCGTCGCTCAATGCACGCAGAGGTCCACGCGCGGATCGCAGAAGTGGGCCGGCGGTGGGGTCGGAAGGGGAGCCGTCGGGGTGGGCAACGGAGTGGCGTTGCTGGGTAACGGAGCATCAGGCGGAACATTGTTGGGCGCCGGTCCCCGCGGCGCGCCAGGCGGTTGGGGCTGCGGTACGGGTATCGGGTTGAACTCGTCGGTCGGTATAGGCAGCCAGGGCGGAAGAATATCCGTCGGCAGCGGCCACTGCGTCGGCAGCGGATTTTCCGGCGTGGGCAGAGGCCACTGCGTCGGCGCGGGAAGCGTTGTTGTGGGGACGGGCGTTTCAGGTGCCTGTGGGAGCGTCAATGCTGCGGGCGCGATCGGGTTCGACTGAACCGTAAGCGCCAACCACACCGCGAAGGCCGCTACGACCGACACGCACGGCGGCCCAACCAACAGAACGGGGCGAACGCGCAGTCGTCCAGCCTCGTAACGTAATCCGTGCCTGGGCTGTGCTGTGACCGCCCATCCGGCCTTCATGCTGGCTCCTTTGCGACCAAGGCCTCAGCGGCCCCCTATGTCCACGACGCTATTGGCCGCGGGTCGGCGGCGAAATAAGGGAATTCCCTACCACTAACGCGGCTGCACGCGGCCGCGACCTCAAACCGTGACGGTGAGCGTCGGCGCGCGCCGTCGAGTACCGGTTACAGGGGTCGTTTAGTGAGGGAGGACGAAAACGCTTGAGTCGTCGGGGATTTGGCCGAACGGAGGAGTCTCGCGTTGGTCGTGCGTTGGCGGTTGCACACCGCCGCCGACGGAGTCGATGCGAACGGTGCCGCCCCATGCGCTGAGGACGCCGGTCGCGTTGCAGCCGCCCAGGATGCCCCTGGCCGCAACGCCCAAGGAGTGGGTGCCACCTGGGGAAACGAATCCTGGATCCTGCGGGGTGGTCTGGCCCGGCCCGACGCGAATCCAATCACTTTGTGGATAGCCATCGAGGAGAAAGCGCACAAAGATGTCAGAGCAGTGGTTCGAGTTCGCAGTGAACTGCGCCTGAAGGCCTTCACCTTTTACAGAGCTAAATGTCACCGCAGGTATCTGCGGGCAGTCTTCGCTGGTGGCTGGCTGACATTGCGGCACCTCGATGTATTGCTCGAGGTGCACCGCGAGGGCTGGTGCCGCGAACGTGACACCGGCCACGCTGGCGCCAGCGACTATTGCCGCGATGACGGCGCACCTCCGCTGGCTCGATTTGACGCCCGGCGGGAGGAGCGTACGCATGGTTTTCATTCGACGTCGATGACGGGCGCGACGCCGATGCCGTCGTCGATCGCTTGGACATGAATGGTGCCGCCCCAGGCAAGCAGCGTGCCAGTGGTGTTGCAACCGCCTCTGACACCTTCGGCTTGAACCCCGACCACGTGCGGTCCTGGGCTGACCCGAAATACGTGGCCGCCATCCGGCTGGCCGGGGCCGACCTTGGTGGAGACGTATTCTCGTCCGTCAACCAGGATATGGGCGATGATGTCCGAACAGTGATTCTGATTTGCGGTGAAGACGACCTTCATTCGCTCGGTCTCGGGGTCGACAGACACCGTCGGGATCTGGGGACACAACTCTGTGCCCTCGGCCACGTCGCAGTTTGGTACTTCGATGTACTGATCGACGTTCATCAATGGTTTGGCCGCCGCAGAGACGGCAAGAGAGATCGCAGAGCAGCTGACCACGCCGGCCATCGTGGCAGCGGTGAGGACCTTGCGTGTGAGCTGAACCATGGCGCCTCCTCGTCGTGCCACCGTGTCCCATTGGCCGAACGCTATCGCCATCAAAGCCGCTCAGATATAAGGGGTTTCCCTAATTTTGGGTGCCGGAATGGCAGCGCCTTGACGCGTGAGCGGCATGTAGCTCGGCCGATTCGCGGCTGGATGAAGACCGCTCAGAGAGCGCGCGTGGCGTAGCCCGCGGAACTTTTGTCCATTGCGTCCGCGTGGCTATTGGTCACGCCCTCGGCAGCCACACTATCTGCGACGAATGTGGCTTAGAAATACGGGAAATCCCGTATTTCTGGACCGCGTCAACGCCGATAGCGTCACCGCCATGGGTCACATTGCACGACCGATCAAAGGACATCCCATGATTCCATCAGCATTCACTGCCGGTATTCGGCGCAGTACATGCGCGGCGGCCCTCGCCACAGTCGCGACGCTGATCCTGGCCAGTTCGGCCGCCGCCGTGGACGATCGCCCAATCTTTATGGATAACTGCAATTCCGACAATCAATCGGGTGACGACTGTGTCTACACCACGGTGGTCCCCAACGTCGACGGCATCTACGTTCAGTTCATCTCCTCACCCGACATGTGTTCCAGCATCACCGCACGTATCGGTATCGGTGAACCGCAGCCGCACTACATCGGTGACGACTTGGTCGGACCGGGACAAGCCGGCACCAAGTACTTCGTTCCCGCTGAAAAACCCGCCGGAAGCAGCACCGTGTTCGTTCACGCCGTCGGTCACACCGGCGGATGTAACACCGGTGGTCTGCAGGAATGGGCCGGCACTCTGCACATCGTGGATCGCGGGTATTCGCTACCCGGTCAATAGTCAGCACCAGGATCAGCCGTCAAGAAACCGCGTCCCCACCGAGCGTCAGTCAGTGGCCATGCAGACCTCTGTCACCGAACGCCGTTCTCGCCGAAACCATTAGAGAGGCCGACCATGACTAAGACCCGAACCGCCGTCGTTTTCGCGACCGCTGTCTCAAGCTGTTGCGTACTGGCCGGTGTCGCGACGATGCCAACCGCGCACGCCACTCCCATCGACAATCTTCGCGGTGCTGTCAACGACGCGCGCGCGCGAACATCATGTGCGCCAATGAATTACTCGGTTCAGCTCGAAGGTTTCGCGCAGCACTTTGTCAGAGGTGGTAATCCCGGGCAGGACACCGGGTATGCCGGCGAGATCACGCGCATGATCCGCACAGACGACCCCACCGATAAGGCCATCGACGAGATGCTCGCTGACGGCAGCTTCAACATCGCGAACTGTGCGTACAAAGACTTCGGGGTGGGCATGGTCCGAAACGGCGACGTCAGTGTCGTGGGTGTCGAGCTCGGCATACCCGCGGCGCCGGCCGCACCAGCGCCGCCGCCTGCTCCGGCTCCTGCCAACAACCCCGCCCCGCCGCCCGCCGAGGCACCACCACAGGTCTTCACCAACGCCATCACGGCGAGCTTCAACACTGAGCAAGAGACGACGTTCTTGATGGGCGTGACCAATCACTCACCGCTGACGGCGAGCTGCAACTACGAAGCGATATCGTTGAACCCACTGGCGCCGTCAGATACGACGAGGACCTTCACTGTCGCCGGGCAAAGCACCGAAATCGAGAAGTTCAACGGGCTCAAGACCGGCACTCAGTACAAGATCACCTTGACGTGCAACGATGCCACCGGTAAACAGACCGAGCCGCTCGGTAGTGTGATTCAAACGGTCACGTGGTAGTCATCGCGCCACTGTTGATCGACAACTGAAAAGTCTTGTGCTGCGGCGCTGTCGGCGACGGCCGGAAGCAGCCCTTGGGACCACTTCCGGCCGTCAGCGAGGGTTCTCAGTTTCCGGGATCGGTCTCGCCGGCGGTTTGCACGACCGGCGCCACCGGTGCAGGGCCGCCCAGCTTGCCGGCCACGAAGTCTGCTGCCTGATCGGCCATGCCGTTTGCCTTGTACGAGCTGTGCGCGGAGCGATCCAGACCACCGGGAAAGCAGACCGGGTCGCCAGCGGCGCACAGCTGAATCGTCTTGCCGGCGTACAGGTCACCGATGGTTATCGGCGGTGCGTTGCGATCGGCCAGGCCCAGGAACCAGGGGTCTGGAGTGCCGAACAGAGCCACCGCCGAGACGTGGGAGGCGACGGATGCAGGCATTGGTCCGGAGATGCTTGCCGGCAGTGGGTATCCAGCGGGCACAACACTGGATGTGGTGTAACCGGCGACAGCGGCGCCCTGCGAGTAACCGCCGAGCACGATTTTTGTCGATGGGCATTGTGCGGCGATCGACTGAATCTTGTTGACAGAGTCAGCAATTCCGGTGACGGCCTGCCCGAAATCCAGCGAAGCCGGATAGTCAACCCCGTACACCTCGACCGTCTTACCCGGCAACCGGGCTTGCAACGCGTCGACGAATGCTTGCCCGGTGGCACCGACGCCGGGCGCCTCGAAAGTGCCGCGGGCGAAGACGACCTCGACGGCGGCGCACGAGTCGTCAGCGGCATTGGCGGTAGTGGCGGGGCCTGCGAACAGCCCGGCGACGACAGCAACCAGCGTGAGTGCCGCGAAAGTCGCCGTTTGCGTCGCCTTGGCGGAGCGAGCCAGTAGCGGTGTCGTCATGAGCGGTCCCGTCCTTCGGTCGTCTGCCATCGCTTCTATGCAGAGGTGGCAACTGCCTGCTACAAGCGGGATCCGCTACCTGCGATTCCAGAAATGTCAAGTGATCTATCTCACGGGCGAAAAGCTCGTCGGCGGGAATGGTCGACGGTCCGTGCAGCGTTTGCTCGCCGACTAGGCGCTCAAAAAAGCGTTCAGGGTCGTGAACCTCTGAGGTTCACGACCCTGAACGGGAAATCGACCGGCTACTCGGCGAACGCCTCGTCGATGATCTCCTGCTGCTCGACCGCGTGCACCTTCGACGATCCCGACGACGGCGCCGACATCGCGCGACGCGAAATCCGCTTGATGCCAGTCAGCCTGTCCGAGCACACCTCAGGAAGCGTGAGCCCGAACGTCGGCCAGGCACCCTGGTTCGCCGGCTCCTCCTGCACCCAGAAGTACTGCTCGATGTTCGGATACCGGTCCAGCGTCTCGGACAGCCGGCGCCGGGGCAACGGAGCGAGCTGCTCGATGCGGACGATCGCGACGTCGTCGCGGTTGTCCTTGTTCTTGCGCGCAACCAGTTCGTAGTAGATCTTGCCGCTGGTCAGCAGCATCCGCTTGACCTTGTTGCGGTCTCCGATGCCCTCGTCGTAGGTGGGCTCCTCGATGACCGACCGGAACTTGCCCTCGGTGAAGTCCTTGAGATCGCTGACCGCAGCCTTGTTGCGCAGCATGGACTTTGGCGTCGCCACGATCAGCGGCCGGTGAATCCCGTCCAGGCCGTGGCGGCGCAGCAGGTGGAAGTAGTTCGCGGGTGTCGACGGCATCGCGATGGTCATCGAGCCCTCGGCCCACAGCAGCAGGAACCGCTCGATGCGCGCCGACGTGTGGTCGGGCCCCTGGCCCTCGTGGCCGTGCGGCAGCAGCAGCACCACGTCGGACAGCTGGCCCCATTTGGCCTCGCCGGACGAGATGAACTCGTCGATGATCGACTGTGCGCCGTTGACGAAGTCGCCGAACTGCGCCTCCCACAACACAAGTGCGTCGGGATTGCCGACCGAGTAGCCGTACTCGAAGCCAACGGCTGCGAACTCCGACAGCGCCGAGTCGTAGACCATGAACTTGCCGCCGGTCGGCGTTCCGTCGGTGTTGGTCGTCAGCAACTGCAGCGGCGTGAACTCCCGGCCGGTCTTGCGATCGATGATCACCGAATGCCGTTGCGTGAACGTGCCGCGGCGGGTGTCCTGGCCGGACAGCCGAATCGTCTTGCCTTCGGCCAGGAATGAGCCGAGCGCAAGAAGTTCTGCGAACGCCCAGTCGACTTTGCCCTCGTACGCCATCTCCCTGCGCTTCTCCAGCACGGGCATAACGCGCGGGTGGACGTTGAAATCGTCGGGGAACGCCAGATGCGCGTCACCGATGCGGGCCAGCAGAGACTTGTCCACCGCGGTGGTCATCCCGGCGGGCACCATCTGATCGGACTCCACTGAGGAACTCGGAGCGATCGCATGCTTCTCGAGGTCGCGCACCTCGTTGAACACCCGCTCCAACTGGCCCTGGTAGTCGCGCAGCGCGTCCTCGGCCTCTTTCATCGAGATGTCGCCACGGCCGATCAGCGCTTCGGTGTAGGTCTTGCGCGAGCCACGCTTGGTGTCGATGACGTCGTACATGTACGGTTGTGTCATCGACGGGTCGTCGCCCTCGTTGTGCCCGCGGCGGCGGTAGCACAGCATGTCGATGACGACGTCCTTCTTGAACTTCTGGCGGAAGTCCACGGCCAGCCGCGCCACCCACACACACGCCTCGGGGTCGTCGCCGTTGACGTGGAAGATCGGCGCGCCAATCATTTTCGCGACGTCGGTGCAGTACTCCGAGGACCGCGAGTCGTTCGGCGATGTGGTGAAGCCGATCTGGTTGTTGACGATGATGTGGATGGT
>Ga0068863_100002461_pt1 | contig 18399 bp, 14 predicted proteins | sample KBSSwiS62_FD_66596 | JGI IMG/M metagenome (GOLD analysis project Ga0068863, IMG submission 66596) | Switchgrass rhizosphere microbial communities from Kellogg Biological Station, Michigan, USA - KBS Switchgrass S6-2 | ecosystem: Host-associated > Plants > Roots > Rhizosphere > Soil ...
CCTGGTTGTCATAGTCACTCAACTTCTGCTGAGAGCGAAAGACCACGACTCGCCCGTCTGCCGACACCCGCGAGGACCGGCCTTCGAAGTTGCCGGTGTGGGTACTCGACGCATTGGTCCAGTTGACGACATCGGACGTGGGAGATTCTTGGCCGCTCGCGTGGAGGCGCGCGATGAAGGTGACCGTGCCGTTCTGCCAGATGTAGAGGTTGCATTCACCCACCGTGGCAGTGACCCGTTCACCGGGTTCGCAGTCACCACTCGTCGCCCCCGATGCAAGGACGCCGTTGGCTACGAAATAGACGTGGGAGCCGTCTTCGCTGCTGCCGACGACACCCTGTACTTCCGCCCCGGCTGGGTCGGTCGCGTCGACGGCGAGATCGGTGAGAGAGCCGTCCGAAGCGTCGAAGCGGTAGAGATCGTTGCCTTCGTCTTCGGGTCCAGTGGTGGCATCGGCGGTGAGCTTGCCGGGACTGGTGAAGAAGACCTTCGAGCCGTCGCCGGTGGCGTGCCAGAAGAATGCCGGCTGTTCTCCGTTCGGGTCCGCCACGCCCGGCTCAGGCGCCGAGATGCGCGTCGTGCAGGCATCCGTGGCCACGGTGCATTCGCCGGCCGAAAGCGGGCTCTGCGGAGCGGTCGGGTTGGTCCGGCGATACAGCTGATCCGGGCTAAATGGCTGTCCGGGCGCAAGCGAAGAGAAGAGTGCGGCACTGCCGTCGTCAGAGAGCGCGTGGTCGTCGATCGCGTAGGCTTCGATTTCCGGAGAGCCGGGACTCGATCCGCCCGCCGGAGTGGTTCCGTCGTTCAGGATCCCGACCGGACGAGTGACGCCGGAGGCTTTATTCCATACAAAGGTCGCGGGGCCGTCGGCACCACTTCCAAATCTAGAACCCGTACCAAAAAGCGCGATCGAATTGTCTGCTGAGCTTCCGGCGTAGACAGTGTTTCCATCCATGTGATCGTTCGAGATTTTCGTCAGCGCTCCACCTGAGTCACGCTGATAAAGCGAAAGCGACTCTCCATACTGGGCCTGAAGCGAGTAGGTCTGAGCCAGGTCCCTGCTCCACCCCAGGAAAAACGCCTGGGGACCATTGGTCGCGGATGGCAAGGTCCCCTGGGTCGTCCAACCACCACTCACCTTGCTGGACATGAAGGTCGGGTATTGCTGCGCTCCGTCCGCGCCTGGCAGGACCGAGGTCGAGTAAAAGGTCAGTCGGGTGCCATCGGGGGACGCGCTGACCAGATTCGGTCCGCCCCCGGGAGCGGCGCCGTTCTTCTTGACGTCGGTCACCTGCTCATAGGCGCGGCCGTCGGGAAGCCCGGGTGCGGAAAGCGTGTAGGTAGTGAAGACGAGATCTTTGCCAGTCGCCGTACCGCCTGCGTTGGTCGCGATCACGCGGACGTGGTAGGTGGCCCGCGCGGGGAGGCCGCCGATTTCCTGTTCGACTTCGACCCCCGACGTGCCGGCGCCGAGCGCCTGCCCGCCGAGCGGGAGCTGCGTGGCGTTGGCGTAGCCGCTCACGTTGAAGTCGGCTTCGCTGACGTATTCGAAGCGGTAGGTGGTTTCTTCGCCGTTGGGGTTGATCGTGGCCTTGAACGAGGCCCCGCTCTCAGAGACTTCGGCGATCGACTCCGCTTCGATCTTCGCTCCGAGCGTTTTGAAGGCGGCTTCTTCATCGATGCTGGTGCCGAATTCGTTCCTGGCGCCGAGCCGGAAGAGATAGCTCGTGCCACCGGTGAGTCCGGTCAGGTCGGCGTGGACGGCCACCGGGCTGTTGCCGGATCCGATCGTGGCCGGGCTCTCGGCGCAGGGCACGGTCGAGCTGAAGGTTTCGCCGGGCCCGTATTCGAAGAAGCATTCTTCGAGTTCGGTGCCTTCGGGGTTGACCGTGCCGTTGAGCGTCGCGCTCGAGCTGGTGCGGTTCGTCGCCGCGCCGGTCTGCACGTTGACCGCGCCGGGGGTGATGAAGCTGAGAGCCTGTCCGCCGTTGGAGCCGTTGGAGCTGGTCGCCAGGACACGGAAGAAGTAGACGGTTTCGGAGCTGAGGCCGGTCGGGGTGGCGCTGACCGCGCTCGTACCCGTTCCGGTGAAGGGGCCCGCGGGAGCGCATGGCTTTTCGGTCGCCCCTTCGAAGCCGTGTTCGTTGAAGGCGGAATTGCTCGCGTACTGGAAGACGCAGGTGGTGGCGGGGCCGCCAGCGGCCCCGACCGTGCCGTGCAGGAGTGCCGTGCCCTTGGTAATCGCATCGGCCGCTTCGGTGGTGGCGTCGGGCACGGTGGCGAGCGGGCCGAAGACCTTGACCTTGGTCGCGGTTCCGGCGTAAATCTTGGTCGCGCCGGAGTTGACCGCAATCCCCTGCGAGCCGGCGATGTCGCCGCTGCCGAAGCTGCTGATCACAGCGCCCGTGGAGTTGTACTGGACGATTTCACCGCCGCGGTCGGCGTAGACGTGGTTGCTCCCCGGAGCGATCGCCATCGTTTTGGCATTGGGATCGATTTCGGCAGGGGTGGTGTCGGCCAGCCCTTCGAGCTTGAAGAGGCCGCCGTAGTAGCGGGCGGCGTAGACGTTGCCGAGGCCGTCGGCGGCGACGTTGCAGAGGCTGACGTCGGCGGTGCCGGTCGCGGTGGGCGGGCCGCTGGGCGGGTTCGCGCTCGGCGTGTACTGGTTGATCGTCCTCGAGAAGACACCGGCGAAGAGGTTGCCCGCGGGGTCGGTGGCGACACCGCAGGTCTCGGCGCCCTGGTCGAGTTCGCCTAGCTTGGCGCCACTGGACGCATAGATCTGCAGGGCGTTGGAGTTGTTGGCGACGTAAATGTCGCCGGCGGTGCCGGCGGGGGAACCCGCTGGAGCGAGGGCGATCTCCTCTTCGGCGCCGCCGGCGCCGCCGCCAACCCCTTCGATCGCGTTGGTCCCGGTCGCCGAGAAGTTGACCGCAGCTCCGGTGGCATCGAACTTGTAGACCTTGCCGGCGCCGCCGTCGTAGACATAGGTGTCGCCGCTGACCGGGTCGACGGCGATGCCCTGCACACGTTCGAAGCTGGCGGATCCCCCCACCCCGTCGGGACCGAAGGAGGTGCCGGTGTAGGGATGGGACTGGGCGGCGAGGGCCGGCGAGGCGCAGAGCGCGAGCAGCCCGGCGATCGCCAGGCAAAGTGAGATCAGCAGGCGCGGCTGACCCTGGCTCGAGCTCGATCCCGCCGACGGTGTCTTCGCGTGCTGGCTCACTCGTGTGTCTCCTCTCGTAGAGGCGCGGGCCCCGTTCCCCGAGGCCCCTCCCTGTTGCCTTCTGTCCCTGGACTTCTTCCCTGAAAAAGTTCCCTGGCCGTCCCTCAGGGAACGGCGCCGCCGCAGGATAAAAGATTTCGTTTCTGAATGCAAGTTTTAGTTTTTGGCAAGACAGAATTAGTTTTCGGCGCACGGGTGCCTGCCGCCGGTTCGGCGACATTCAGAGCAAGAGATGAGCCGCCCGGAAAGGGCTAGGCGGCGGAGGCGCGAGCGAGGCGCTGGGCCTCACGGCGGCCGAGGTACGAGGTGAGGACCAGCTCGTGCAGGTCCGGCAGCAGGTCCTCGAGGCTGCTTGCTTCGCCGGCCTTGAGGCGGCGGACGATCAGGGTGGAGACGCCCCCCACCAAGGCCTGCTCGCGGGCCTCGGCGAGCTCGTCAGCGGTGCCGGGAGGTGCCGGTCGCAGCAGCTCGGCGATGCAGCGCAGCGAGGCACGGTGGCGGGCGGCGACCTCTCCCCCGGCCGCCAGCGACTCGAGCAGGAGGAAGCGGGCGATGGTCGGATCGGCGGCGAAGATGCGCAGCAGCGTCGCCAGCTCGGCGCGGACCCGGTCGGGCCAGGCGGGCAGGTCGCCGGCCTCCCGCAGCGAGTCGCGGACGTGGGCGACGACCATCTCGTAGGCGGCGAGGAAGCACTCCTCCTTGTCGGCGAAGTGCTCGTAGAAGGTGCGGCGGGAGACCGCGGCCGCCTCGATCAGCTGGGCGATCGTGGTCGCGTTGTAGCCGTGCTCGACGACGGCGTCGACGACCCCGTTGAGCAGGCGCTGGCGCTGGCTCTCGCTGACCGCGTCGCGCGAGAGGCCGTGCCGGCCCGGGGGCAGGCGGACGACGCCGGCCGTGGGCTCCTCGCCGCCGGCCGCCACCTAGGCCTTCCCGCCCGGCGCGACCAGGTGCAGAGCCTCAGCGGAACCCAGGTAGGGAGTGAGGGCGACGTCGACCAGGCGCGGCAGCATCTCCTCGATGCCCTCGGCGCCGACGGTTTCCAGCTGCTCGCGCAGCAGCCAGGCGATCCCGGCGACGGTCGTCTCCTCGAGGCTCTCCGGCAGTCCCGGCGCCGCCTCGTCCCGCAGCCGCCCCTCACTCAGCAGCGCGACGGCGCTGTCGAACTGCGCCTCGTAGCGGGCCAGCAGAGCCGGGCCGCCCTTCTGGCTCTCGATCAGGCACATCGTCGCCCGCTCCGGGCTGTCGGCGATCGTCGCCAGCAGCGAGCGCAGCCCCTCGCGGACCTGCTCCGGCCAGGGGAGGTCGGCCGGCACCTCCTCGGCGAGTCGCCCCAGCGTCGCCGTCGCCGCCTCGTCGAAGGCGGCGACGAAGGCCTCTTCCTTGCCGGCGAAGTGGTCGTAGAAGGTGATCGAGGAGACCCGCGCCTGTTTGGCTATCCGCTCGATCGAGGTGCCGGCGCACCCCCGCTCCGCAATCAGCTGCTCGGTGGCGGCAAGGAGGCGGTGGCGCTGCTGGCCGGCGACCGTCTCGCGATTCGCCTCCTTCTCTCCGCGCGGCTTTCCCGTGTTCGTCGCATGGAGGCGCTCCGATAGGTACTGCATGGCAATCGAGGATAGCCAACGTCCGGCGAGGTTCTGGCGATTGTGCGGCGGATTCGCGACGCCCTTTCTAAAAGCTCGCTTTTTTAACGTGAAAGAGCTAGTTTCTATATGTGTCCCGAGCGGCCGCATCGAGCAAGCGCATGCATGAGCTCCCAGCACGCCGGGCCGAATCGGCCGGCCGCGACGACGATCCAACCCGGGCCGAGATCATGGAGGCGATGCTGGCGGCCAGCGGCGAGTTGGGCTACCGCGAGGTGGCGGTCCGCCAGGTGCTGGAGCGCTACGGCGGCCACCGGGTCCAGTTCTGGCAGCACTTCGCCAGCAAGGAGGAGTGCTTCGCCATCGCCTACGCGACCTGGGTCGACCGCCTGACGACCGAGCTGGTGACCGCGGCGCTGGCCGCCGGCGACTGGCGGCGGGGGATGCGGGCGGCGTTGATCGCCCTCTTCGAGTTCGCCGACGAGCGCCCCGAGGTGGCGCGGGCGCTGCTGATCGAGGCGGACGTCGCCGGTGGCGGCGCCCTGGCCAAGCGCGAGGAGACGATCGAGCGGCTGGGCGAGGCGCTCGACAGCGCTCGCGAGCAGGCCGAGCCGGAGGAACGGCCTCCCCCGCTAACCGGTGTCTTCGTCGCCGGCGGCATCGCCGCCTATCTCGGCGAACGGCTGGCGGCGGGCAGCCCGGCCGATCTCTGGAGTGGCCTGCCGGAGCTGATGCGCTTCGTCACCGAGCCCTACTTCGGCGAGGCGGCGGCGCGGGAGGAGCTCGAGGCCGCCCGCGCCTTCCTCGCCGACCGCAGGGGCGAGGGGGCCGCCAGATGACCGAGGCCGCGACGGCGTGGGCTCCCGGCGGAACGCCTCCGAGGCGCCTGCCGCCGGGCCGCCACGGGCTGCCGCCGGAGCAGGTCCGCGAGAGCCAGCGGCGGCGACTGACCGCCGCCGCGACCGCGGTGCTCGCCGAGCGGGGTTACGGCCAGATCACCGTGACCGAGGTCGCGAAGCGAGCCGGCGTCTCCACCAGCAGCTTCTACAAGCACTTCGGTGACCTATGGGACTGCGTGCTCGCCGCCTACGAAGAGGGTGCCGAGCGCCTCACCGCCGGGATCGAGGCCGCCTGCGGAGGGACCGAGGGGAGGGACCGAGCGCGGGCCGGGATCGAGGCGGGGCTGACCCTGCTCGCGCCCGAGCCCGCCCTGGCGCAACTGCTGAGCGGCGATCCGCCGAGCCAGGCCGGCGCACTCTGGACGGCGCGCCGCAGCCTCCTAGCTCGTCTCGCCTCGATGCTGCACCACGCCCGCGGCGGTCAGGGCGGCGGCGAGCGCGAGCTGCAGCTGATCGCCGCCGCGACCGCCCTCGTCTCGCTCAAGGCCAGTGACGGAGGGGGCAAGCGGCTGGCCGATCTGGGCCAGCCGCTTGCGGACCTCCTGCATGCCCCCTAAGCGCGGTCAATCGACATCCGCAGGTAGGCACTCCTGAGGCGTAGGCCATGAACTGCTGCCCCCGCCTTCAGGACCATATTCAATGACTATTCGAACCAGGTTTCAGCTGGCACGCCAGCTCCCGTCTCAGCTTTGACAAGGGTGTTTCCTGTCGTGAAAGCGAGACTCGTAATGGACGCTAGGCCAAGGGCAGCACAATTTGCGTGACCTATATTTTGAAGATCGGCCGCTGCCACGGGCACCGAAACGTTGGTGGTCCCTGTCGCTATCTTTTTTTTCCCACCTATTTCGGAATCGTGATATCCAAGGCCCGTCGCTGTAAACGGTGTGATCTTTATGCAGGTCGTTCCTTTTATGATGATATCGATTGCATCTCCCACGGTGCTGCAGACGACGTGGAGTTCTGCCATCGATATGGCGCCGCCTTTGGATGTCACTCTAAAATCACAGCTTGTGAAATTGACTTCCATCGTTTCCGAGGCTCCCACTTTGCATTTTTGTTCACCTGCGGAGTTTAGATATCTGAGATTGGTGAATGTAATTTCCGTCGGTGTTTTTACAAAAGGTGTCGCTTCACCCGCGAGCTGATTGCATGTAAGCGAGGCTGAAACTTCCGCCCCGCCAGCCGTTTTCCCTTTTACCACGAACACCTGGTGAGCTGTGGTGGTCCCAGCCGTTTCGTCTGGCGCCAGTGTCGCCCTACAGGGTTCCACTGAGCAGTGGAATACTTCTTCGGCCGCGTACGCGGCCGCGCTGAGCGCTCCGAATGCCGCCAGCGCCATCACCGCCGCGATCAGAATCTTGAGATTGCGGATCATGGATCGATCTCCCCTTTGGTTGCCGCCCGAGCCCTTTGCCGGCGGAATGAGTCAATCCATAGAGCCGACGAGAGTATTGGTCAAATAACTCCGTGGGCCTTTCGAATAGGGAGTCGAATTCCCCCGTAAATGGGCAGCGGTGAATCCCCGCGTGCGCCGATCCGCGCATGCCCCAGAGCGGTCTCTTTTACATAAGCGGGGACCGCTGCTCCACGGCCCCCGCTTACTACTCGACTACGATTTTGCTATGTGAACCACACTTTGGCGGCCGTCGGAGTAGGAGAGTCCGTCTCGGCTTTGATCAGGGTGTTTCCTGTCGTGTATTTGACTTCTTCGATTGCTTTCAGATTAAGGGCGGCGCAGTTCACGTTGCCCACGTTTACAAGATCCACCGATCCTTTAGGAAAGGTGATGCTCGTCGTTGCTGTCAGCACTTCCTCGGCGACCCCGGCGTCATGGAGGCCGATACCCGTCGTTGTAAACGGTGTCACCTTGATGCAGGTGACACCGTTCATGTTGATGTCGATCGCGTCCCCTGCAGTAGTGCAAAGGAGGTGAACCTGAGCCGTCGAGGTGGCGCCGCCGGCTGATTTGAAATTGAAATCACAGCTTGTGAAATTGGACGTTACCGTTTCTGAGGCTCCTACTTTGCATTTCTGCAGGCCCGCACCGTTTGTGTACTTGAGGTTGGTGAATGTGATTTCAGTAGATGTTTTGCTGCTAGATGTTGCTTCGCCTGAAAGTTTTTCACATGTGTATGAGACCGTGACACCTTTGGCTCCAGCATTGGTTTCTCCTTTCACCGTGAAGACATGATGCGCTGTAGTAGTACCAGTAGCTTCGTCCGGGGCCAGTGTCAGTGTGCATGGTTCCACCGAGCAGTGGAATAGTTCTTCGGCCGCATGAGCGCTTGCGCTAAACGCCCCAAATGCCGCCAGCGCCATCGCCGCGGCGATCAGGACCTTGAGATTGCGGATCATGAATTGATCTCCTTGTATCGTCGCCCGGCTTCTTTACCCGGCGGAGTAGGTCAATCCATAGGCGGCCGCGCCGCTACTGGTCAAATAATTCTGCGGGATATCAGTTCAGGCAGGGGAATGCGCTGGAAATCCCCGGTGGTCGAATGGCGCTTGTGCCGATCCGCGAGGCCGCACAAGCGTGGGAGTGTCCGTTATCGCTCCCCGCTACAGCGGGATGTTGCCGTGCTTGCGCTTCGGCTGCGGCACGCGCTTGCTCTGCAGCATCCGCAGCGCCCTGATCAGCTTCGGCCGCGTCTCGCGCGGCTCGATCACGTCGTCGATGTAGCCGCGCTCGGCCGCCGAGTAGGGGTTGGCGAAGTGGGCTTTGTAGTCGTCGATCAGTTTCTGGCGGCGCTCGTCCGGGGTCGGCGAGTTGGCGATGTCCTTGCGGTAGATGATGTTGACCGCGCCCTCAGGGCCCATCACCGCGACCTCGGCCGTCGGCCAGGCGACGTTGTAGTCGGCCAGCATGTGCTTGGAGGCCATCACGTCGTAGGCACCGCCGTAGGCCTTGCGGGTGACCACGGTGAGCTTGGGCACGGTCGCCTCGGTGTAGGCGTAGAGCAGCTTGGCGCCGTGGCGGATGATCCCGTTCCACTCCTGGTCGGTGCCCGGGAGGAAGCCGGGGACGTCGGTGAAGGTGAGGATCGGGACGTTGTAGGCGTCGCAGGTGCGGACGAAGCGGGCCGCCTTCTCGGAGGCCTCGATGTTGAGCACGCCGGCGAGGAAGGCCGGCTGGTTGCCGACGATGCCGACCGGGAAGCCGTCGAGCCGGGAGAAGCCGCAGACGATGTTCTTGGCGAAGTGCTCGTGGACCTCGAAGAACTCCTCGTCGTCGACGACGAGGGCGATCACCTTGCGCATGTCGTAGGGCTTGGAGGGATCGTCGGGGACGACCGAGTCGAGCTCGTCGTCTTCGCGCTCGGGATCGTCTGAGGGCTCGAAGCGCGGCGGCAGCTCGAGGTTGTTCGAGGGCAGGAAGCCGAGCAGGTAGCGGGCGTCCTCGAGGCAGCTCTCCTCGTCCTCGGAGGCGAAGTGGGCGACGCCCGACTTCGAGTTGTGGCTCATCGCCCCACCCAGCTCCTCGAACTCGACTTCCTCGCCGGTCACCGTTTTGATCACTTCCGGCCCGGTGATGAACATGTGCGAGGTCTCTTTGACCATGAAGATGAAGTCGGTCATCGCCGGCGAGTAGACGGCACCGCCGGCGCAGGGGCCCATGATCAGGCTGATCTGCGGGATCACGCCCGAGCATTTGACGTTGCGGGCGAAGACATCCCCGTAGGCGCCGAGCGAGACCACGCCCTCCTGGATCCGGGCACCGCCGGAGTCGTTGATGCCGACGACCGGCGCCCCGACCTGGGCGGCCAGGTCCATCACCTTGCACATCTTCTCCGCCATCACCTCGCCGAGGCTGCCGCCGAACACGGTGAAGTCCTGGGAGAAGACGAAGACGGTGCGGCCATCGACAGTCCCGTGGCCGGTGACGACGGCGTCGCCCCAGGGCCGTTTCTTCTGCATCTCGAAGTCGTAGGTGCGATGGCGGACGAAGGTGTCGAGCTCCTCGAAGGAGCCGGGGTCGAGCAGCTTCTCGATCCGCTCGCGGGCGGTCATCTTGCCCTTCGCGTGCTGCTTCTCGACCGCCTCCTCGGAGGCGGAGTTGATCGCGGCGTCGCGCAGCTCGCGCAGGTAGGCGAGCTTCTCGTCGTGGGTGACCGGGTTCTTCTCGCGCATCAGCGGTGGGGGCACTCGTGGCTCAAGGGCGGCGCGGGATTCTATTTGGGCCGGCCGCGCGGTGTCCCCAGACAGGCGGAGGGCCCACTCGCGCGGGCCCTCCGGACAGCCTGGTGCGGTGTTTTCGTGCCTAGAGTTCGGCGCAGACGGCGAAGGTCACGATCGACCAGTCCCCATAGGGACCGGCGCCGCTCTCATGCGCGATTCCGGTCCAACCGGTGCGCAGGGTGCCGGTCGAGAACGGGTATGAGGCGGTGGTGGCGACTTCTTTCAGTTCGCCTTCGAGGCGGACGCCGCCGGCGATCGCCTGCTTGCCGGCCGGGCATTCGGCGGTGGCCGTCTTGTTCGGTTCGTTGTTGGTGACGCTGACCGTGTTGACGTAGCTGACGTTCTTGATCAGCTGCAGGTAGAACGACGCCGAGAGCTTGGCGGCGCTGACCGATTCGCCGGCGAGCTTGCCCGCCGTGACGGCTTCGGCACCCAGCTTGCTTTCGTTGATCGACTTCTTGGCGAGTTTGCTGGTGCCGACCGATTCATTGCCGAGTTTGGCGTTGGTGACGGCCTTCTTGGCGAGCTTGGAGTTGATCACCGAGCCGGTGCCGAGGTCGACGGCGTTGATGTTGCCGTCCTTGATTTTGCCCGAGGTGACCGCCTGCCGCTTCAGTTTCGGGTTGGTCACGGCTTCGTTGGCGATGTTGGTCGCCCGGACCGCGCCGGTGCCGATCTTGCCCGCCGCGACCGCGACGCCGCCGCCGAGGGCGATGAACAGGGCCATGCAGGAGACGACGTTGGCGAAGGTCAGGTGCTGCTTCAGTCGGTTCACTCCGGTTGCTCGCTTTCTGGCGACCGGAGGCCGCCGGGATTTGTCCTCGTTGGGAAGGCTGTGGGTGCGCTAGACGCTGCTGAAGGGCCGGCGCTGCGGTTCGGCGAGGCGGTCGAGGAAGGCCTCGAGATCGGCCACTTCGAGGCCGGTCGCCTCGTCGGCGCGGATCTGGACCCGGGTCCCGAATCCCTTCCCGGCCATCGAGACCTCAACTCCCTCGACTGCCTTCAGGAGCTCGGTTAGCTCCGGCTCCGACTTCATCAGCGTCCGCGATGCCTCGATCATCGAGACCCGCTTCCACCAACTGGCGGCTGTTCCTGCCCCTCCCCGTGCCTGGGAGAGACCGTTCAGAGGGCTAGAAGAACGCGCCGCCCTTGTATTCGCCGAAGACGTCGCGCATGGCGCCGCAGACCTCGCCGATCGAGGCGTCGGCGGCGAGCGCGGCGCGGATCGGGTGCAGGAGGTTGCCGTCGCCGCGGGCGACGTCGCGCAGGGCGTCGAGCTTGGCGCTGACGTCGGCCTGATCGCGAGCCTCCTTGAAGGCCTTGAGCCGGGTCAGCTGGCGCTGCTCGGCCTCGGGGTCGACCTTGAGGATGTCGACGTCGTCGACCTGGTCGGTGACGAATTTGTTCACGCCGACGATGATGTCCTGGCCGCTCTTGTAGCGCTCGTGGTAGCTCTGGGCCGACTCCTCGATCTCGCGCTGCATGAACTCCAGGGCCTCGACCGAGCCGCCCATCTCCCCCACTTTGTCCATCAGCTCCCAGGCCCGCAGTTCGACCTCGTCGGTCAGCGACTCGACGAAGTAGGAGCCGGCGAAGGGGTCGACGGTCTCGGCGACGCCGGACTCGTAAGCCAGCACCTGCTGGGTACGGAGGGCGATCCGGGCCGAGCGCTCGGTCGGCAGCGCCAGCGCCTCATCGAAGCCGTTGGTGTGCAGCGACTGGGTGCCGCCGCTGACCGCGGCGAAGCCCTGCAGGGCGACGCGGATGATGTTCACCTCGGGCTGCTGGGCCTGCAGGGTGACGCCACCGGTCTGGGTGTGGAAGCGGATCTGCATCGATTTCGGGTTCTCGGCCCCGAACCGCTCCTTGACGATCTTGGCCCACATCCGCCGTACCGCGCGGAACTTGGCGATCTCCTGGAAGACGTTGTTGTGGCAGTTGAAGAAGAAGGCGAGGCGGGGGGCGAAATCGTCGATCTTCAGGCCCCGCTCCAGCGCCGCCTCGACGTAGGCGATCGCGTTGGAGAGCGTGAACCCGACCTCCTGCACGGCCGAGCAGCCCTTCTCGCGGATGTGGTACCCGGAGATCGAGATCGTGTTCCATTTCGGCACGTGCGTCTGGCAGTACTCGAAGATGTCCGTGGTCAGGCGCATCGTCGGCACCGGCGGGTAGATGTAGTTGCCGCGCGCCATGTACTCCTTCAGCACGTCGTTCTGAACCGTGCCGCGCAACTTCTCGGAAGGCACGCCCTGCTCCTCGCCGACCAGCTCGTAGAGCAGCAGCAGGATCGCCGCCGGGGCGTTGATCGTCATCGAGGTGGAGACGCCGTCGAGCGGGATCTGGTCGAAGCAGATCCGCATGTCCTCGATCGTGTCGATCGGGACGCCGGTGCGGCCGACCTCGCCGTTGCAGAGCGGGTCGTCGGAGTCGCGGCCGAGCTGGGTCGGCAGGTCGAAGGCCATCGAGAGCCCGGTCGAGCCGTGCTCGATCAGGTAGCGGTAGCGCTCGTTGGTGTCCTCGGGCGAGGCGAAGCCGGCGTACTGGCGCATCGTCCAGAGCCGGTCGCGGTACATCCCCTCGTGGATTCCCCGGGTGAACGGCGGCTGGCCCGGCTCGCCGAGGCGCTCCTCCAGGTTCGGGGCGACGTCGTCCGCGTCGTAGAGCGGTTCGATTTCGATTCCGGAGTCGGTGAAGATCCGCTCGTCGTCGGGGCCGACCACGGGAGCGATCGTGCGGTGGGGGTCGTCCCGGTGCGGCTGCTCGTTGCTTGGCATCGGCGGCAGGATATTGGGGGGAGGCCTCAGACGCCGCCGAGCTGCTGCCGCCACCAGCCGAGCAGGTCGGCGAGGCTGCGCTCAAGCGGGATCTCGGGCACGAAGCCGGTCGCCTCGCGCAGCCGTCCCGGGTCGCCGAGCAGGAGCGCCGGGTCCGCGGGCCGGGCCAGCGCCGGGTCGACCGCGGTCTCGACCTCCAGAGTCGTCATCGGCGCCAGCGCCGCGGCCAGCTCGGCCACGGTGTGGGCCCGCCCGGAGCAGAGGTTGAAGGTGCCGGCGACGTCGCCATCCGCGAGCCCGACGAGCGCCCGGGCGGCGTCGCGGACGTCGATCAGGTCGCGGCCGGCCGCGGGATTGCCCAGCCTCAGCTCGACCGCCTCGTGGCCGGCCAGCTCCGCCTCCGCGATCCGCCGGGCCATGCTCGAGGCGGCGTTGAAGGGCGGCTGCCCGGGGCCGATCAGGTTGAAGGCGCGGATCACCGCGATCCGCAGCTCTCCCGTCGCTTCGGCCTCGCGGCAGATCCCCTCCATCGCCAGCTTCGCTTCCCCGTAGGGACTGACCGGCGCCGGCGGCGCGCCCTCCCCGAGCGGCATCTCCTCCGCTCCGGGCCGGCCGTAAACGGCGGCCGAAGAGAGGCAGGTGAGGTGCGCCGACGGGGTCACGCGGGTGGCGGCCTCGAGCAGGTTGCGGACGCCGCCGGCGTTGATCGCGCGGGTCTCCTCCGGGTGCTCCCAGCTGCGGGCGACCGAGGGGTCGCCGGCGGCGTTGAGGATCAGCTCGGGCGCGACCGCTCGCAGGCACTCCTCCACCGCCGCCGGGTCGAGCAGGTCACAGGGCGGTGCCTCGCCGTCGCCCCGGCGCGAGGCAGCAACCACGTTCAGGCCGGCCGCGACCGCCGCCCGCCGCAGGTGAGCACCGACGAAGCCCCCGGCGCCGATCAGGAGACAGGTGCGGCCCGCGGTGCCCAGGGCCAGCCGCCCGGCTAGGCGGTTTCGCCGATCAGGCGCTCGGTGCTGGTCTGGTCGATCGTGCGGCGCAGGCCGTCGATCAGCTCGACCGACGGCTCCCAGCCGAGCAGCGCCTGGGCGCGGCCGATGTCGGGCCGGCGCTGCTGCGGATCGTCCGTCGGCAGCGGCTCGTAGATGATCTCCGAGCTGGAACCGGTGACCTCGATCACGGCCTTGGCCAGCTCCAGCAGGGTGAACTCGTTCGGGTTGCCGATGTTGACCGGCGAGTGCTCGTCGGACTCGGCCAGGGCGACGATGCCGCGGATCAGGTCGTCGACGTAACAGAAGCTGCGGGTCTGGCTGCCGTCGCCGAACACGGTCAGCGGCCGGCCCTGCAGCGCCTGGCGCAGGAAGGTCGGGATCGCGCGGCCGTCGTGGGCGCGCATGCGCGGGCCGTAGGTGTTGAAGATGCGGACGATCGCGGTGTCGACGCCCTGCTGGCGGTGGTAGGCCATCGTCAGCGCCTCGGCGTAGCGCTTCGCCTCGTCGTAGACGCCGCGCGGGCCGATCGGGTTGACGTGGCCCCAGTAGTCCTCCTTCTGGGGGTGGACCTTGGGGTCGCCGTAGACCTCGCTGGTCGAAGCGATCAGGAAGCGGGCCCGCTTCCACTTGGCGACCCCGAGCATGTGGTGGGTTCCGTGGGAGCCGACTTTGAGCGTGTGCAACGGCAGCCGCAGATAGTCGATCGGGCTCGCGGGGGAGGCGAGGTGATAGACGAAGTCGACGTCCTCGGGGATCTCGACCTGGTTCGTGATGTCGATGTGACGGAACTCGAACGCATCGTCGCGGATGTGGTCGATGTTCTCCAGCGACCCGGTCTCGAGGTTGTCGAGGCAGATCACCCGGTGCCCCTTGCCGAGCAGGTGCTCGCAGAGATGGGATCCGAGGAAGCCGGCGCCGCCGGTGACTACGCAGGTCGTCATCGCGGCGATGCTATCGGGGCCAGCATGGCGGGGCGCTGCACATGATTCGCGCAATTTCCGGGATTTGAGCCTGGAGAATCGTCCAGGAGGGGGGAGAAACACGACCGCGACCCGGTTGGCAGTGCCTATGTTCGGTACGGGAAATTGAAGCGGGCAGGGGGAGCAGAGCGGTGAATTCGATTGAGCGGAACGAGGGGCGCCCAGGCGCGCCGTCGATTACCGACGCGTCGCGAAAGCGTGCCGCGGTCGAGACCTATTCGCGTCACGAGCGAGCACTGCGACGCACCGCGCGCCGCTACTCGATCTGCGCCGACGACGCCGACGACGCCCTGCAGCGAGCGCTCGAGATCCTTCTCGTCAAAGCACCGACGGTCGACCCCCGCGAACTGATCCGTTGGAGCCAGACCGTCGTCAAGCACGAGGCGCTGGCGATCCGGCGCGACCGCGAGCGGACCCTCAGCGGGCCCGCGGCCGCCACCCCCGAGCCGGGCCGCGAGGACTGGGTGGCGCTGCTCCCCAGCAAGGCCGACGGGCCGCCCGAGCGAGCCGAGCGTCAGGAGACCGTCGCCCGCGGCCGCGAGGCGCTGCGGACGCTGAAGCCGCAGGAGCTCCGGGCCCTCACCCTCCTCGCCGAGGGCTACTCCTACAAGGAGATCGCTGCGATCACCGGCTACAGCCAGACCAAAATCAACCGCTGCCTGGCCGAGGGCAGGGAGAAGTTCCGCAGTGTCTTCGCGCGCAGCCGCGACGGCAGTCGCTGCGAGGATATGCAGCCGCTGCTCTCCGCCTTCTGCGATGGCGAAGCGGGAACCGAGGAGGCGGCGACCCTGAAGGAGCACCTCCGCGCCTGCGCCGGCTGCCGGGCGACCCTGCGCGCCTACCGGGCCGCGCCGGGAGCGGCGGCGGCGCTGCTGCCCGCTCTGCCGGCCAGCCGTTCCCTGCTCGAGCGCGCTCACGACGCGCTCGCCGGCCTCGGCGCTCGTTTCGGTGGGGGCTCGGAGTCGGCTCTCTCGCAGGTCACCGCGTCGGGCGGAACGCGCGGGGCGGGGCTGGCCGCGCTCGCCAAGCTGGCTGCGATCTGCGTGGGGACGGCCGGCGGCGCGGCGGCTTGCGTGGCGACCGGTGTCGTCCCGACCCCACTTGAGCTCGACCGCGTTCACAGCCGGGCACCGGCTCTCGAGCGCGGGATCGACCCCGTGCTCGCTGAGGAATGGGGCGCCGGGACCGACGGCGGGTCGGAGCCCGTCTCCACCGCCGACCCCGAGCCCAGGTCGAACCCGGAGCCGGCCACCGCCCAGCACGCGCCCGCGCCAGAGCCGGCGATCGAGCCGGCCGCAACCCCGGCGCCCGAAGCGGCGACGGGTGCCGCCGAATACGCGCCCCCACCGGAGCCGGAACCGGTCTCCGCGCCGGCGCCGGAAAGCGCCCCGGCGAGCGCCGCCAGCGGCAGCCCGGCGGGGGAGTTCGGGCCGTGAGAAACCGCTTCAGCAGCGTCATCGCGGTACTGACGCTGATCGCGGCGGCTTTCGTCGGGGCGGACGACGCGCGTGCCGACCAGCTCGCGCAGCTGCGCCCGATCGACTTCCGCGTCTTCGGCGGCGAATACACCTGGCACGCGGACAACGACTTCCGCCTCGACTGGGGCCGGCCCGCCGTGAGCGAAGAAGGCCTGCCGATCGTCGCGGTCCACTACCGCGTCCGCGACCCCGCCGGCGCGATCGCGATCGCCGAGGCCAGCCTGCCCTGGTACACGACCCACATCGAGAACATCCACCTTCCCGGACGCGGCGCCTACACCGCCGACGTCTGGCTGGAGGGCCCGGGAGGCCAGATGGGACCGGTCACGAGCGGAGAGCTGCGCTTCGACGACGCCAGGCCGGGAGCGGCGCAACCGCTGGCACCGGCCGGCTGGATCGCCGGCAATGCCCCCGCGCTCGTGCGAATCGAGCACCCGGCGGGAGCGGCGCCGGTCTCCGGCATCTACGGCTACGCGGTCTCAGTCGACCGCGGCGCCGGCAGTGTGCCCTGCGCCGGCCCGGACCGCTGCCGCCCTGGCGAGGCCGATCTGCACGGCGGTGTCGATGTCGACACCGTCTCCCTCGGGGTGCTGCCGGAGGGAGTCAACGTCGTCCGCGCGGTCGCCGTGTCGGGCTCGGGGATGAGGTCGGCGGAGAGCCGCAGCGCGATCGTCCGGGTCGATGCGACCCTTCCCACGACGGTTCTGGACGGAGCGCCGCCCGGCTGGGCCACCGGACCGGTGCGCCTGACCGCGAGGGCCGCCGACGCGATGTCCGGAATGACCGCCAGCGGGCCGAGCGGGCCCTTCACCGCGATCGCCGTCGACGGTGGCGTGCCCCGGACCGAGCCAGGGGGAACGGCGACCGCCACGGTAGCCGGCGAGGGCTCGCACAGCGTCGTCTTCTACGCCCGCGACGCTGCCGGGAACCTGCGCGAGGAAGCGCCATCGAGGGCGACCGTGCGGATTGACGAAAGCCCGCCGCGCGTCGCCTTTGCCGCGGCCCAGGATCCGGCCGACCCGGAGCGGATCGAGGCTACCGTCAGCGACGCCCTTTCGGGGCCCGAGCGGGCGCGGGGATCGATCGCGGTGCGGCCGTCGCGCTCGCAGCAGCCCTTCCGGCCCTTGTCGACGGTGACTTCCGGCGGGCGCCTGACCGCCCGCTGGGACTCCGACTCGTTCCCTGCCGGCAACTACGAGTTCCGGGCAACCGCCTACGACCAGGCCGGCAACGCCGCCGGCTCCGACCGTCGATCCAACGGCGTCCGGATGGTCCTGACCAACCCCCTGAAGACGCCAACCGCGCTCACTGGCGGATTCGGGGGCCAGTCGCCGAGGTACCAGCGCCATGGAAGCCGGGTCGTCTACACCGGCCGCCTGACCTCGGCTGCCGGCTCGGGACTGGGCCGCCTGCCGGTGCGGATCCTCGAGACCTTCGTCGCGGGCGCCCACTCCCCGCGGCGCGCGACGACGATCGAGACCGCAGTCGATGGGTCCTTCCACCTCAGGCTCGCCGCGGGCCCGAGCCGCCTGGTAGAGGTCGTCTTCGCCGGCACCAGGACCCTCGGCCGCAGCGGCAGCGATGGGTCGCGGCTGAGAGTGCTCAGCGGCGTTCGTATGCACGCGTCCTCGTCCTCGGCCCGGATCGGCGGCGCGCCGGTCGTCTTCAGTGGCCGGCTCGGCGTCACCGGCGCCTCGATGCCGGCAAGTGGCAGGGCGGTCGAGCTGCAGTTCCGGATCCCGGGTGGCAAGTGGTCGGAGTTCCGCACCGTGCAGACCGACGCCCGCGGCCGCTTCCGCTACCCCTACTCCTTCAGCGACGACGACAGCCGCGGCATCCGCTTCCAGTTCCGCGCCTTCGCCCCGGCGCAGGACGGCTGGCCCTACGAGCCGGCCGGGTCAAAGCCAGTGTTCGTCACCGGCCGCTAACGACGACCGCCCCGGGGTTGCCGGGGCGGTCGGTGCTGCGGAGATGCGTGACTGCTCTTAGCGGAGAGCCGCCAACTGATCCGTGACCTGGTCGACCAGACCCTGCGCCCGGGAGGTGGGGACGTCGATCGCGCGGCGGACGCGGGACTCGACCTCGTTGCGGTTGCGCTTGAGGGTCGTCTCGACCGTGCGCTGATGCTTGCGGGCTTCGCGCTCGACCCGGTTGCGGGTCTTGCGGGCCTCGGTGGTGGCCTTGCGACGGGCGCTGGTGCCGCGACGCTCGGTCCGCTTCACCGTTTTACGTAGCTGCGTGCGGTAGGACTTGAGCTGTTTCTCGGCGCTGGCGCGGCCGGTCCACGGCACGCAGCA
>Ga0068863_100002462_pt1 | contig 18393 bp, 15 predicted proteins | sample KBSSwiS62_FD_66596 | JGI IMG/M metagenome (GOLD analysis project Ga0068863, IMG submission 66596) | Switchgrass rhizosphere microbial communities from Kellogg Biological Station, Michigan, USA - KBS Switchgrass S6-2 | ecosystem: Host-associated > Plants > Roots > Rhizosphere > Soil ...
GTGCTGGTGGAGACGGGGGGACTCGAACCCCCAACCCCCGCCTTGCAAACCTTCGCTGTTCCTACCGGCCTGTCTCGACCGCCGGCACCGTCTGCCTCGTCACGCCCAGCTCATATCGCCTGGTGTCATCCCATACGGACGGCTGTCGTGCCTGGTGCTGACTCCTGCCGATCCACGGAGCCCGACACTAACCCCGCGCTGCGCTGCTGCGCTCGTACGGTCCCTGACATGACATGGGTCTGGAAACTGCTTCCAATCGTGGTTGATCAGTTTCCTGCGCAGAGCCGATCTAGTCTCCCGAGACCGACTGACAGAAGGGCATGGCGCCATGCGGAAACTGATCTACGGCATGAACCTGACCCTGGACGGCTACATCGCCGCGCCCGGTGACGATCTCGGCTGGAGCCAGCCGAGCGACGAGCTGTTTCAGTGGTGGCTCAACCAGGAGTTGGCGATCGGGCTGTTGATGTACGGGCGCAAGCTGTGGGAGGCGATGAGTTCCCACTGGCCGACCGGCGACCAGCAGCCCGACGCCACCCCGGCGCAGATCGAGTTCGCGCGGAACTGGCGGGACACGCCGAAGGTGGTGTTCTCCTCGACGATCGACAAGGTCGACTGGAACACCCGCCTGGTCACCGGCGACGCTGTAGCGGAGATCACCCGACTCAAGGCCGACGACGGCGAGCCGATGAGGGTCGGTGGCGCAACGCTCGCTGGGGCGGCCATGCGGGCCGGGCTGGTCGACGAGTACGAGATCGTCACCCATCCGGTGCTGGTGGGCGGCGGCACACCGTTCTTCACCGCGCTGGACAGCTGGGTGAACCTGAATCTGGTGGAGACGCGGACGTTTCCCGGCGGCGTGGTCCTGACCAGGTACGAGACGAGGCGGTGAGCGCGATTCCTTTGCTGCTTGTCTGAGGGAGTGGCAGCATGCCCCGGAGCAAGGTCGAGCAGTTCGCTGCCACAAGGCAGCGCTCGCCATTCCTCCCCTCACCGATGGATGCCGATACCAGTCGAGACGGCGGCGGGGCCCAGGGATCAGCGGCAAGACGTTTCGGCTCCGCGGCTCCTTGCCTGCGCTTCCATGATTTGCGGCACAGCTACGCGTCCTGGCAGGTCTCGGACGGCGTGCCGATCAACGTGGTCAGTCGGCTCATGGCCCACGAGCAGATCAGCACGACACTCAACCGCTGCACCCACGACGCTCGCGACTACGCCGACGGTCGGGTGCGTCAGGTCTTCGCGGCGCTCGCTGCTGACGATCTGCTGACTCCAGGGGAGCCCTGACGTGGCGCCGCACCGCGAGCGTGCTGGTGGAGACGGGGGGACTCGAACCCCCAACCCCCGCCTTGCAAAGGCGGTGCTCTGCCAGTTGAGCTACGTCCCCCGGTCGGGGACCGGCGGGCTAGCGCAGGTCCTGCGTGTTGGTCGCCTCGGCCCACAGGTCGGACTCCGCCTTGGCGGCGCGCCGCTTCCGCAGGAAGAAGACTCCGCCGGCGGCGGCAGCAGCGAGGAGTACGAGCTTCTTCACGGTGGCTCCTGTGAGATCGGACGACGCTGTCGTGGCTGGACCCGAGGGTGGGCCTGGGAGGACTTGAACCTCCGGCCTCATCCTTATCAGGGATGCGCTCTAACCGGCTGAGCTACAGGCCCCGGGTGCCGCCCGAGGTTACACGGCCGGCCGGAGCCGCCCCAACCCGGTATCCCCGGGCTAGTCCTTCTCCGCCAGGGTGATCTCGATGCCGCCGACCAGGTCGGAGCAGATGTTGTAGACGAACGAGCCGATCGTCGCCAGCGCCGTGAACAGCACGATGTTGACGACCCCGACCAGCGCCGCGGTGCCGAGGACCAGGCCGGGCGAGAACAGCGAGTCGCCGCCGTTGCCGGAGACCTCGTCGTAGAGCCCGTTGATCTGCTCGAAGACGCCCATGCCGTCGAGCACGCCGTAGAGGACGCCGATCGCGACCAGCCAGACGAAGAACATCGCCACGGCCAGGACGAACGAGAACTTCAGCGTCGACCAGGGGTCGATGTGCCGGACCAGGAGCCGGGCCCGCCGGGCCGGCCGGCCGGCGCTCGTCGGCGACGGCCGGGTGCCGGGGCGGGTCGCCGCCCCGAGCGCGGTCCGGGCCGCGGCCGCGGTGGTCGCCCCGCCAGGCCCGGCGACCGTGGTCGGCGCGTCACCCACCGGTGAGTAGCCGCCGTAGCCGGAGTACGCCGGGGGCGGTGCGTAGTCCGAGCGCCGGTAGCCGGTGATCGACCCCTGCGCGCCGTTCGGGCCCGGACCGTGCCCGTGCCCGCCGCCGAGACCGGACGGCGAGCCACCGGGCGGCATGCCCGCGGCCGGCACCCCGGTCCCGTTGGTTCCACCCGCGGGCCGGAAGCCGGACTGCCGGTTGTCCGGACCGACCGCCGGGGTGGCACCACTGTTCGGCCCGGAGGTGCGCTGACCTGGGCCGGAGCCGTTCGGCGGCCGGCCGTCGGTAGGCCGGACGCCCGACCGGTTGTCGGTCGGCCGGGCGCCGTCGCCCGACCGGTTGTCGCTGGGCCGGGCGCCGTCGCCCGATCGGTTGTCGGTGGGCCGGGCGCCGTCCCCGGGCCGGCTTGGGCTCACCGGCTGGGACCCGCCCGAGGGACCGCTGGCTTTCGCGTCATTGGCCTGGTCGGCGTCCCGGAGAGCGTCGAGCGCGTCCTTGGGGATGCGCGCGGTCTCGTCCGGGTCGCTGACCCTCGTCGGATACCTCGGCTCGCTCATCCGCTATCCCTGCTCGTCCGGCTCGTCCGCGTTGCGCGCCACCGCAACGAGGGTGACGCCGTCGGGGAGGTTCATGAGCCGGACTCCCATCGTCTGCCGCTGCGCGCGTCGGACCTCGCGGGCGCTCGTGCGGATGACGCCGCCGTTGGACGTGATCGCGTAGACCTCGTCCTCCGGGCGAACCGCGAGCGCCCCCACGAGTCCGCCACGGGTGGACACGATACGCGCCGTCAGCACACCCTTCCCCCCACGACCTTGGACCGGGTATTCCTCCAGCCTCGTGCGCTTGGCATACCCACCTTCGGTCGCGACGAGCAGTTCGGTGCCCTCGCGGGCGACCTCCATGGCCAGCAGCTCGTCGTAGCCGCCGAACCGCATGCCGATGACGCCGCTGGTGGCGCGGCCCATCGGCCGCAGGGACTCGTCGTCGGCGTGGAACCGGATGGACTGCGCCTTGCGGCTGACCAGCAGCAGGTCGTCGGTCGGCTCGATCAGCGCGGCAGCGATCAGCTCGTCGTCCTCGCGCAGGTTGATCGCGACGATTCCGCCGGCCCTGTTGGAGTCGAAGTCGGTCAGCCTGGTCTTCTTCACCAGCCCGCGCCGGGTGGCCAGCACCAGGTAGGGCGCGGCCTCGTAGTCGCGCAGCTGGATGACCTGCGCGATCTGCTCGCCGGGCTGGAAGGCGAGCAGGTTGGCGACGTGCTGGCCGCGCGCAGCCCGGTTGGCCTCCGGCAGCTCGTACGCCTTCGCCCGGTAGACGCGCCCCTTGTTGGTGAAGAACAGGATCCAGTTGTGGGTGGACGTGACGAAGAAGTGCGCGACGATGTCGTCCTGCTTCAGCTGCGCGCCCTGGATGCCCTTCCCGCCGCGCCGCTGGGACCGATAGAGGTCGGTCTTCGTGCGCTTCGCGTACCCGGTGCGCGTGATCGTGACGACCACGTCCTCCTCGGCGATGAGGTCCTCCATGGACACGTCGCCGTCGTAGGACACCAGCCGGGTGCGCCGGTCGTCGCCGTACTTCTCGACGATCTCGGCGAGCTCGTCCCGGACGATCTCGCGCTGCCGGGTGTCACTGGCCAGGATCGCGTTGTATTCCGCGATCTCCGCCTCGATCCGGGCGAACTCGTCCTGCAGCCGCTGCCGCTCCAGAGCGGCGAGCCGGCGCAGCTGCATGTCCAGGATCGCGGTCGCCTGGATCTCGTCGATGTCGAGCAGCTGCATCAGGCCGCCGCGCGCCGCATCCGCCGACTCGCTGGCGCGGATCAGTGCGATCACCGCGTCCAGCTGATCGATGGCCTTGAGCAGCGCGCGCAGGATGTGGGCGCGCTCCTCGGCCTGGCGGAGCAGGTAGCGGGTGCGCCGGACGATGACCTCGACCTGGTGCGCGACGTAGTGCCGGACGAACTGGTCCAGCCGCAGCGTCCGCGGCACCCCGTCGACCAGGGCCAGCATGTTCGCGCCGAACGTGGTCTGCAGCTGGGTGTGCTTGTAGAGGTTGTTGAGCACGACCTTCGCCACCGCGTCCCGGCGCAGCGTGATCACCAGCCGGCGGCCGACCCGGTCGGACGACTCGTCGGCGATCTCGCTGATCCCGGCCAGCCGCCCGTCCCGGACCGCCTCGGCGATCGACTCGGCCAGGTTGTCCGGGTTGACCTGGTAGGGCAGCTCGGTGACGACGAGGATCGTGCGGCCGCGGGAGTCCTCCTCCACGGTCACGACCGCGCGCATCCGGATCGACCCGCGCCCGGTCCTGTACGCGTCCTCGATCCCGTCCCGGCCCACGATCAGCGCCGCGGTCGGGAAGTCGGGGCCCTTGATCCGCTCCATCAGCGCGGCGAGGGTCTCGTCGTCGTCGGCGTCCGGGTGCTCCAGCGCCCAGGTGACGCCGTCGGCGACCTCGCGCAGGTTGTGCGGCGGGATGTTCGTCGCCATCCCGACCGCGATCCCGGACCCGCCGTTGACCAGCAGGTTGGGGATCCGGCTCGGCAGCACGTCCGGCTCGGTCGTGTTCCCGTCGTACGTCGGCGAGAAGTCGACGGTCTCCTTGTCGATGTCCCGCAGCATCTCCATGGCCAGCGGGGTCAACCGTGACTCCGTGTTGTGGCTGACGAAGCCGTTGGTCACGAAGGCGTGGTCGTCGGTGTCCACTCGCAGCGAGTAGACCGGCCGCACGCCCGCGTCGGCGACGGACTCGACCCGGGCGAAGTAGTAGCGCCCGTCGACCAGCGGCTCGACCACCGAGAGGGCTTCGGCCGAGGTGATGTGTGCGCGGATCTCGTCGCCGCGCCGCTCCCACCGCTCGATCCGGTCGACGACGTGCCGGCGCAGCCAGTCGCGCTCGGTCCACCGGGTCGCGCCGTGCTCGCGGAGGAAGTCCGCCACGTACGGCACGTGGTCGCTGCTCTTGGCGGTCGAGTCGAGCGGCACCGCGAACAGCTCGTCCTGCAGCTTGCTCTGCTTGGCGCCGGTGAAGCCGACGGTTTGCGCGAAGGTCCGCGCGTCCCGCCGGTTCGTGATTACCACCTTGATCTCGCCGTTGTCGTACGCGCACTGCCTCGACACCACGCCGAACTCCAGCAGCAGCTGCTGCACCTCTGCCGCCAGCCGCCGGCTGCGCGTGGAGTACGACACCTGGATCGTGTTGCGGGGCAGCAGCGAGGACGAACCATCGCCGGTGAACAGCGCCTGCAAGAAGACCCGCTTCACCGCCGGCGAGCTGGTCCAGATGAAATCCGGCACCCGCTTGTCGGCACTGCGCAAGCCTGCCATCTCTGCCAGGACGCTCGACCGGAGCGCCGCCAGGTCCTGGATGTCGAGCTCGTGCAGGAGGCTGCCCGATGCGATCAACCGGGAGGACACGTACCGGCGGCCACCGACGACGTTGTCGTAGGCCGTCACCACCGACTCGAAGAACTCGCGGTCGATGTTGTTGAACCCGGCCCGACGCTCGCTGACGAAGCCCTCACTGACGAATGCGCCGGCCAGGAACGCAGCCTGGACCTCGTGCAGCGGCGGCGTGCCGATCTCGTCCGCGGGGACGCGCTGCAGGACGACGTGGTCCTCGGGCCGGATCTCCTCCAGCAGCTTCCACAGCAGGGTCGGCACGCCGGCGATGCTCACCAGGCAGAGCACCGGGTGGTTAGCCGTGCCGGTCAGCTCGTAGCCTTCCCGGGTCCGCAACCGCAGCGTCGGGTGGTCGCCGGAGTGGAAGAGCTTGCTGGCTCGGACCACGTCGCCGTTGCGGTCGCTGATCTTGAGGTCGATGTCGGTGTCGCTGTCCGGCACTGCGTTCGGGACCACGTCGCCGATGCGGATCGTCCCGTGGGGCGTGCGGACTAGCGCCTCGCCCGTCAGGCAGTACCTCATGGCCGCTGCTGGGTCGTTGCCGGGGGAGCCGAAGTTGCCCTGCCCGTCGACCAGCGGTGCCCGCATCGACCACGGCTGGGCCATCCGCACCAGGGTGTCGTAGATCGCCGAGTCGCCGTGCGGGTGGTAGTTGCCCATCACGTCGCCGACGACGCGGGCGCACTTCACGTACGGCCGGTCCGGGCGGAACCCGCTGTCGAACATCCCGTAGAGGATCTTGCGGTGGACCGGCTTGAGGCCGTCCCGGACGTCGGGCAGCGCGCGGCCGACGATCACCGACATCGCGTAGTCGATGTACGACCGCTGCATCTCGATCTGGATGTCGACCGGCTCGACCCGGTCGCCACCGCCCGACGGCGGCGTGGTCACGTCGACCACTCTCGGTCACGGTCCTCTCAGGTAAACGGAACGGGCTGGTGGTGCGGTCAGATGTCGAGGAAACGGACGTCCTTGGCGTTGCGGATGATGAAGCTCCGCCGCGCCTCGACGTCCTCACCCATGAGGACGCTGAACAGCTCGTCCGCTGTTGCCGCGTCGTCGAGAGTCACCTGCAGGAGCACCCGGGTGGCCGGGTCCATCGTGGTCTCCCACAGCTCCTTGGCGTTCATCTCGCCCAGCCCCTTGTAGCGCTGGATGCCGCCCTCCTTGGGCAGCTTCTTGCCCGCCTGCTGGCCGGCCTCGACCAGGCCGTCCCGCTCCCGGTCGGTGTACGCGTACTCCGGGGTGTCGCGCTGCCACTTGATCTTGTAGAGCGGGGGCTGTCCGAGATAGACGTGGCCGTGCTCGATCAGCGGCCGCATGAACCGGAACAGCAGCGTCAGCAGCAGCGTGCGGATGTGCTGGCCGTCGACGTCGGCGTCGGCCATCAGCACGATCTTGTGGTAGCGCAGCTTGGTGATGTCGAAGTCGTCGTGGATGCCGGTGCCGAGCGCCGTGATCAGCGACTGGACCTCGTTGTTCTTCAGGACCCGGTCGATGCGCGCCTTCTCGACGTTGATGATCTTGCCGCGGATCGGCAGGATCGCCTGGAACATCGAGTCACGGCCGGACTTCGCCGAGCCGCCGGCGCTGTCACCCTCGACGATGTAGAGCTCGGACTCGCTGGGGTCGGTGGAGCGGCAGTCGGCCAGCTTGCCGGGCAGCGAGCCCACGTCGAGCAGGCCCTTGCGCCGGGCGAGCTTGCGCGCCTCCTGGGCCGCCTTGCGGGCGCGGGCCGCGGACGAGGCCTTGGTGACGATCGTGCGGGCCTCGGCCGGGTTGCGCTCCAACCAGTCCGACAGCCAGTCGTTGCAGGCCTTCTGCACGAACGTCTTGGCCTCGGTGTTGCCGAGCTTCGTCTTGGTCTGGCCCTCGAACTGCGGGTTGCTCAGCTTGACCGAGATGATCGCGGCCAGGCCCTCCCGGATGTCGTCGCCGGTGAGGTTGTCGTCCTTCTCCTTGATCAGCTTCTTGTCCCGCGCGTACTTGTTGACCAGGCCGGTCAGCGCGGTGCGGAAGCCCTCCTCGTGGGTGCCGCCCTCGTGCGTGTTGATCGCGTTGGCGAACGTGTAGACCGACTCGGAGTAGGAGCTGTTCCACTGCATCGCGATCTCGACGGCGATGCCGGTGCCCTCGGCCGAGAAGCCGATCACCGACTTGTGGATCGGGTCCTTCGTCGCGTTGAGGTGGCGGACGAAGTCCTCGATGCCGCCCTTGTACATGTACGTGATCTCGCGCGGGGTGTCCTCGCGCTCGTCCCGCAACGTGATCGACAGGCCCCGGTTGAGGAACGCCATCTCCTGCAGCCGGCGGGAGAGGGTCTCGAACGAGTAGGTCGTGGTCTCGAAGACGGTGGGGTCGGCCCAGAACGAGACGAGGCTGCCGTGCTTGCGGGTCGGCGCGCCCTTCACCAGCGGGCCGGGCCGGCTGTTCGTGTATTCCTGGGTCCAGGTGAACCCGTCGCGCTTGATCTCCACCTCCATCCGGGTGGACAGCGCGTTCACCACCGAGACGCCGACGCCGTGCAGGCCGCCGGACACCGCGTACGACTTGCTGTCGAACTTGCCGCCGGCGTGCAGCGTGGTCAGGACGACCTCGACGGCCGGGCGCTTCTCGACCGGGTGCCGGTCGACCGGGATGCCGCGGCCGTTGTCGAAGACGCTCACCCCGCCGTCGGCCATCAGCGTCACGATGATCGTGTCGCAGACACCGGCCATCGCCTCGTCGACCGCGTTGTCGACCACCTCCTGGACCAGGTGGTGGAGCCCGCGCTCCCCGGTCGAACCGATGTACATTCCGGGGCGCTTGCGAACTGCTTCCAGACCCTCGAGAACAGTGATCGAGCCCGCGTTGTAAGTCGTCGTCGGTGCCTTGGGAGCCACGCGCGCTCGCTTCCTCCCGCCGGATCGGGGCGGGACCTGGGGGTCGGCACGCGCGCGGCGGCTCTGATCGGCAGGACGCAGAAAACGCCCCCGTGCCGCTGGAGCCGCCGCACGCGGAAGTGTCCTCTCCAGTCTAGCGCGTTATCGCCTCCAGACGGGGCATCGCTGCCGCCTGACACGTCGTGAGCCTGTCCAACTCGTCGCGGAGATGGTCCCCCACCAGCACCCCCCGCGCCACGACCGTTCTGGGCCCTCTCCGTGAGCCGACCGCCGGCACGCTCAGATCGGGCGAGCCGGACAAGTCGACCGGCGCCCCGCCACCGCCTCGAGACCGCGGTCGGTACGGGCGGCCGGGGGGCGCACCGAACGGGCCGCCGCCCGTCGCCCCGAGGTTCCCGGCCATGGTGAGGACGGGCGGCCCGGCGCGCGCCGAACGAGCCGCCACCGATCACCCGCCACCTTGCCAGCGTCTCGGGACCGCGGTCGGTACGGGTGGCCGGCGCGGGACGAACGAGCTGCCGCAGGTCGACCCTGCCACGGTCCCGGACCAGGGTCGGCAGGTTGACCGGTGCCGGCCGGGCCGACCGGCCGGGGGTTCGGGCCAGTGAGGGGTCGGGGAGGATCGGGCGTATGGGGTTGAGGTGGACGGGTGACGGTAGCGGCACGGCCGTCCTGCTGCACGGGATGATGTCGCTCGCCGCGACCTGGTGGCAGATCGGGCCGGCGCTGGCCGAGCGCGGCTGGGACGTCACCGCCCTTGACCTCGCCGCGCACGGCGGCAACCGGCTGGACGGACCGCTCACCGCCGAGGCGCTCGTAGACAGCGTCACCGCGCAGGTCGCGGGTCCGGTCGACCTGCTCGTCGGGCACAGCATGGGCGCCGCCACCGCGATCAGCACCGTCGCCGGCCGGCCCGGCTTCGCCCGCGCCGTCGTGCTGGAGGACCCGCCCGGCGGCGCCGGCTTCCCCGCCGAGCGGCTGGCCACCGGCGTCGAGCTCGACGCGGACATCGCCAGGCTCGACCGGGACCGGCTGGTCCGCCGCTCCCGCGCCGACCATCCGAGCTGGGCGCCGGAGGACGTTGAGCAGGACGTGCGCGGCATCGAGGAGGCGGACGCCACCGCGGTCGCCGCCGGGATCCGGGCCGGGCTGCGCAGCTGGGACCTCCCGGCGCTGGTCGCCGCCGTCGACGTGCCGGTGCTGGTGCTGGTCGCGCCGGACACCGGCGGGCAGGACCCGGACCGGCCGGGCAGCGCGCTGAGCGGCGAGGCCCGCGCCGGCGTGCGGGCCGCCGTGCCGCCGGACCGGTTCGTCGAGCTGCCCGGCGGTCACTGCCTGCACCGCGACCTTCCGCGGGAGTGGCTGGCCGCGGTGGACGCGTTCACCGCGAGCGCGCTGCCGGCCCGCCGGTCATGACCCGGATCAGACCACGCAGGCGCTGCCGCGGCAGGTGCTCAACGCGGAGAGCCGGCTTGCCAGGGTGGAGAGCTCGGCCGCCGGTGGGTCGTTGGCCGCGTTGCCGTCGGACAGCAGGTTCGTGTCCTCGGTCGGGTCGGCGACGAGGTTGTAGTACTCGCGGAACGACACGGCCCCGGTGTCGGTGTAGGTCTGGATGTACTTGACGGTGGCCGTACGGATCATCTTCCACGTCGGCACGTTGCCGTTCGCCGGGTCTTTGAAGTACTCGGCGTACACCGTGGTTCTCCGGCTGGTGCCCAGCAGCGACTCGCCGTCCAGCGGCGGCGCCCCCGCCGGCAGGGTGAACTGGGCGGCCGCGAGCATCGTCGGCAGCAGGTCGACGTACGAGGCGAGTCGACCGGTCGCGGTGCCCGGCGCGATCTGGCCGTCCCAGCGCAGGAACAGCGGCACCCGCTCGGACGCCTCGTACGGGACGAACTTCTCGGTCCGCCCGTGGTCACTCCACATGTACCCGTTGTCCGAGGAGAAGATCACCAGCGTGTTGGCGAGCACGCCGCGGTCGGACAGCAGCTGCATCGTCGCGTCGAACTGGTCGTCAGCGGTCATGATCGCCCGCAGCTGGCTGGCGCACATCTCCTGGCCCTGGGCCGGCGTGCGGTTCATGTTGCGCACGTACGCCGGCTTGTCGGAGCGGTTGGCCTCGACCGGCGCCGAGCAGGTCGGCACCGGCGCGCTGGCGTACTTCGGCTCCGGCACCGCGCGCTGGGTCTTCGTGCCGTCCGGGTTGGTGACGTCCACCCAGTGCGGCGCCTGCGGGGTCTCGTACAGCAGGAACGGCTTGCCGAGCCCGAGCGCCGCGGTGACGTACTCGCGCCCCCGGACGCCGAGCCCGGTCGTCGAGTAGCCGGCCATCGTCCGGGCCACGCCGTCCACCCGGGTAGCCACGTTGTTGTAGCCGCCCCACATGACCGTGGAGTGGTCGAAGCACGGCGGCGTCGTCGTCCGTGGCCAGGTGGTGAGGAACTTGCCCGCGATGTACGTCGAGTAGCCGGCGGCCCGCAGGTAGCAGGCCATCGAGTGCTGCGAGTCGAAGGACGGGCCCTGCGACTGCAGCCGGACGCCGTTGTTGTGCGGCATCCGGCCGGTCATCAGCGACGACCGGGACGGGCAGCAGGACGGCTCGGTGACGAAGTGCTGCGGGAAGCGCCGGCCGGCCGCCATCCACTGCCTGGTCTTCGGCATGACCGACATCGGGTCGATGTTCCCGGGTATCGCGTCGCGCAGGTCGTCGAGGTTGTAGAAGAAGATGTTCGGCTTGGTCGCCGCGGCGGCGACGCCGGTGCCGACCGGGCCGACGCTCGCGGTCGAGACCGGCACGACGACGGGGAGCAGTGCCAGGGCGACCGCCGCGGCCAGAGAACGCACTCGCATGGCTACTCCTCCGCACGCCCACGTCGGGTAGCCGGTCCGGCTCGCGAGTAGACCGGCAGGGTAGAGACCGCTTGCCTGCCGGCAGATTACGCGCGGGTTACCCCCTCGCGTCGGCGAATCGAGCGGATGGCGGCCCTGAGGCCCGGATCAGCCGTACGTGTCGCGCGGGCCGCGGCCGGCGATCCGGCGCGGACCGCGGCTCCAGGTCGGCGCCGTCGGGCCGTGCACCCGGATCCGGGTCACCACGTCCGGTCCGAGCTCGGCCCGGATCCGCGTCATGAGCGTGGGCAGCATCCCGCGCAGCTGCATCGCCCACGCGGTCGACTCGGCGGCCAGGGTCAGCTCGCCGTCCCGCAGGCTGACCGGCTGGCAGCGGGCCGCCAACTCGCGGCCGACGATGCGGTCCCAGCCGGCCAGCACGCTCGCCGACGCCGCGGTCGCCTCCCAGCCGCGGTCCGCCATCAGCCGCTTGACCAGGGCGCCGAACGGCTGCGGGTCCCGCGGGTCCGGACCGGAGCCGGAGTAGCCGCCGCGGCCGACCTCCGCGCCCGGGCGCCGCCGGCCGGCGACGCGGCGGCCGCCCGGACGCAGCGGCGCCCGGCGGGACGCGGCCCTGGCGGCGTCCAGCGCGGCCCGACCCAGGCCGGCATCGGCATCGTCCACAGCTTCCACAGCACTGTCCACAGGTTCGTCAACCGGTTCCGGTGGCTCGGTCACCAGGCACCTGCCTCACCGGACACGACGCACCTGCCCGTCCGCGACGTCGTAGCGGGCGCCGAGCAGCTCCACCGGTACGTCGTCCGCCACCGCCGCCGTGACCAGCACCTGTTCGGCCCGGCCGGCGAGCTTGGCCAGCCGGGCGCGCCGGGCCGTGTCCAGCTCGGCGAACACGTCGTCGAGCACGAGCACCGGCTCAGCGCCGTCCGCCGACAGCAGCTCGTACGAGGCCAGCCGCAACGCCAGCGCGTACGACCAGGACTCCCCGTGGCTGGCGTAGCCCTTGGCCACCCGGCCGCCGAGGGAGAGGACCAGGTCGTCGCGGTGCGGACCGACCAGCGTGACCCCGCGCTCGAGCTCGGCGGACCGCACCCGGGCGAGCTCGGCCAGCAGCGCCGCCTCCAGCAGCTGCGGGCCCGGCTCGCCCGGCGGCAACGCCTCGCCGAGCGAGCTCGAGTACGCGGCCTCGGCCGGGCCGCCGCCGCGGGCCACCTCGTCGTACGCGGTCGCCACGTGCGGGGCGAGGTCCCGGACCAGGGCGAGCCGGCCGGCGACCAGCTCGGCACCGAACCGGGCCAGGTGCCCGTCCCAGACGTCGAGCGTGCGCAGGTCGGCGCCCGCGCCGGTGCCGCGGTGCGCCCGGGCGCTCTTCAGCAACGCGCCACGCTGCTTGAGCACCCGCTCGTAGTCGGACCGGACGCCGGCGTAGCGCGGCGCCCGCTGCACGAGCAGCTCGTCGAGGAACCGGCGCCGCTCGCCCGGGTCGCCGCGGACCAGGGCCAGGTCCTCGGGCGCGAACAGCACCGACCGCAGCGCGCCGAGCACTTCCCGCGGCCGCGGCACCGGCGAGCGGTTCAGCCGGGCCCGGTTCGCCCGGCCGGGGTTGATCTCCAGCTCGACCAGCAGCTCACGGCCGGCGTTGACCACGGCGGTCCGGACCACGGCGCGCGCCGCACCCTCCCGTACCAGTGGCGCGTCGGTGGCGACCCGGTGCGAGCCGAGCGTCGCGACGTAGCCCAGCGCCTCGACCAGGTTGGTCTTGCCCTCGCCGTTGGGGCCGACCAGCACGCTCGGCCCGGGCTCGAACGGTACCTCGGCCGCGGGCCAGGACCGGAAGTCGGTGACCGAGAGGTGCCGGACGTACAAGGCGGGTCAGGTGCCGGGCGCTGGTGGCGCGGGATAGTTGCCTTCGGGGGTGACGCCCGGGGCGGGCTCGTCCTCGGCCCGCGTCGCGTGCCCGCCGAACTGGTTCCGCAGCGCGGCGACCACCTTCATCGCCGGCGAGTCCTGCTGCCGGCTGGAGAACCGGGCGAACAGCGCGGCCGCGATGACCGGCATCGGCACCGCGTGCTCGATCGCCGCCTGCAGCGTCCAGCGGCCCTCGCCGGAGTCCTCGGCCCAGCCGCGGATCTTCTTCAGCTCCGGGTCCTCCTCGAGCGCCCGCACCAGCAGGTCGAGCAGCCAGGACCGGATCACGGTGCCCTGGGTCCAGCTGCGGAAGATCTCCGGCACGCGGGTGACCAGGTCGGACGTCTCCAGCAGTTCGTAGCCCTCGCCGTAGGCCTGCATGATCCCGTACTCGATGCCGTTGTGGACCATCTTGGCGAAGTGGCCGGCACCGACCTTGCCGGCGTGCACGAAACCGCCCTCGGACGGCTTGAGCGTGTCGAACGCCGGCTGCACCTTCGCGACCGCGTCGTCCTCGCCGCCGACCATCAGCGCGTAGCCGTTCTGCAGGCCCCAGACCCCGCCGGAGACCCCAGCGTCGACGTACTCGATGCCCTTCTCGCCGAGCATCGCGGCGTGCTCCTGGTCGTCGGTGTAGCGGGAGTTGCCCCCGTCGACGACGACGTCACCGGCCTCGAGCAGGCCGCCCAGCTCGCGGACGGTCGCCCTGGTCGGCTCGCCGGAGGGCACCATCACCCAGACGACGCGCGGTTTCGCCAGCTTCTGGACCAGCTCCTCCAGGGTGGCGACGTCCCGCGGCGCCGACTCGTTGCGGTCGAAGCCGATGACCGTGTGCCCGCCCCGGCGGAGCCGCTCGGCCATGTTGCCGCCCATCTTGCCGAGCCCGATCAGACCGATCTCCACCGTGACCTCCGAGACCTCGCGAGTACGCCGTCAGTACGCCACCAGTGCCGTCAGTCTTGCCCGCCCGTTCCCAGGGGCATGCCGCCGAGCGGACTAGCCGGGCAGTCGCACCGGCATGATCAGGTAGCGGAAGTCGACCGTGCCGTCGCCGTCGACCGCGGTGATCACCGACGGCTTGCTCGGCGTCGTGAACGACATCCTGGCCATCCCGGCGTGCACCGCGGTCAGTCCGTCCTGCAGGAACGTCGGGTTGAACGCGATCGTCAGCGGCTCGCCGGAGAACTGCACCTCGACCTGCTCCTCGGCCCGGCCCTCGTCGTCGCCGCCGGCGGTCAGCGAGAGCATGCCCTCGGAGAAGTCGAGCCGGACCGGGGTGCCCCGATCGGCGACGAGCGCGACCCGCTTGACCGCCTCCAGCAGCGCCGGCACGGGGATGTCCGCGGTCGCCGACCACTCGGTCGGGAACAGCGACCGGTATTTCGGGAACTCGGCGTCCAGCAGCCGGGTGGTGGTCCGGCGCGCCGGGCCGGCGAACCCGATCATGCCCTCGCCGGCACCGCCGCCGGCCAGCGCCAGGGTGATCTCGGAGCCGGTGGTGAGGGTCTTGGCCGACTCGGACAGCGTCCGGGCCGGGATGAGCACCTGGGCGGACAGCTCGTTCTGCTCCGGCTTCCAGGGCAGCTCCCGGACGGCGAGCCGGTAGCGGTCGGTGGCGGCCAGCCGCAGCTCGTCGCCCTCGATCTCGAGCCGGACGCCGGTGAGCATGGGCAGCGTGTCGTCGCGCCCGGCGGCGATCGCCACCTGCGCGACCGCGGTGGCGAACGTGGCGCTGTCGACCACGCCGGCGGTCGTCGGCATCGTGGGCAGCGTCGGGTAGTCCTCGACCGGCATCAGCGGCAGCGTGAAGCGGGCGCTGCCGCAGCTGATCGTCACCTTCGGCCCGTCGACGGCCACGTCGACGGGATGCGGCGGCAGCGCCCGGCTGATCTCGGCCAGCAGCCGGCCGCTGACCAGCGCCCGGCCGGCGATTGCGGCATGCACCTCGACCTCCACCTGGGTGGAGACCTCGTAGTCGAAGCCGGAGACGGTCAGCGTGTTGTCGGTGACGTCGAGCAGCACCCCGCCCAGGACGGGGACGGCCGGCCGCGCCGGCAGGCTGCGCGCGGTCCAGGCCACGGCGTCGGCGAGCGCGTCGCGCTCCACCCGGAACTTCATCGTCCGCACTCCTCGGTCGCGGTGCCGGCACCGAGCGGGCCGGTGCTGTGGGTGCCCATCATGCCCGCACCGGGCGGACGCGGAGCAGACGCCTCGGCGAGTGGCCGTCCCCAGATCCCCGCCCACACCCTGTTTCGGTTCTTTCCCTGATGGAGAGAGAAGACAGGAGTCGTAGTAGGCGCTGTGGATCCTGTGGACGGGCGAGGTCCCGGCAGGCCAGCGCCTCGACCGCGGTGTGGACCGGATGTGCGCTTACCCAGTGGCGAGCCATCGGGCCGGTGGACGCCCTTCGGGCGTCAGTCGTCATCCACCTGTCACGCCCAGTTGTCCACAGACTTCTCCCCAAGCTGTGCACATCCGAGCATTCGGGCATTACTGCCGAGCCCGCTGCTTGATCCGGTTCGTGAGCTCGGTGACCTGGTTGTAGATCTGCCGTCGCTCCGCCATCAGCGAGCGGATCTTGCGGTCGGCATGCATGACCGTCGTGTGATCGCGACCGCCGAACGTCTGCCCGATCTTCGGCAGCGAAAGGTCGGTCAGCTCCCGGCAGAGATACATCGCGATCTGCCGCGCGGTCACCAGCACCCGGCTGCGGGACTGGCCGCACAGGTCGTCGATCGTGATCCCGAAATACTCGGCGGTCGCGGCGATGATCGTCGCCGCGGTGATCTCGGGCCGGTCGTCGTCGGCGATCAGGTCCTTGAGCACGATCTCGGCCAGGGTCAGGTCGACGCTCTGCCGGTTGAGGCTGGCGAACGCCGTGACCCTGATCAGCGCGCCCTCGAGCTCCCGGATGTTCGACTGGATCTTCGACGCGATGAACTCGAGCACGTCCGGCGGCGCATTGAGCCGCTCCTGGGCCGCCTTCTTCCGGAGGATCGCGATCCGCGTCTCCAGGTCGGGTGGCTGGACGTCGGTGATCAGCCCCCACTCGAACCGGGTGCGCAGCCGGTCCTCCAGCGTGGACAGTTGCTTCGGCGGCCGGTCGGAGCTGATGACGATCTGCTTGTTCGCGTTGTGCAGCGTGTTGAACGTGTGGAAGAACTCCTCCTGGGTCCGTTCCTTGCTCTCCAGGAACTGGATGTCGTCCACGAGAAGCACGTCGTTGTCGCGGTAGCGCCGCTGGAACGCGGACTGCTTGTCGTCGCGCAGCGAGTTGATGAAGTCGTTGGTGAATTCCTCGGAGCTCACGTACCGGACCCGCGCGTTGTGGAACAGCCGCTGCGCGTAGTGGCCGATCGCGTGCAGCAGGTGGGTCTTGCCCAGCCCCGAGTCGCCGTAGATGAACAGCGGGTTGTACGCCTTGGCCGGCGCCTCGGCGACCGCGACGGCGGCCGCGTGCGCGAACCGGTTACCGGAGCCGATGACGAAGGTCTCGAAGGTGTATTTCGGGTTCAGCCGGGCCGGCTCGACCCGGCTGTGCGCCCGGCCGTTGGACGGCGACGGCGGCGGCCAGGTGAAGCCCGGCTGAGTATCCTCGGCAACGTGGTCCGGGTCCTCGACCGCGACCTCCGGGCCGTCCGCCGCCGGCGGCGGCTCGACCGTCACGGCCACCCGGATCTCCCGCCCCAACAAGCTGGACAGGGCCGCGGTGATCATCGGGCGCAGCCGGGTCTCCAGCACGTCCTTGGTGAACTCGTTCGGTGCGGCCAGCAGGGCGGTGTCGTCGAGCAGCCCGAGCGGGCGGGTGGTGCGCAACCACGCGCGCTGCTGCGGGGTGACGGTGCTGTCGGTCAAGCCGTCGATCGCGTGTGCCCACAGGGACTCGAGGTCGACCGTTGCATCCTCAGGCAAGCGCTCGCTCCTCCCCGTGGCCACACCGTTCACCGTGGCATCGGCCCGTTGTCCACACGGCGGTCCACAGGCTGTGTATCTGTCGCCCACGGACCGTGCGGACGATCCTCTGGGCGATTCTCGTCCTTACTCCCCAGCCACGTACGCGCCTGTGGAGAACCGGTGGGGGAAGTCGGCGGACTGGCACCGTACAGCGCCCGACACACCGCCCACAACCGCCCGAAGGCCATACCCCACGAGGCCGGCGTTTGACCGGGCCCGGCGCCGTTCCGTACCGTTGGCGGGTCGTGAGTCCGTCCGCCGCGCGCCGGCGGCCGGCCGCGCCTGGGGTAGGGCGACCGGGTGACCGGATCCGTCCGGCTCAGGGATCCCGCCGCCGACCCGCCGTCTTGGAGCCCGCACGTGAGCAAGCGCACCTTCCAGCCCAACAACCGCCGCCGGGCGAAGACCCACGGGTTCCGGCTGCGCATGCGCACCCGTGCCGGCCGCGCGATCATCTCCGCCCGCCGCCGCAAGGGTCGCGGCGAGCTCTCGGCCTGACGGCCGCGGGCGATGCCGTGCTTCCGGCGCCTGCGCGCCTGAGGCGGCGCGAGGACTTCAGCCTCGCCGTCCGCCGTGGTTCGCGCGCCGGCCGGGCCACCCTCGTCGTGCACTACCTCGCTCCTGACCCGGCCGCCGGGCAGGCTTCGACCGCCCGGGTCGGGTTCGTCGTCGGACGGACCGTGGGCAACTCGGTGACCCGGCACCGGACCGTGCGGCGGTTGCGGCACCTCGTCCGGGACCGGCTCGGCCGGCTGCCGGCAGGATCGATCCTGGTGGTCCGCGCGCTGCCGCCGGCCGCCGCCGCCGACTCGGTCGCGCTCGGCCGCGACCTCGACGCGGCGCTGACCAGGCTGCTTCCCGCACCGGCGGTGACCCGATGACCGCCTGGCAGGTGACCGGGCTGCTGGTCGCCGTCGTGCTCCTGCTGGCGCTCTACGACGCGGTGCGCGACCTGGTGACCCACCGGCGGGGGCGGTCGACGCTGGCCCGGATCCTGCTGCGGGTGATCCGCGCCTACCGGCGGTGGATCAGCCCGGTGCGACCGCCGGCCTGCCGGTTCACCCCGACCTGCAGCGCGTACGCGGTGACGGCGGTCGAGCGGTTCGGCGCCGTGCGGGGTGGCTGGTTGGCCACCCGCCGACTGCTGCGCTGCGGACCCTGGCACCCTGGTGGGCACGACCCGGTCCCGCCGACCGTTGGACA
>Ga0068863_100002463_pt1 | contig 18392 bp, 15 predicted proteins | sample KBSSwiS62_FD_66596 | JGI IMG/M metagenome (GOLD analysis project Ga0068863, IMG submission 66596) | Switchgrass rhizosphere microbial communities from Kellogg Biological Station, Michigan, USA - KBS Switchgrass S6-2 | ecosystem: Host-associated > Plants > Roots > Rhizosphere > Soil ...
CAGAATCTGAATGACCGTGTCAAGCCGCTGCGGTAGCGGGTTGTGGCGCGGTCGGCGTGAACGTTCGGCCGTCGCGCAGCAGTGCCCACAGGACGTCGACGAGGCGGCGGGCGAGGGCGAGCAGGGCCTGGGTGTGGATGAGCCGTTCGTGGCGTTTGCGGTCGTAGAAGGTCCTCGACGGTCCGGGGCCGCGGATGCTGGACAGGGCCGCCATGTAGAACACCCGCCGCAGCCGGCGGTTGTAGCGCTTGGGGCGGCGCAGGTTCCCCGACACACGTCCGGAGTCCTGGGCGACGGGCACGAGCCCGGCGTAGGACGCCAGCCGTCCGGCGGTCGCGAACCCGGACAGGTTGCCACCGGTGGCCACGACGAACTCGGCGCCGAGGATCGGGCCGAGCCCGGGCAGCGATTCGATGATCTCGGCCTGTGGGTGGGTCCGGAACCGGCTGGTGATCAGCTTGTCGGTGTCCTTGATCTTCCGGTCGAGGTCCAGCAGCTGGCGGGCCAGGCGGGCGACGAGCACCGCCGTGGTGGCCTCGCCCGGCAGCTGCACCGTCTGCGCCTCGGCGGCGGCCGTCGCGGTCGTGGCCATGGCGGGGATGCCCTTGGGCCAGGCGCCGTGCTCACGCAGGTGGGCCGCGACGCCGCCGACGCCGGCAGCGCGGATCGCCTCGGGGGTCTGGAAGCCGGTAAGCAGGACAAGCGGCGAGCGGGTCGAGTAGTCGAAGGCGCGTTCCAGCGCGGGGAAGATGCTGCTCAGCAGGTCACGGAGCCGGTTGACGCCGCGCACCCAGTCGGCCATCAGGTCCTCGCGGTGGCCAGTGAGCCGGGTCAACTCGACCACCAGATCGTCGGTGGCCGTCACGGGCGTCAGATCGTCCCGCATCCGGGCGGTCTCGGCGATCACCCGGGCGTCCTTCGCGTCGGACTTGGCCTCCCCACGGAACACCCCGGCCATCCGGTTGACGACCCGGCCGGGCACGTAGACCACCTGCTGCCCGGACGCGACGAGCACCGCCACCAGCAGCGCCGCGGCGTTGCTGGTCAGATCGATCGCCCACCGCACCTCGCCGCCGGCCTGACCCGCGCGGGCGACGAGCTGCTCGATCGCGGCCTGGTCGTTGGCGACCTTCCGCGAGAACACCACCTTGCCGCCCGCGTCCAGCGCGCACGCGTGATGCGCCTGCTTGCCCACATCGACACCGACCCACACCAGCGGCCGATCCGCCACGCCTGACCTCCTGTTGTCGCAGGTCAACCCCCAGGACAGCCCCGCCAACAGGTCCCTAAACAGCGACGGTCCGCATCAGATCTGAATCAGTGGCCAGGGCGTCCAGAACGACGGGGCGGCCATTCTGATCAAGCCACCACACGGCAGCAACATCCCATCAGCCACACCCCGCCGTCCCGGGCATCCGGGGCACCAACCCCCGGACAACACCGACCTTAGGGACATCCCATGTTTTTGGATGTCAAGCGGCGGCGTCGATGGTGACGCTTTGTGGCCAGGCGGTTGCTTCTTTGTAGGGGGTTCGGGTCTTCAGGCAGCCGTGAAGGATCCCGACGAGCCGGTTACCGAGCTGGCGCAGGGCGGCGTGGTGGCCGGTGCCGCGTGCGCGGATCGCGTCGTAGTAGGCCGCGGGCGCCGGGTGAGGCGTTCAGCGCGCAGAAGGCCTGCTGGTGCAGGGCGTCGGCGAGGCGGTCGTTGCGGGCGTAACGGGCCATCACGACGGTCTTCTTCCCGGAGGCGCGGGTGATCGGGCTGGTCCCGGCGTAGTTCTTGCGGGACTTCGCGTCGGCGTAGCGGTCGGGGTAGTCTCCGAACTCGGCGAGCACCCGGGCCGCGAGGACCGGCCCCAGGCCTGGCTGGGACAGGTAGATCTCAGCGTCCGGGTGCTGGCCAAAATGGGCATCGACCTGCTCACCCAGCACGGTGATCTCGGTGTTGAGCGCGCCGATCAGCCCGACCTGGGCGCGCACGACCGCGCGGTAGGCGGCGGCGGTGGCCGGCCGGACGGGCAGCTGGGCGGCCTGGAACGCGGCCCGGATCCGCCGGGCCTTCTCGGCGATGTCCCGGCGCCGCGCCCGCTTCAGGACGGCCGAGATCTGCGCGACGGTCAGCCGCCGGGCCTCGGCCGGGGTCGGGGCCTTGGCGAGCAGCTCCAACGTGTCGGCGGCGTCGAGGTCGTCGAGGACGGCCACGGCAGCCGGGAACGACTCAACCAGCGCGGCACGCAGCCGCTGGACCTGGCGGGTCCGGTCCCAGACCAGCGTCTGGTGCGACCGGGCCACGATCTTCACCGCGTCGGCCTGGTCGCTGTCGCCGGCGACCGGCCGCAGCTGGTGACGGTCGGTACGGACCATGTCCGCCAGCGCGTGCGCGTCACCGGCGTCGCTCTTGGCCCCCGAGGTCGAGTACCGCTCCCGGTAGCGGGCGGCCTGCACCGGGTTGACCGCGATCACCAGATAGCCCGCCGCGACCAGCGCCGACACCCACGGGCCCCGGTCGGTCTCGATCCCGACCACCACCTGGTCCGGGCCCGCGTCCTCGTCCAGGTGCGCGCCGACGAGCTCGTGCAGCCGGGTGATCCCGGCCAGCCCTTCCGGCAGCCTCGCCTTCGCGAGGCGCCGGCCAGTGGCGTCCTGCACCTCCACATCATGATGATCTTCCGCCCAGTCGTCCCCGACGAACAGCACCCCAGGCCTCCCCACACTCCGGCAGCAGGTCCGGCAGCCCACGGGAGATCCACCACGGCCTAATGGTCAAGTGCTCACGCACGATCACGGGCACGACATCCCATCGGTGGTCCGCTCTCCCGACCACCGGCAGGGGCACGATCTGACAGAAGGACTCGAACTTCAGTCCAGGCGACGAGAGTGCTCACCTACCGGCGGCTACCGGCACCGAGCCTGCCCTACGGCGACCCGGTAGCTCCCATTAGGCGGCGGCGTCGAGCTGGGCGCGGGTGAGAGCTGAGTGGAGCGTGAGCCCGAGGTCCGCCAGGCGTTCGGCGCCGCCCTCCTGCCGGTCGATCACGCACAGGACGTGCTCGACGATGGCGCCCTGCTCGCGCAGCACCCTCGTCGCGTCGAGCACCGCGCCGCCGCTGGTCACGACGTCCTCCACGAGGAGGACGCGCCGGCCGGCGAAGTCACCGCCCTCGGCGATCTGCCGGGTGCCGTACTCCTTGGCCTTCTTGCGGACGAACCGGGCGGGCAGACCGGTCCGAGCCGAGAGCAGCGTCGCGAGTGGTACCCCGCCGAGCTCCAGCCCGGCCAGCAACTCGGCGTCCGAGGGCACCAGCGGGGCCATCGCCGTGACGATGTCGGCGAGCAGTACCGGGTCGGCTTCGAACCGGTACTTGTCGAAGTACTCGGTGCTCGTCTTCCCGGACCGCAGCACGAAGCTGCCGGTCAGGCGCGCCGCGGCCCGGACCCGAGCGGCCAGCGTCGAGATCTCAGTGTCGTCGCCCACGCCTGCCGACTCTAGCGACCGCCCAGGGCGCGGCGGTGGGCCACGTGAGGGTCAGGATCAGGAGGGGCCGGCCAGTCGGGAACGGTAGGCGTCCAGCCACTCCCGCGCGAACCATCCCGGGTCCCAGTCGGTTGGCTCGACGTCCGCCAGGTCGCGCCAGGCGTAGGTCAACGCGGCGGTGCCGGCGCCAGCCTCGCTTGGCGGCCCGGCCGCCGGTCCGACGACCGCGTCGACCCGGCGTAGTCGGTAGGGCGAGCCCTCCCAGGAATCGAGGAAGGCCCAGTCCGCTTCGGTGAGCCCGTGGAGCAGGAAACCGGACGCTTCGCGGCCCGGGTCTGGGACCAGGCCGGGATAGGCCCGGCAGGGGAGCCGGGCAACGCGCCAGCCGGGAAGTACAGCCGGGGTGACGGCGATCCGCCGGCCGAGCAGTAGCTCGACGATCTCGCCGAAGGTCAGCGTGCCGTACGCGAACAGCGCCAGACCCCCCCGGTCGCCGACGGCCACCTCGTGCGCGGCGGCGTCGATCCGGTCGGTCACGCGTCACGCCCCGAGGCGGCAGGCGGGGGCGGCGGCTCGGCCCTCGACTCGATGAGGGGACCCGGTGCGGTCCCCGGCGCCCCGGGCGGTGCCGTACGAGCGGCGGCCTGGACGCCGGATGCGCCCGGCCGAACGGCGAGGACGACCGCCCGACAAGCCATGTCGGCACCGTAGCCGCCACAGAGCCGCCGGGAACCCGCTCACCGGAGCCGGAACTCGGCCGTAACACGCCCAAGCCGGACCGTGCCCGCGTCGGGTAGTCCGCCGGTCCCGGTCAGGGAGCCACGGCGGCGGCCGCGACGCCGGCCGGGGGAGTGGTGCCGTGCGACTCGGTGACCTGGTTGGTGGTGGAGTTCCAGGTGAGCTTGCCGTGCTGGAAGGCGCTCTCCCGACCGCCCGGGACGTCGTACTCGTCACTGATCGGCAGGCCGAGCGAAGAACCGGACCCGCCGTCGGCCAGATACTTCGCGAGGATCTCACCGTGCACGATGAAGGCGCCGAGCGCCGGGTGCCAGTAGATCCGCCCGCCCTCGAACACCGCCTGCAGGCCGTCCGGCGCCGTCGTCCATGAGATGTCCTCCTGCGGCCGGCCGAGCGAGCCGTTGCTGCCGCCCCAGGCGAGGTACTTCTGCGCGATCGGCCCGAACAGCGCCCTGGCTCCCGTCTCGGCCGACCAGAACATCAGGCCGTTGGCATAGGGCTGCCACCGCCCGCCGCCCGCCGGGCCCTCCCCCCGCGTCGGAGCGCCGAGCGAGATGTGCAGCAGCGGTTCCGCGGCGTAGCGAGCGGCGATCTGGTCGACGGTGCCGTCGGCGTGGGCCGTCAGATCGGTGGCGCTGCAGCAGAACGCGTTGACGTCGACCCGCCCGTTGATGCCGGCGACGGCTCCGCCCGAGTCGTACTGCCAGATCAGCCAGTTCTGCCAGCCGCCCGGCAGCGGCCCTGGATCGGGGTTGTCGTTGTAGATGGCGAACCACAGCGGGTACTTCGCGAAGGCCTGGGTGTTCGCGATCTTGTCGGTCCAGAACGAGCGGTAGGTGTACAGAATCGGGGTGCGTCCGGTCTGGGCCTCCACTGTGCGCAGGAACGTCTGCGTCCAGGCGGTCAGGTCGGCCGGGCTGAGCCCGCCGGTCGTCTCGAGGTCCAGGACGGGCGCCAGCTGCCCGACCGTGTTCGTGTTGCCCGCCGCTGCCAGGAAGTAGCGGGCCTGGTCGGCCGCGGTCGAGATCGGCAGCGCCGGCCGGGCGTAGTGGTAGGCGCCGACGACCAGGCCCGCCGCCTGGGCACCGGCCTTGTCCGCGGCGAACTGGGGGTTGGTGTAGGTCGTCGACTCGGTCGCCTTGATCACGGCGAACTGGTTACCGGCCGCCTTGACGGCGTTCCAGTCGATGGCCGCCCCGTTCTGGTGCTGCCACGACGAGACGTCGACGCCCTTGGGCCAGGCGGCGTTCGGGGCGGCCGCCGCGGTCGTGGTCGTCGAGAGCGCCACCGCGGTGATGGCCAGCAACGTCAACCGGGGAAGCAGCCGGTTCGCTCGGGACGCCCTGGCCGACAGCGTGGTCAAGGCCGGCTCGGCTGGCGGGCGCTGGGAAGGTAGGGCAACGTGGTAGCCGTCCGCGGCGAGCGCGGTGCCGGGCCGGGAGGTTCTCCGGGAGCGCTGTGTGGTCCGGGAGCGTGGTGTTTTCCAGGGTTGGGCTGCTTTCGCCGGGTTCGGCGTCGGCCCGGGTAGCAGCGTCGTCGCGGGTGCCAGCGTCGTCGCGGCTGCCAGGGTCGTGCCCGGGGGCAGTGGGGTGCCGGCTGGCACGTGAATTCCTGGTCGCCCACTGATCGGGGCGGTTCGCGCCGACATGCCGCTGGGCCGCGCCGGGCTGGGCGCGGCCCACCGCCGGCCGGTCGCGCCGTCGTCAACAGGAATTGCCGCTGTGCTGTGCTGGGGGTGACTGACCTGGTGGTGCCGGGCGGGGTGGGGCATGAAGCGCATGGGCAGCCCTCGCTGGTCGCGGGTTCGGCTCGGGTCCGCTCCTCGGAGCGCGGCCGGGCGTCCCGGTCAGCGGACGCCGACGGCCGACAACCACGCTAAGCGTGCGCTTGGCTACTCAGTGCAATCAGCTTGCGGGTCGCGCTGAGTTTGTCGATGCCCCCACTTGTGATCAGTTGCAATGTCTTGACTTTCCCGACCCGCCTGGCGCTCGGGGCCCGGCCGGGGTGTCGCCACCTCCAGTCCGGCAGCGTCCTCGGCGTGGCGGACCGCCGCTCGCCACCGCTACCCTCAGTGATCGCCTGACGTGCTTGAGTGAGAATCGACTTCGCCGGCTCGTCGGCTTGAATCTCGCCTCATGTCGACGATCGGCCGTGCCCGCGTCGCCTCGGCCCGCCCACCGGGGCCGTCCCCGTGGCCCGTGGCCGGTATAGGGATCTCGGCCCCCGGCGACCGGCCGTGCCGTACGGCCAGCGGGGACGTGCGACCTGGGGGAACGATCTGGTGAGTTCCGGGTCGTCGGAGCACCATGAATGCACCGGATCAACTGACTCGGCGATCGACTCGTCCGGGTGCCCTCGGGCCTTCGGCGGAAGGCGGTCGGCGTGGCCGTACTCGGCCCGGCTCCCGGCTGACCGCCGCTCGGCGCACGGCGCACGGCCAGGAGGAGGGGTGGGTCCGGGCGCCCCAGCAGGGTGGTGACCTCCACGCGTACGAGCCGTCGGCGGCGCGAACCCCTTCCCACACCCGGCTCGTCATCGTGTAACGTGTGTCCCGCGAGAGCAGCGCCCCTTTAGCTCAGTCGGCAGAGCGTCTCCATGGTAAGGAGAAGGTCTACGGTTCGATTCCGTAAAGGGGCTCGACGGTCCAGCCGGGGCCGAGTCAGCGTTCAAGATCTTTGAACGCCACTTAATTGGTGTCGTGTACGGCGATCAGCCAGTACGCTCCCGGATGGGACGCCCGCCCTTCGTGGCGCCCAAGGCGGTGTAGCTCAGCCTGGCAGAGCAAGCGGCTCATAATCGCTGTGTCGCCGGTTCAAATCCGGCCACCGCTACGTCGACCCTGTTCGCAGCTTTGACTGCTCCCGGGTTTGATGTTTGCCCACGGTGTCGGCCCCTTGGAAGCCCCGGCTCAGGGTCCTTCGCCCCGGCACCTCTCACCGGCTGGCGCTTTGCGCCTTGCCGGCATTCTGCGTTCGGCCTGGTTTGGTCTGGTTCGGCCTAGAGTTTGGCGGTGGCCGTCGTGGTGGGCTCATGCCGACGCCGACGCGATCGGCGTGTTCTGCGCGGCGGCCAGCCACCATCGGCCGTCCCGTTCCACCAGGGTGTAGAGCGCCATCTCCGAGAAGCCCGGCCCGATCACTTCAGAGGAGGAGATCCCGCCGGGCACGGTGGGGGCGCGGGGTGGGCGTGCGTGTCGGCTAGACTCTTCCTGGACTCTGGTCGGGGGTAACCCTGGACCTGCGCCGCGTCAGGGTGCCAACCAGCAAGATGGTGCCAACCAGCAAGATGGTGCCAACCAGCAAGATGACATCCAGCAAGGACGCGGCTGGCTGTTGGAGTCGGCTGTGGAGTGGCGGCCCTGAGTGCAGGGCGCGCGGCTTCGCGGCGTCTGACCGTTTGGTAACCGATAGAGGAAGAGGCTCACGCCGTGGCCGCCACCGACGTTCGTCCGAAGATCACTATGGCGTGTCAGGTGTGCAAGCACCGGAACTACATCACGCGCAAGAACCGGCGTAACGACCCGGATCGTCTCGAGCTCAAGAAGTTCTGCCCGAACTGCCGGCAGCACACCGAGCACCGCGAGACCCGCTAGTCCACGCCCCCGCCGGGGAGCCCTGCGGCCGTGTCGTCGTGACGCGGGCTTCCGGCGACATCCGGCGTCTCAACGCGGCTAGCCGGCGACCCCCAGTCGCCGGCTAGCCGTGTTTGTGCTTGCTGGTCCCGGTCCTACGGCAGGACGAACTGGCCGATCGGGCTGGGGTTGTAGGCGACCTCCCAGCGGTAGCCGTCCGGGTCGGCGAAGTAGCCGGTGTAGCCGCCCCAGTCACGTTCGACGGCCGGGTGCACCGGGTTGGCGCCGGCCGCCTTGGCCGTTGCCAGGACGGCGTCGACGTCGGCCGGGGTCGGGACGTTGTGGGCCAGGGTGATCGGCGGGATGCCGGGACCAGCGCTGATCTTGCCGACCTCGGCCTCGAACTCGCCGCGGTTCCAGAGCGAGAGGACCAGGCGGTCGCCGGCCTTGATCATCAATACCTCGCCGGGGACGTCCAGCTCGGCGGTCCAGCCGAGGCCGTCGAGGTAGAAACGGCGGGCCGCGGCCAGGTCGGCGACGGCGAGCGTGACGAAGCTGATGCGTGCGTCCATGCCCGCACCGTCCCACCCGCCACCGACAGTTCAGGCTTTGCCCGCCCGTGGCCTGGGCAGCGCGGGCCTGGAGGGTGTGGCCCACGCGTCGGCAGTGCGGGCCTGGGGGCAGTGCCGTCCCGAGCCTCAGCTTGCCCGGGCCGGGCCGCGGGGGCGGCGCCGGCCCGGCGTCGGCAGTGGCCTGGGCGGTGCGTCTCGGCAGTGCACGCCAGCTCGGGAGCCGGTGGTGCGGGCGCGGTGTACGTCGGGCGGGCCGGGAACGGAAGGCCGGGGACGGCCATCCGGCGCCGCGTCACGAGGACGGTCGGGCGGCTCGTGGTAGTGGTAGGCACGGTGAGTCCGGCTCCAGCCGGGTCGCCTCGTGGATGGGAGCCGTCATGCCGCTGAACCAGGCGTTCGTCGGGCGAGAGTTCGCCTCGGCCGAGCCGTTTCTCGTCGGCCGCGAGCACATCCGGCAGTTCGCGCGCGCGATCGGGGATCCCAATCCGCTCTACCATGACCTCGCGGCCGCTCGGACCGCCGGATACCCGGATCTGGTCGCCCCGCCGACATTTCTGGTGGCGGCCATTCCCGGCGAACTGGGGCTGCCGATCGGCGATCCGGACTTCGGGATGGACTTCTCGCTCATCGTGCATGGCGAGCAGCGCTTCACGCTTCCCCGACCGGTGGTAGCCGGCGACGAGCTGACGGCGGTGACGACGATCACGGGCCTGCGGACCGTCGCCACCAACGAGGTGCTGGCCGCCGGCTATGACTTCCGCACCGTCGCCGGCGAGCCGGTGGCGAGCGGGCAGTGTGGCCTGGTCTCGCGCGGTACCGCGGACCCGGATGCCGGCCCGGTCCGGGTCGAGGCGCAACCGCCGGCCCCGGCGACGCCGGCCTCGGCGGCTGGCAGACCCAGCCCGCTGCGGTACGCCCAGGTCGAGGTCGGCACGCAGTTGCCGGGGCGGGACTTCCCGATCGTGCGGGCGGATCTCGTCCGATACGCGGGCGCCTCCGGCGACTTCAACCCGATCCACTGGAACGAGAAGGTCGCGGCCGAGGTGGGGTTGCCGGGCGTGATCGCCCACGGGATGCTGACGATGGCCACCGCCGGCCGCGTCGTCACCGACTGGGCGGGCGACCCGGGCGCGGTCCGGGAATACGGCGTGAAGTTCTCCTCGCCGGTCGTTGTCCCGAACGACGAGTCCGGCGCCCTCGTCGAGGTGCGCGCCGCGGTCGAGAAGAAGCTTCCGGACAACGTGGTCGTCGTGAACCTGACCGTCCGCTGCGACGGCAACAAGGTGCTCATGGCCGCCAAGGCCAAGGTCCAGCTTTCCTGATCGCGCTGCCCGGCCGGAACGCGCGACGGGCCCGGAACGCACGGTCGGCCCGGAACGCGCGACGGGCCGGTCCGGACGGGTGTATCCCGTACAGGCCGGCCCGAAGGAGCCGCCCGGGACGCTCGGCGGGTAGGCCGAGCCGGCCCCGGGCGGGGCACCGAGACGAGCTCGGCTACACCGCTTCGCCGAGCAGGGTTCCGATGCGGCGGACGCCCTCGGCCAGATCGTTATCACCCAGGGCGTAGGACAGCCGGGCATAGCCGGGCGTTCCGAACGCCTCGCCGGGCACGATCGCGACCCCGACCTCTTCCAGGATCACCTGGCACAGCTCGTTCGACGTCGTGGGCGTCTTCCCCCGGATGGTCCGGCCGACGACGTCGCGCAGGGACGGGTAGGCGTAGAACGCGCCCTCCGGCAGCGGGCAGCGCACGCCGGGAATGTCGCTCAGCATCCCGTGCATGGTGACCCGGCGCTGGTCGAATGCCTCGCGCATCCGCGCGACCGCGTCCAGTGGGCCGGAGACCGCGGCCAGCGCCGCCGCCTGGGAGACGTTCGCGACGTTCGACGACAGGTGCGACTGGAGGTTCGACGCCGCCTTCACGACGTCGGCCGGGCCGATCAGCCAGCCGACGCGCCAGCCGGTCATCGCGTACGTCTTGGCCACGCCGTTGAGCACGAGGCACCGGTCAGCGATCTCCGGCACCTCGACCGGCATCGAGGTGAACCGGGCGTCGCCGTAGACGAGGTGCTCGTAGATCTCGTCGGTGACCACCCAGAGTCCCGCCTCGAGGGCCCACCGGCCGATCGCGCGAACCTCCTCGGGACTGTGCACCGCGCCCGTCGGGTTCGACGGCGAGCAGAACAGCAGGACCTTCGTCCGCGGGGTCCGCGCGGCCTCCAGCTGCTCGACGGTGACCCGGTAGCCCTGCTCGGGCCCGGTCACCACGTCGACCGGCACGCCGCCGGCCAGCCGGATCGCCTCCGGGTAGGTCGTCCAGTACGGCGCCGGCAGCAGCACCTCGTCGCCCGGGTCCAGCAGCGTCGCGAACGCCTCGTAGACAGCCTGCTTGCCGCCGTTGGTGATGAGCACCTGGCTCGGGTCGACGGTGAGGCCCGAGTCGCGCCGGGTCTTCTCGGCGACCGCCTCCTTGAGCTCGGGCAGGCCGCCGGCCGGGGTGTAGCGGTGCATCCTCGGATCCCGGCAGGCCTTCTCCGCCGCCGCCACGATGTGGTCCGGCGTCGGGAAGTCCGGCTCGCCCGCGCCGAACCCGATGACGTCGCGACCGGCGGCCTTCATGGCCTTGGCGGTGGCGTCGACAGCGAGGGTGGCAGACGGGGCGATGCCGCCGATGCGGCGTGAGATCCGGCTCATGGTTGACCATGCTGCCAGAGATATTGGGTCCCCGGTGTGAGCCAGGCGCGGCGCGCCCGCCCCGAGGGGGTATGCTCGATCCGCTCGGGCCGTCCCAGACGGGGTACCCGTGTGCCCACACCAGCGGGTGTGATTGCTACAGGACAGTGCTACATAGCAGGTGCTACACAGCAAGTGTTACAAGGCAAGTGCGCCAAGGGGCGTGGCTCAATTGGTAGAGCACCGGTCTCCAAAACCGGCGGTTGCAGGTTCGAGTCCTGTCGCCCCTGCGTAGGTCAGACGATCGAGAGTGGTGGAAGCTGTGGCGACCGACACCCGTGACGCGGCACCGCGGGCCAAGCAGCCTGCGCGCGCCGGCAGCCGGCGTCGTATGACACCACTGCGGTTCTACCGCGAGGTCGTGGCGGAGCTACGGAAGGTCAACTATCCGGGCCGGACGGAGCTGATCACCTATGTGGTGGTCGTGCTCGTCTTCGTGTCGGTGATGACCGCGATCGTGGCCTCCCTCGACTTCGGCCTCACGAAGCTTGTGCTCCAGGTCTTCGGCTGACGGCGCCCGCGTCCGCCGCGCGACGGCGGGGCCGGCGGGCTGGCGGTAGGTTCGCCGACCGGTCTCGACCGGGGCGGGCGTCGGCGGATCCGTGGCGGCTCGATCGTGACTGGTCGGGCGGTCGCCCGGCGCGAGCCGGGTACCACTGGATCCGAGCCCACGAGGCCAGCGGTCCACGCTGGCAGCCGGCGCGGCTGCCAGCGAGCCGCGGGGGTCAGTCAGCAAGATCAGCCAGCAGCAACCGACGAGCACGAGTAGCGAGCCCGAGTCCACCCACGAACCAGCGCAGCCGACGACAGCCGCACGAGAACCGCCAGTGCGCATCGCGGCCACCATACGAGTAAGGATCGTCCGCGTGTCCCAGTCTCCCGAGCAGCCCGCCTCCGAGCAGGGGGAGGCTGTAGACCGCCTCGACCCACTCGCGGCGTTCGAGAACGACGAGGTGGCGAGCACGGACGCCGGCGCCGGGCCGGACGAGGACGGCACGGCCGCCGAGCCGGCCGACGACCTGAGCGCCGCCTCGCCCGCCACGAGTCCCGCGTCCGCCGCGGAAGACGACGAGGATGACGCGGACGAGCTGCGCCGCGCCCTCGAGGAGGCGCCCGGCGAGTGGTATGTGATCCACTCATACGCCGGTTACGAGAACAAGGTCAAGACCAACCTCGAGACCCGGATCTCCAGCCTCAACATGGAGGACTACATCTTCCAGATCGAGGTGCCGCTCGAGGAGGTGCCTGTCGTCAAGAACGGCAAGCGCCAGATGGTCACCCAGAAGAAGTACCCGGGCTACATCTACGTCCGGATGGACCTGACCGACCAGTCCTGGTCCGCGGTGCGCAACACCCCGGGAGTGACCGGCTTCGTCGGCCTCACCAACAAGCCGTCCCCGCTTCGCCGCGAGGAGGTGCTCTCCATCCTCGCCCCTGAGGTGAAGAAGGAGAAGAAGGTCGAGACGGTCAAGGTCCAGGAGTACGAGGTCGGTGAGTCCGTCACGGTCATGGACGGCCCGTTCGCCACGCTCCCGGCCACCATCAGCGAGATCAACAATGATGCCCAGCGGCTGAAGGTGCTGGTCTCGATCTTCGGCCGGGAGACTCCGGTCGAGCTGCAGTTCAACCAGGTCGCGAAGATCTGACCCGGGTCGTCACGACCGGGGGATGGCCATCCCCGGATTAGGAAGAACGAGATGCCTCCCAAGAAGAAGAAGATCACTGCGGTGATCAAGCTCCAGATCAACGCCGGCAAGGCGACCCCGGCCCCCCCGGTGGGCCCGGCGCTCGGCCAGCACGGCGTCAACATCATGGAGTTCGTCAAGCAGTACAACGCGGCCACCGAGTCGCAGGCCGGCAACGTGGTGCCGGTGGAGATCACGGTCTACGAGGACCGGTCCTTCACCTTCATCACGAAGACCCCGCCGGCCGCGCGGCTCATCCTCAAGGCCGCCGGCGTCGACAAGGGCAGCGCCGCGCCACACCGCGACAAGGTCGCGAAGCTGTCGGCCGCGCAGGTGCGCGAGATCGCCACCATGAAGCTGCCCGACCTCAACGCGACCTCGATCGAGGCCGCCGAGAAGATCATCGCCGGCACCGCCCGCTCGATGGGCATCACCGTCGAATAGCGGGTCGCGTAGTACGTCCTTTCGCTCTACCGGTGGGAGGGTGCCCGGGCTCCGGCCCGAGTGGCCCGCCAGCACCACGAGGAGATTCACAGTGAAGCGCAGCAAGGCTTACCAGGCCGCGGCCGAGAAGATCGACCCGGCGAAGCTGTACAGCCCGCTGGAGGCCGTCAACCTCGCCAAGGAGACGTCGGCCACCAAGTTCGACGCCACCGTCGAGGTCGCCTTCCGGCTCGGCGTCGACGCCCGCAAGGCCGACCAGATGGTCCGGGGCACCGTCAACCTGCCGCACGGCACCGGCAAGTCGCCGCGGGTCGCCGTCTTCGCCGCCGGTGAGAAGGCCGCCGAGGCGCAGGCCGCCGGCGCCGACATCGTCGGCAGCGACGACCTGGTCGCGCGCATCCAGGACGGCTTCCTGGACTTCGACGCCGCCGTCGCGACCCCCGACCAGATGGCCAAGGTCGGCCGGATCGCCCGGATCCTCGGCCCGCGCGGCCTCATGCCCAACCCCAAGACGGGCACCGTGACGCTCGACGTCGCGAAGGTCGTCAAGGACATCAAGGGCGGTAAGATCAACTTCAAGGTCGACAAGCAGAACAACCTGCACATTGTCATCGGGAAGACGAACTTCAGCGCCCAGCAGCTGGTCGAGAACTACAGCACCGCGCTCGACGAGATCGTCCGGGTCAAGCCGTCCGCCGCCAAGGGCCGCTACCTGAAGAAGATCACCGTCACGACCACCATGGGCCCTGGCATCCCGGTCGACCCGAACCGCCTGCGCAACCTGCTCGAGGACGCGAACGCCTGAGTTCACCTCTGACGCACGCCGAGCCGTGCCGGTCCCCGGACCGGCACGGCTCGCGCCGTCCTGGGGGTAGCGCGAGCGGCAACGCTGGCTGGTGATCGTCGCGCGTGAGGTCGGCGTTCCGTTCTCGGCCTAAGTAGTTACCAGCTTGATATGGTGGTCTGCAGTTCCACACCGAAGACCGCTGGTCGCCGTTCGCCTCTGGGGGCGGGACGGCCGAAGGCCCCGGGGTAGCCGGGCGGCCCGCGCAGGTGACGGACGCGAACCGCTTCCGTGGCGGGCGCCCCTTTCCGGGCGTTCGGCGCGGTCCGCGCGGTCTCACGCCCCGAGCGCCTGCGCCGGGGCGTTCGTCGTTTCACGGGTTCTTTGGGAGACGGCCGGCACCTTTCCCCAAAGGAGCCCCATGGCGAACCCTGAGAAGAGCGCCGCCGTGGCGGAGATCACCGCGGAGTTCCGTGACTCCACCGCGGCTGTCCTGACCGAGTACCGCGGCCTGACCGTCGCTCAGCTGACCGAGCTTCGCCGGTCGCTGGGTGAGGGCGCCAAGTACGCGGTCGTCAAGAACACCCTGACCAAGATCGCCGCCGAGCGTGCGGGCGTGACCGGCATCGACGACCTGCTCGTCGGGCCGACCGGCGTCGCGTTCGTCACCGGCGACCCGGTCGAGGCGGCGAAGGCACTGCGCGAGTTCGCTCGCGCGAACCAGGCCTTGGTGGTCAAGGGCGGCTTCGTCGAGGGCAAGCCGATGTCGGCCGACGACATCCGCAAGCTCGCCGACCTGGAGTCCCGCGAGGTCCTGCTGGCCAAGCTGGCCGGCGCCATGAACGGCTCGCTGGCCAAGGCCGTCGGACTGTTCGCCGCGCCGCTGTCGCAGGCCGCCCGGCTCGCCGAGGCGCTGCGCGCCAAGCGCGAGGCGGAGGCCGGTGCCGCGCCAGCCGAGGCCGAGGCCGCCGCCGCGGAGTAATCGCCGCCGAAGTAATCGCCGCCGCGGAGTGACCGAGCGTGTCCCGCCCGGTAGACCGCCACGCACCACCCGCGGACCAACCCGGCAGCGAACGGGTCCAGCCCGCACCAGACGATCGAAGATCTTGAAGAGGAAGGAACCGCCATCATGGCGAAGCTCTCGACGGACGAGCTGCTCGACGCGTTCAAGGAGATGACGCTGCTCGAGCTGTCCGAGTTCGTGAAGCAGTTCGAGGACACCTTCGGCGTCACCGCCGCCGCTCCGGTCGCGGTCGCGGCCGTCGCCGCCGGCGGCCCCGGCGAGGCCGCGCCGGCCGAGGAGGAGAAGGACGAGTTCGACGTCATCCTCGAGGCCGCCGGCGACAAGAAGATCCAGGTCATCAAGGAGGTGCGCGCCCTGACGAGCCTGGGCCTCAAGGAGGCCAAGGACCTGGTCGACGGCGCGCCGAAGCCGGTCCTGGAGAAGGTCGCCAAGGAGGCCGCGGACAAGGCCAAGGCCGCCCTGGAGGGCGCCGGCGCCACCGTCACCGTCAAGTAGTTCCCCTGCCGGGCCGGCGGAGGCGGACAGCCCCGCCGGCCCTCGCACGGTCTCTCGTGAGCCGTGCCGGGCCCGGCCCCGGGAGCGTCCACCGCTCCCGGCGCCACGGTCCGGCACGGCTCACGGCGTTCCGGGTAGCGACACGTTCGGTTGTCGAACCTTGGTGCCTGACTCGTACACGCGCCGGCTGGTTCCGGCCCGGCCCGGGCGAGATGAGTTACGGTCCATCACCGCGGCATATTGAGGAGGGGCGGGAGCCGGGTGGGTCACAGCGTCTTGGGCGCTGGACTGCTCCCGCGCCGCCGCCAGGGGGTCACCCTCCGTCGATTTGGGTGACCGGGTCGACCAAGCGGCTGGATTCAGAAGCTGAATGCACGCCGGGAGGCGGGCGGCGCCGCGCACTCGGGCCGGCGGCGCGAGCGAGGCGCGCGGGCCGGTAGGTCGTTGACCTGGGGGGACGCGTACGGCGGGCGGCGTTCGCGGGTGGCCGGCTCAGCGAGATTGGCTGATGCTGGGGGTCGGTCCGTGCACCCGGGGCGGGGATGCGGCGCGGCCCGCGGCTTGGCGGCGGCCCTTCGGGCGAGTCCGCCACAGGGCGGCACCAGCGGCTAATCGGTAACTACCCGCTCATGCGGTTCGTCTGAGGGGTTGACGCCATCGCCCACAACGGAGTTCCATCATTTCGCGAACCACCGCCGCGATCTGGTGAAGTCGGGCAGGCTGATCTCTCGAAGGGCAGCCCGCGAGGGCGAGCCGCCCAGCCCGTCCAGGCGGCCACGGCCAGTCCGGGGCGGATGGGTTCTGGTGGCCCCGCCGGGCCGGTCACGGCGGCGGTCCACGGCAGGGGCAGAGGTCGCGAGGCGCCCTCGGGGCGTGCGACGCACACAGGTGACGGAAGGGCGGCAGAACGGGAGCTGGGCAGGTCGGACGACAGGCAGCGAGATCGCCTAGGTACAGCGCGAGAGTGTGCACCACGGAGATGACAACGGGGCTTGTCAGCAGTGCGGCCTGAGGCTACACTGCTAGTTTGCGCTGTCCTTTTCGTTGCACTGGGCCTGTCCGAACCGCTCCCGCCACTGGTTGGCGGACCCGCCGTTGCCCTTCCCGCTGGGCCATCGGCATCCCGTCATCTCCGCCGGGGCCGGTTCTGATGTGTCCCGAGCGATGGGTGAGAGCAGCGCCCGGCTCACCCGCTGACCGATCTCCGGCCAGCGTGGAGGCCGTGATGCCCGCCCCCGGAAGCCCCCGGACCTTGATGTCGCGCCTGGCGCGGCGTCGCCGGTCCGAGCTGGCCTCCCGGGCGTGACATCAGGCCGAGCCGGTCCACCGGAACCGCCCACCCGCCTGCCCGCCCGAGAGGATCGCCCGCCTGCTCGCTGGCCTCCGGCCAGCTTCGCCAAGACCCCAATGCCGGGGAGCACCCCGGATCTCCGCTTTGAGCGTGTCGCGCGTTCCGGAGGTCCGTCGCCCCCGAGCCAGGATGTCTGGGCCCGAGCGGGCGTGACGGTGCTCACAGAGAGAACCCACTGACATACCCCGCTGGTGCCGCGCGTAAACGCGGCGAGACACTGATCACCTGACAACCCCGACGGCTCCTCGGCGTCTCCCGCCCGACGCCAGGCCACCGGAAGGAACACCTTGGCCGCCTCGCGCTCCGCCTCCCGCATCTCGTTCGCCAAGATTGTCGAGCCCCTCGAGGTCCCGGACCTCCTCGCCCTGCAGACGCAGTCCTTCGACTGGCTGATCGGCAGTGATGCCTGGCAGGAGAGGGTCCAGGAGTCCATCGACGCGGGCCGTGACGATGTTCCGCTGACCTCCGGTCTTGAGGAGGTCTTCGAGGAGATCTCCCCGATCGAGGACTTCTCCGGTTCCATGTCCCTGTCGTTCCGGGATCACCGGTTCGAGCCTCCCAAGTACTCCGTCGAGGAGTGCAAGGACAAGGACATGACGTTCTCGGCGCCGATGTTCGTCACCGCCGAGTTCACGAACAACACCACCGGCGAGATCAAGAGCCAGACCGTGTTCATGGGCGACTTCCCGCTCATGACCACGAAGGGCACCTTCGTCATCAACGGCACCGAGCGGGTCGTCGTCAGCCAGCTCGTCCGCTCGCCCGGCGTCTACTTCGAGAAGACGCTCGACAAGACGTCCGACAAGGACCTCTTCTCCTGCAAGGTGATCCCGTCGCGGGGCGCCTGGCTGGAGTTCGAGATCGACAAGCGCGACACCGTCGGCGTCCGCATCGACCGCAAGCGCCGCCAGTCCGTCACCGTGCTGCTCAAGGCGCTCGGCTGGGACGAGGCGCGCATCCTGGAGCGGTTCGGCGACTACCCGTCGATGCGCGTCACCCTGGAGAAGGACCACACCGCCGGCCAGGACGACGCGCTGCTGGACATCTACCGCAAGCTGCGGCCGGGTGAGCCGCCGACGCGGGAGTCGGCCCAGACGCTGCTGGAGAACCTCTTCTTCAACCCCAAGCGCTACGACCTGGCCAAGGTCGGCCGCTACAAGGTGAACAAGAAGCTGCAGCTGCAGGTCGACGGCGCCACCGGCGTGCTCACCGAGGACGACATCGTCCGCACCATCGAGTACGTCGTGAAGCTGCACGAGGGCGTCGACCCGGCCTACGAGGTCGACGACATCGACCACTTCGGCAACCGGCGGCTGCGCACGGTCGGCGAGCTGATCCAGAACCAGGTCCGGCTCGGCCTCGCCCGGATGGAGCGGGTCGTCCGTGAGCGGATGACCACCCAGGACGTCGAGGCGATCACGCCGCAGACCCTGATCAACATCCGGCCGGTCGTCGCCTCCATCAAGGAGTTCTTCGGCACCAGCCAGCTCTCCCAGTTCATGGACCAGACCAACCCGCTG
>Ga0068863_100002466_pt1 | contig 18381 bp, 17 predicted proteins | sample KBSSwiS62_FD_66596 | JGI IMG/M metagenome (GOLD analysis project Ga0068863, IMG submission 66596) | Switchgrass rhizosphere microbial communities from Kellogg Biological Station, Michigan, USA - KBS Switchgrass S6-2 | ecosystem: Host-associated > Plants > Roots > Rhizosphere > Soil ...
CGATGTTCAGGATCAGCGCATGCGCTCCGAGATAGACAGATGGGCCAAGGTCATCGCGGACTCGGGCATCGAGCGGCGCTAGGCACATTTTGACGTCAGGGAGGTTGAAGTGGCGAAGGAATTCCATTGGCCGCACGGCAAGCGCATCTGCGTGTCCGTGAGCGTCATGCTGGAGACATGGTCCGAGGGCAAAGCGCCGCCGTACGGCGTGCAGGCGACCGCGCCCAAGCCCGGCGTGGTCGACCTGGCCGGCATCGCATGGGGCAGCTATGGGGGCAAGATCGGCGTTTATCGCCTGATCAACCTGCTCAAGGAGCACGGCATCCGTGGCACGTTCGGTATCAACGGCCGTTGCTGCGAGATCTATCCCGACGCGGTCGCCCAGATCGTGAAGTCGGGTCATGACGTCGCCGGCCACGCCTACTTGCAGGATAAGCCGATGAACGGCATGACGCCCGAAGAGGAGGAGGCGACCATAACGAAATGCCTCGACCTCCTGGAGAGGACGTCCGGCCAGCGACCGCAGGGCTGGGTCAGCCCGAGCATGGCGTTCTCATCGCATACCCACGACCTGCTGGCGGCTGCCGGGCTGAAATGGCATGGCGACGCACGCGACAACGACGTGCCGCGCATCGTCAACCTCAAGCACGGTCGGATGGCGCACATACCGTGGAGCGACTTCACCGACAATCGGGTGCTGCGATCAAGCTCGATGGATTTGTGGGACGTCTATCGGGAAGCGTTCGATTATCTCTACCTGCGTGAGCCCGGCAGCTACCTGCCGATCTCCCTGCATTGCCACAATGGCGGCCGGCCGATGATCACGGCGATCTACCAGAAGATTTTCACCCATTTCGCGCAATTCCCCGATGTCTGGTTCGCCTCGCACGGTGAGATCGCACGCTGGGTGATTGATAATGCGTTCGAGCCCGATCCGCGCCGGCTTCTGAAGGCATAGACAATGTCGAGGTGCCGGCGTTCGATGTCGCTGCGCTTCTCGTGCGTATACCGCTTGGCTTGACGCAAGACAGTTGCCGCGCACTCGGTGTGTTCCCCTCCCCCTTGAGCCATTCAGTTCTCGTTCATAGGCGGTGCCGCCCTTTCCCGCTGCGCGGGGGCGTAACTGTTTTCGGTACAGGATGCCTCTGAAGTTCCGCGAGACCGGCCTAGCTTTGTCCCCAACCGAAATTCGCAAGGACTGCACCGCATTCTGCGGGGGCTGGGCGGTGGGCTACATCTATTACGAAGCCCGCGAAGGCCACGGCGACGAACCGCACACATGGTTTTGGTCGATCCATGGCGTCCTCGGCAAACCGACAGGCATGCGCGGCCACGGCACCGCCGGGTCACTGGAAGACGCAAAAAGCTATTTGGAAGAGACTTGGCAGAGGTGGCTGACGTGGACAAACCTCAAAGAGACGGGGCCAGAGGGTTAAAGGAACCAAACCTCTCCTCGCGCAATAAGCCTTGGTTCTATCGCATTGAATGGAAGTTCCCACACACGGCGCCCACCCTCTGTGACGACCTCCATCGTCCAGCCCTCCCAGTTATCTTCCTTGCGCTGCGCTAATCGACGCATGACTTTTACAGCGAACTCCCGAGCGGCAGCGTCATCCGGCAATTCCATGCCGGCCGGGTCGTCTTCCACGTCGTCAAGGGCCGGGTGGCGCACTGCAAAGAGGTAGCGCGGCATTCAATCCTCTCGGCGGAAAAGCCGACGCGAGGCAGTCTGTTCCCACTTTTAGGACCCGCTCCGTTAGCACACGCCGCTTGAGGGGAGTCGGGGCCCGAGACTCGCCTAAGCGCGCAAGGTCCGCTCAAGCAGACAACGATGCCTGACGGGCTACGCACGAGAGCGCGGGAGGCCTGGGCCGTCAGCCCTTGTCCGCCTCTACCGCCTCGAAATATTGTCCGGCTAATTGCCAAATGCGGCGGCCTTAACAAAAGGCTTTAAAGGACGACCGCAGCCTAAAGCCGGCCACTCATCGTGAGCGTCTCTGGCTGGAGTGAAGTAAATCCAAGCATCTGATCGGGTGGGTTGCGGACGAAGATCGGCCAAGAATCTCGGGGAACTAAGGCTTCGCAATGTTGTTGATGATCGTCATCGACAACGCAAGGAGACGGCAATGCGAAACAAAGCACTATCAGCTGTAGTCGCCGTGGGTTTCATGCTGGGAACTACGACCGTGGGCCTTGCACAGACTGCGCAAGATCGCGCGCCCGGACAACAGATGCAGGATAAGGGTTCAGTGCGGGGCCAACCCGGCGCATCCGGCTACGCCCCTGGTCAGAAGATGCAGGACAAAGGAAGCAAAGCTGGCCAGCCGGGCGCTTCGGGGTATGCGCCGGGTCAACAGGACTCGACAAGTGGACAGGGAACCCGCGGCGGAGCGAGTTCAGGGAGTTCGAAGACCCGCTGATGGTGCAAAGCGGAGCGTGCCGCGCCTCGGGGGGCTTTTCTGATGGCCCGCGTCTTGTGAATTTGTCGACTGTCGTACAGACAGAGCGCGCACGAGCCACCATGAACCGCCAGCAATCAACTTCCCTCTTGGGGAAACACCACCCCGAGAGCCACAAGGGGGAGGGAGCGGACTGAGTTTGCCGCTTGAGGTGTTTCCCTCGCGGCACGACACGCTCCACTCTAGCGCTGCTGCGCCCGCGCTTTCTTGTCGGTGAGGCTCTTGGTCATCGGCTTGGTCTCGACAGGGCCGGCGATCTGGAGTGCTATCTCAACCATCCTGGGCACAAACTCGTTGTTGAGCGAAGGATCCCAGACCGCGGCGATGGTGACCACGTCGATCGTTTCGACCAACGGACGAAACGCAACGGCGCTGCTGCCAAAGCGCATCGAGCGGCTGGGGACCAGACCGACGCCAAACCCGCATCCGACAAAGCCGATTTGCGAGACGACCGATCCGATCTCGTGCATGACGCGCGGCGAAAAACCGGCGTCCCGGCATGCCGCAACGATGATGTCGAAGTAGTGCGGACTGATACGGCGCGGGAACAGCACGAGGCTTTCATCTGCCAATTCGTTCAATGCGACCTTGGCCTGATGGGTCAAGCGGTGGTCGATCGGAAGGGCGACGACGAGGTGATCAGTCGTGATGGGCCGGATTGCAAGCGGACTGATCTGGTGATCGAAGCGAGCGAAGGCGAGATCGATCTCCCCATTGCGAACGGCGGCGAGCGCTTGCGCGCTGTCCATTTCGGCGAGCGTCAGCGAGAGCGTCGGATATTGACGGCGCGCGGTGCCCAACACGTGCGGCATGACGTCGAACAGCGCCGAATTGATCGCACCGAAAGCGATGCCGGCGCCGCGCCCCTGGCGCACGTCCATGACCGTCGTTTCCAGCCGGTAAGCGTGATCGAGGAAACTTCGCACCGGCTCCAGGATTTGCGAGCCTTCCCTGGTCAGGCGGGCCCCCTCGCGCGAGCGCTCAAACAGCTTTACACCCAGGGTGCGTTCCAGCACCTGGATTTGCTGACTCAGTGGTGGTTGCGACACCCCGAGGCGCTTGGCTGCACGGCCGAAGTGACGCTCTTCGGCGACTGCCATGAAATACCAGAAATGCCGCAACAGCCGGAAATTTATCATCGCTCTGACGTCAATCGGAAGCTGTTCATGGATATATTCTAGATATCGCCACAAATGCCCGCAAACCGAGGTGATCCGGCGAGCTATACGTCGTGTATGACGTTTTCAATATCGCAGCGAGAGGAAAATCGGAATAGACAGAAGCCGCCGGGTTCTCCAATGATCCCGCCAGAAAATCAAAATAGAAGCTGCACAATCGGGAGGAAATTGAATGTCCCGCGATCTCTCAATGAGCGTGCGCGCATGTCTGGCGGCCATAGCCGGATTTTGCGCGTTGCTCGCGAGCATGGGCCTGTCCCAGGCCCAGACCAAATATCCTGAAAAGCCGGTCCGCATCATCGTGCCCTACGGCGCGGGCGGCGTCGCCGATGTGACCACACGCTTGGTGGCGCAGAAGGTCAGCGAAGCGATGGGCCAAACCTTCGTCATCGAGAACCGTCCGGGCGCTGGCGGTATCGTCGGCGCGAAGGCGGTGCTGGCGTCTCCGCCGGACGGCTACACGCTCTTTCTTGCCGGCAACGGCAGCGCGATCAGCGAGTCGCTGTTCAAGGCGCTGCCTTTCAACGTCGTCCGCGACTTCACGCCGGTCGCGCCGCTGGCGGAGTTCGAGATGCTGCTGGCGACCAAGGCGGATTCGTCGCTGGATACGGTCGCGAAGGTCGTGGCTTACGCGAAGGCCAATCCCGGAAAGCTGAACTTTGGCACGATCGCCACCGGCAGCACGCAGCACCTGTCGGCCGAGCTGTTCAAGCTGGCCACAGGCGTGCAGGCCCCGATCGTGATCTACAAGACGACGCCCGAGCTGGTGACGGCGATCCTGCGCGGCGATGTCGACGTCGGGTTCGACTATTACGCGGCGTTCGGTCCGTCGATCGTCAACAAGCAGTTCAAGGTGATTGCAACCTCCGGCGAGCAGAGATCTCCGCAGTTGCCGGCCGTCCCGACCGTGAAGGAAAGCGGGTATCCCGACTTTGTCGTCACGAGCTGGAACGCCATCCAGGGCCCGGCCGGTGTGCCGAAGGACATCGTGACCAAGCTCAACGAGCATATTGTTGCGGCGCTGAAGACCCCGGAAATCCAGGCGCGCATGGGCGATCTCGGCATTCATCCCATGATCGGATCGCCGGAATTCCTGGACGAGCGCATGAAGAGCGAGATCGCCAAATGGGCGAAAGTCATTCAGGCGGCGGGCGTCGAGAAGCAATAGCGCGTGATCCCGAAAAGTGGAAACCGGTTTTCGGAAAAGATCACGCGCAAACAAGAGGCTTAGAACGGGATGATGAATCGACTATCCCGCTACAGACAATGAACGAAGAGGTTCTGTCGTGAATGTACAACAAAAGAGCGGCGAGCTGCCGACCGGAGCCGACCGGCCTCGGCTGAAGATTGCCATCGGCACCTATGGCCATACCAAGGCCATCAAGGATGGAAGCATCCCGATCGAAGGGGTCGATGCCGACATGGTCGAGGTGACGCCGATCATCCAGGCGTTCCGCCGCATGGTGCGTGACCTCGAGTTCGATATCTGCGAGATGGCGCCGACCACCTACATGATCGCGCGCGCGCTCGGCGCCCCCTATATCGCCATGCCGATCTTCGTCATGCGCCGCTTCCACCACGGCGGTTTCGCGGTGCGGCCCGACTCCGGCATTCGTACGCCAAAGGACCTCGAGGGCAAAAAAGTCGGCGTGCGCGCCTATTCGGTGACAACCGGCGTGTGGACGCGCGGCATCTTTACCAACGAGTACGATATGGATTCGTCCAAGGTCACCTGGGTCGTGGACGACGAGGAGCACGTCACCAGCCTCAAGCTGCCGCCGAATGTAGTGCACGCGCCGGAAGGCAAGTCGCTCCAAAGCATGATGGCGTCGGGCGAGATCCAGGCCGGATTTACCGGCCCGGCCGGCGTCGGCCGCGCCGGGCCGCCAGTCGGCAACTGGGACATGAACGCGCCGACCGGTGGAGCGGTCGGCACCTATCCCGAGTTCCTCGCCAATGTGGAGCAGGTCGAGGCCGACTGGTTCCGCCGCACCGGCATCTATCCGATCCACGGCCTCATCGTGGTGAAGGACGAGCACATCAAGCGCTATCCCTGGCTGCCGCGCTCCCTGATGAACGCCTTCGAGACGGCCAAGAAGCCCTATCTCGAAGGCATCAAGCTCGGCCGCGGCGACAGCCCGGAGGACAAGCGCTATCGCAACTTCTTCTCGCTGATGGGCGATCCCCTTCCCTACGGCATGGCGGCGAACCGCCCGAGCATCGAAGCGCTGGTCACCTATGCGCTTCAGCAGAAGCTGATCCCCTCGCGTCCGCAACTCGACCAGGTCTTCGTCGCCATCGACGCCTGACCCCTTCACCTCCAATCACACGCAAAGTACCCAGCCATGTCATCCATCATTGATATCCATCCGCACATCGTCTCGCCCGACACCAAAAAGTATCCGCTCGATCCGCTCGGCGGCACGCAGTCCACCTGGTCGACCGAACGTCCGACCACCTATGACGATCTGCTCCGAGCGATGGACGAAGCCGGCGTCGCCAAGGCGGCAATCGTCCATTCCTCGACCGCCTACGGCTACGACAACAGCTACGTCGCCGATGCGGTAGCCGCGGTGCCTTTGCGCTTCACCGGCGTTTACTCGATAGATGTGCTGGCGCCCGACGCCGTGAAGACCTTCGATTACTGGCTCGGTCGCGGTTGCAGCGGCATGCGCCTGTTCACCACCGGAAGCACGTTGCCCAACCAGGCCACTTTTTTCGCCGATTCCAAGAGCTACCCCTTCTGGGAGCACGCGGCCGCGAAAAATATTCCGGTCTGCATGCAGATGAAGCAGGAAGGCATCCCTCTGCTGCGTCAGATCATGGACAAGTTTCCGAAGGTGACGATTCTCCTCGATCATCTGTCCCGCACGCCGTTCGAGGACGGTCCGCCCTATGCCGGCGCTGCCGACTTCCTTGCACTCGCGAAGTACAAGCAGGTCTATCTCAAGATCACGCCGATCAACGTCACGCCCAAGACCTGGGGCAAGGGCACGCCGGAGACCTTCTTCGGCAAGGTGATCGACACGTTCGGCGCCGATCGCATCGGCTGGGGATCGAATTTTCCCAACTCGATCGGAACGATGAAGGAGATTCTGACCGCGGCGCAGAAGGCATTTTCGTTCGCCAAGGCGAGCGATCAGGATTGGATCTTCGGCAAGACCGCGCTCGCGATTTATCCGCGCCTGAAGGACTGATCGCACGACGATGAGTGGCGGCGGCAGAAAGACGCTGAAGACGCTGATCGGGACGTACCCGCACACCGCGCCCCTGAAATCCGGCGCGCTGCGCTCGGACCGTCTGGATTTCGAGTTCACGGAGGTCGTCCCGGTCTGGGACGGCTTCAAGGGCATGATCCGGGACGACAAGTACGACGTCTCGGAAATGGCGATCGTCACCTATCTGCTCGCCAAGGCGCACGGCAAGCCGCTTGCGCTTCTGCCCGCGGCGATGATCGGCCGCTTCCAGCATCCTTATGCGATTTACAACGCCAGCAAGGGGCCGATGACCCCCGCCGATCTCAAAGGCAAGCGCGTCGGCATCCGCTCGTTCACCACGACCACCGGCGCCTGGATCCGCGGTATCCTGGCCAACGACTACGGTGTCGACCTCGACAGCATCGAATGGGTAACCTTCGAGGAGCCGCACGTCGCGGAGTACAAGGACACCACGCAGCGCGCGCCGAAGGGAAGAAAGATCGTACCGATGCTGCTCGACGGCGAGCTCGACGCGGTGCTCGGCGAGTCGTCCGGTGATCCGCGGATCAAGTCGCTGTTCGGCGATCCTCAGGCCGAAGCGCAGCGGTGGTACGCCAAGCACAAGGTGGTGCCGATCAACCATCTCGTGGTCATGCGTGCGCACGACGTCGCGGCGGATCCGGACAGCGCGCGCGAGGTCTATCGGTTGTTGCGGGAGGGCAAGCGGCTGGCAGGCCCGGCATCAGCTCCAGACCCGGTTCCGTTCGGTATCGAAGCCAACCGGCCGAGCCTCGCGATGATCGCGGAGTATGCGTTTCAGCAGCGCCTGCTGCCGCGCCGGATCTCGGTTGATGATATGTTCGCCGAAACGCGCGAGCTGGTCGGCGACGAGCGCGGACATGGGCGTACAGCCTCGGTCGCGTGAGAATGAACAGAGGACGATGTCGTTGACTCCCATCAATTCACGCGCGTCACCGCCGCGCTGGCCACGCTTCATCGAGGCGGTCGGGGGCAGCCTCCCCTGCACCGCTCAATCGCCCTCCCCGGTTCCGGCAAAGTAAGGATCGTTCCCAATGGTCAAGGACAAGGTCGCTCTGACGACGATGCTCGGCAACTATCCCAACACCGAGGCGCTCAAGAGCGTCAAGCTGCATTCCGATTTGATCGATTTCGATTTCGCCGACGTCAAGGTCGCGAACAATTTTTTCAAACAGATCGTGCGGGACGCGAAATTCGATGTCGGCGAGCTCGCCATCGCGACGTACCTGCAGGCCAAGTCTTATGACAAGCCTTATGTGCTGCTTCCGGCCGTCCTGGTCAGCCGCGGCCAGCATCACACCATCGCCTACAATCCGGAAAAAGGTGATCTGAAGCCGTCTGACCTCACCGGCAAGCGGGTTGGCCTGCGTGCCTACACGGTTACAACGGCCACGTGGGTGCGCGGCATCCTCGCCGAAGAATACGGCGTCGACTTGAACAAGGTCGAGTGGATCACCTTCGAGGATCCGCACGTCGCCGAGTATCGCGATCCGCCGATCGTCAAGCGGGCGCCACCCGGCAAGGAGCTCGTTCAAATGTTGTTGGATGGCGAAATCGATGCGGCGGTGGTCGGAGACAAGATTCCCGATCCCCGTCTGAAGCATCTGATTGCCGACCACGAGGCGGCGGCGCAGCGATGGGCCCAACAGCATCGCGGCATCCCGATCAATCACATGGTCGTCGTGCGTTCGGAGCTCTCCAAATCGAGGCCCGATGTCGTCAACGAGGTTTTTCGCCTGCTGGTCGAGAGCAAGAAGGCGGCCGGCCCCCCGAAGGACCCCGAGCCGCTCCGGTTCGGTGTCGAGGCGTGCCGCCCCGTGCTCGAGACCATCATCGACTATTGCCACAAACAGGGACTTATCCCCGCCAAGCTGAGCGTGGACAGCCTGTTCGACGATGTGACGCGGAAATTGAGCGCATAGGCTGCATTGCCTGATGGCGACGGCCGGTCAGGGCCTTCGGCCGGTCCGGAAAAACTGCTTGCAAGGCTGCCCGCTGGCAGCCCCATCTTGCCCAACCTCTTACCAAGGCGACGCCCCCATGATCATCGACTGCCACGGCCACTACACCACCGAGGCCAAGGACCTGCATCGCTTTCGCGCGCAGCAGACCGAGGCCGCCAAATCCAAAGACAAGAGCAAGATGCCGCCGCGGGCGCAGCTGAAGATGTCCGACGACGAGATCCGCGAGAGCATCGAGCAGAACCAGCTCAGGCTGCAGCGGGAGCGCCGCACCGACCTGACCATCTTCTCGCCCCGCGCCTCGGGCATGGGGCACCACATCGGCGACGAAAGCGTCAGCGTGGAATGGTCGCAGATCTGCAACGATCTGATCGCGCGTGTCGTTTCGCTCTATCCCAAGAATTTCATCGGCGTCTGCCAACTCCCGCAGTCTCCGGGCGTCGATCCGAAGAACTCCGCGGCGGAGCTCGAGCGCTGCGTGAAGATGGGATTCGTCGGCTGCAACCTGAACCCGGACCCATCCGGCGGCTACTTCAACGCGCCGCCGATGACTGATAAATCCTGGTATCCTCTCTATGAGAAGATGATCGAGCTCGATGTGCCCTGCATGATCCATGTCTCGGGCTGTTGCAACCCCGCGATGCACACGACCGGCTCCTACTATCTCAATGCCGACACCATGGTATTCATGCAGGTCATTCTCTCGGATTTGTTCAAGCAATTCCCGAAGCTGAAGTTCATCATCCCGCACGGCGGCGGCGCCGTGCCGTTTCACTGGGGCCGCTTCCGCGGCATTGCGCTCAACAACGGCAAGCCCGAGCTCGACGAGATCATGGGCAACAACATCTTCTTCGACACCTGCGTCTACCACCAGCCGGGCATCGATCTGCTGACCAGTGTGGTGCCGGTCGACAACATCCTGTTCGCCTCGGAGATGGTGGGCGCGGTAAAAGGCAACGATCCAAAGACCGGCTTCGGCTTCGACGACACCAAGCGCTACGTCGACAAGGCAAAGCTGTCGGATGCCGACAAGCAAAAGATCTTCGAAGGCAACTCGATGCGGGTCTATTCGCGCCTGAAGGCGCAGATCGCCAAGCAGGCAGCCTAAAGGCAGGGACTCTTGTAAGCGCGCGCCTGGGACTGCACTCCAGCTCATAGCCTGCCAAAGCCCGCTGGGGCACACTGAGACGGCCGACCGCCGGATGTCCCCCCGTGGGGATACAAAGCCGGCGGCGAGAAAAAAACGAAGTGAGGGAGGTTTCACCATGCACTCGCACAATGCGGGCCTCCGGGACAGCGGCCTGCGGCTCTGTCGGGTGCCCCTCGCTGTTGTCTTGGCGGCAATAATCGGCACGGCTGCGAACGACAGCGCTCGGGCGGAGCCCGGCTTTCCCACCAAGCCGATCCGCATATCCATCCCATTCGGAGCCGGGGGCGTCGCCGATCTCACCATGCGGCTGCTCGCGCAGGGCCTGACCGAAAGGACAAAGCAACAGGTCGTCATCGAGAACCGTCCGGGAGCCGGTGGTCTGATGTCGGCCAAGGCCGTGCTCGAGGCGCCGCCGGACGGTTACACACTTGGCGTGATCGGAAACGGGCAGGCCATTGCCATGTCCCTGTTCAAGGCACGGCCCTACAATGTGCTGACCGACTTCACATTCGTGTCGATTACGGCCCGCTTCGAAATGCTCCTGGCGGTGAAGGCAGAGTCGCCGCTCAAATCCCTGCAGGACGTGGTCACGGCGGCGCGCAAGGATCCGGGAAAGCTCAATTTCGGCGCCATCAATCCGGGCAGCACGCAAAATCTGTCGGCGCATCTGTTCAAGCAGGTCAGCGGATCGGATGTCACCATCATCCCCTACAAGACGACGCCGGACCTCATCACGGCGATTCTGCGCAGCGACGTGGACGTCGGATTTGACTACTACGCTGCATTGCAACCAGTGATCATCGACAACAAGGTGCGGATCGTGGCGACCTCAGGCGAGGAACGCAATCTCCTGCTGCCCGACGTACCGACCGCAAGAGAAAGCGGATTTCCCGACTACGTCGTCACCAGCTGGAACGGCCTCGCTTCCGCCGCCAGAATGCCAACGGACGTCCTTACGGTTCTCAATGGGCAGATCAACGCGGCGCTCTCGGATCCGGCCCTGCGGGCGACGGCTTCGAAGCTCGGCATGGACGCCCGCGGCAGTACGCCCGAACAAATGCGCGACCGCATGTCCGCGGATATCAAGAAGTGGGCTTCTGTCATCGACAACGCGGGCATCGAAAAGCAATAGGGCGTGGAAGCGGAGAAACCAGAGCTCTTTCCAACTCTGCTGATACGTGAAGTTGTCATGCGCGGGCTTGACCCGCGCATCCATCTTCTTGGAATAAGAGTCAACCGAAGGCGCGAGAGATTATCGCGAAGACGGGATGGACCCGCGGGTGACACTGATAGCCGGGACCGGTCAATCGGACAGCGCCCGCGCAAGTCCCGTGACCATCTGTTCGATGTCTCGCAATCCATTCGATCGCGGTGATCCCGCGAGGTGTGGTGTCAGGATCACATTGTCGAACGCGAGCAGCTCGTCATCGGCGCGGCCCGGTTCTTCATAGAGTGGGTCGAGCGCGAATCCGCCGAGATGACCTGAGCGGAGCGCCTCGATGAGAGCATTGCGCTCCACGGCTTCTGCGCGCGACACGTTGATCAGGCACGCGCCCGGCTTCATCAACGCCAGTCTCTCACCGTCGATGAAGTGGCGGGTCGAGGGATCGGTTGGAAGCTGCGGAACGACCCAGTCGCTTTGGGCGAGCAGGTCATGCAGCGGCCGATAGGATACGCTGAGAGTCTCCTCTTCGCTCGGCGGCAGCCGCGTGCGCTGGAAATACAAAATGTGCATTCCGAACGCGGCGGCGCGCAACGCAATTTCGCGGCCGATCTCTCCAAGCCCGATGATGCCGATGGTGCTGCCGTTCAGGCTGCGGGTTCCCGTAATACGTCCCCAATTTCCGTTGGGGACATGTCGGCGGTCGAACGGCTTGTACGGAATTTTCGCAGCCGAAAGCGTCTCGATGCTGGTCAGCCCGTTGAAGCGGTGGATGCGTCTTGCGAGCGTGAGCATCAGCGCGAATGCATGCTCCGCGCAGGCGATATTGGCTCGCCGGCGCACCCCGAGAACCTTGATGCCGGCGGCAGCGCAGGCCGCGACATCGATATTGCGAAGCAGGGCGCCGTATTTCTGGACGACCTTGAGCTGCGGCGCGCATCGAAGCTCATCCGTTCCCACGGCGAAGGATTCGACGATCAGGGCGCAGGCGGGCGGAAGCTTGATGCGCAGTTCCGCCTGCGAGGGCACGAGACGAACCTCGCTGGGATAGAGCCCTCCTGCACGCGCTCTGAGGTCGTCGCACCAGCGCGCAAAATCAGGCTCGTCGGGCGACATGAAATCGGCAAAAGCGGCTTGCCTCTCCTCCGACGTCGTGGGGTCAAGCACCACACCGATCAGGCGAGTCCAGGGATCGTCTTCGACGACCACGACGGGCAGATTTGATTTCATTGAATGAATGTCATCCCGACGCGTCAAGCCAGCATGGAGACTGGCAAGGGCTGCCAATGCCGCGCCGGTTCATCGGGCCTACTCCATCTTGAAGCCGGTCGCCTTGATGATCGGCACCCAGCGCGCCAGCTCATCGGCGACCATGCTCGACGCTTCCTCCGGTCCGGAATCGAGGATCGGCTCGAAGCCCGACTTGATCAGGGATTTCTGCACCTCGTCTTCGGCCATCGCCGCGCGTGTGAGCTGGGTGATCTGGTCAAGGATCGGCCTGGGCGTCCCGGCACGTGCGAACAGCCCGTTGAAGTTGGCGGCCACCATGCCGGGCAGGCCGGCCTCGATCGCGGTCGGAATATCGGGCGCGGCCTTCATCCGCTGCTGCGCGGCAATTGCCAGGATGCGGACAGTGCCGGCGCGGTGGAACTGGAGCAGCGGCCCGCCGACATTGGGCGTCATCATCGGGATATGTCCGGCGGCGAGATCGGTCACGCCGGGCGCGGAACCCTTGTAGGGGATGTGCGTGATCTCGGGTGTGCCGATCAGATGCTTGAACAGCTCGCCCGACAAGTTGGTCATGGTGCCGGCGCCGGCCGTGCCATAGGACAGCTTGGTGGGGTTGGCCTTGGCGTAGGCGATGAACTCCGTGAGCGTACGCGCCGGCACCGACTCGTGCACCACGATGCAGGTGGGCGACAGGCACATGATGTAGACGCCGGCGAAATCCTTGACCGCATCGTAGGGCGGCTTCGGCATGATCGCCGGGATCAGGACCTGCGTGCTGGTGTTGCCGAAAACAAATGTATAGCCATCGGGTTGCGAGCGGGCGACCTCGGTCGCGCCGATCACGCCGCCGCCACCGCCTTTGTTCTCGATCACCACCGTGCCCAGCGTCGGCTTCATCTTGTCCGCCCACAGCCGCGCGGCGACGTCGGTCGCTCCACCTGGGGAGAACGGCACGATCAGGCGGATCGGACGGTCCGGATAGGCGAACGCGGGAACGGGCAGCCCGGCGGCCGATGCGGCGGCAAGTCCGTATTTGAGGAATTGGCGGCGGCCGAGCAGGCTCATGGGCATGGGCGTTCATCCTGTGGGAAAGGCGTCAAGCGATCTCCCGCCGACCAAAGGAGTGCGGCGACGCGGCGGAGGAGCCTCTTATTCCCCATCGACGGCGGCGTCGTCAACGACCGGGTGCCGTGGCACCATTCCGCATGCGCGCACACAATCCGGGCCCGCCAAAGTACCGCGCTCCGCCAAAGTAGCTCCGCCAAATCTCATCATCCGCAAGTCTCATCAATCCGCCAAGTCTCATCAATCCGCCAAGTCTCATCACAATGACGTCGATTGCCTCCAGGGCACTCGCCCGAATTTCGACCCTGTCGTATCGTTCAGGACGTGGATCCTCTGGCGCCATGTCATGTTGGACCTCGCCGGGCCCCACGGGGAGTTGAGGAATGCAGCCGCCGCATACCGACGCCCAGCCCACGGATGTGATGGAGCCCGCCTCACCGTCGCCATCGGGCGCGGCGCCATCGCGCGCGGCACCCGGCGACAAGGCGCCGCGCGCCAGCCGGGTCCCCTCCATCATCGTGGGTGTCATCGTCGCGGCCATCGCCGGACTCTCGATCTGGTTTCTCGTGCGCCCGCAGCCGCTGCTGGTCCAGGGCGAAGTCGATGCGACGCGGCTCGACATCGCCGCGCGCATCGACGGGCGCGTCGCCGACATTCCGGTGACGCGCGGAGAGAACGTCGCGGCCGGCGCGGTGCTGGTGCGGATCGACAATCCCGAAAACATCGCCAAGCGCGAGCAGGCGGCGGCGGGCAAGGTCGTCGCCGACGCCCAGCTTGCCAACATCAATGCCGGCACGCGCCCAGAGGTGATCGCGGCGCGCAAGGCGGCACTGGAGCGGGCGCAGGCGAGCGTTGTCCTTGCGCAGAAGACCTACGACCGCATCAGCCAGTTGGCCGAGCACGGCAATGCGCCGCAGGCACGCCTCGACCAGGTGACGGATTCCTTGCATGAGAGTCAGCGCGCGGTCGATCAGGCGAAATCCGGCTACGAGCAGGCGGTCAACGGCTACACCGCCGAAGAGCGCCAGATCGCCATGGCGAACGTACAGAAGGCGGCCTCCGACATCGCGGCCGTGCAGTCGATCATCGATCAGATGGTGATCACCGCGCCAGTGGCAGCGCAGGTCTACAAGCGCAACGTGGAGCCGGGCGAGTACATCTCGCCCGGCGTACCGCTGGTGACGCTGATCGACCTCAATGACCTCTGGATCCACTTCGACCTGCGGGAGGATCTGGTCAGGACGTTGAAGGTCGGGGACCGCTTCGCCGTGCGCATTCCCGCACTCGCGGATCGCCGCATCACGGTCGAGGTCAAGCTGATCGCCACCAAGGGCGAATATGCGAGCTGGCGCGCCACCCGCGCCACCGGTGATTTCGACCTGCGCACCTTCTCGATCCGCGCCTACCCGGTCGAGCAGGTGCCGGAGCTGCGCCCTGGCATGAGCGCATACCTGGACTGGCAGCAGCACCCATGAGGCCGCGGCCCAAGCCCGGATTCTGCCTCGTCGCCCGGCGCGAGCTGCGCTGGCTGCTGCATGACCGGGTCGCGCTCATCCTGATCTTCGGCGTGCCGCTGTTCGCCTTCGTCGTGCTTGGCCTGGTGTTCAGCCATCCGGTGATCCGGGGGCTGGGGGTGGTTGTCGTGGATGACGACCGGTCGGACACCTCGCGCGCGTTCGTGGAGCAGGTGGCGGCGGCTCCCGGCCTGAACATCGTCGCGCGTGCCGGCGATCTCGCGTCGGCGTCGCGCTCGATGCGATCGGGCGCCGCCATCGCCGCCATCTACATCCCGGCCGATTTCGAACGCGATCTCAAGGCCGGTCGGCGCCCGCAGGTCGTCGCCTTCTATAACCAGCAGTTCCTCACCGCCGCCGGCATCGCGTCGCAGGGCATGAGCGACGCGCTCGCCGCTGCCGCCGGCAATGTAGCGCCTGCGACCCGGGCGGCACCGGCGGCCTTGCAAGTCGGGGCGCTGGTCGCCGAAACCATCGTGCTGGTGAACCCGCAGCGGAACTATGCCCAGTTCCTGCTGCGTGCGCTGCTTCCGATGGTCATCCATGCGGTTATCGCGCTCGCCGCCGGCTATTCGGTCGGGTCCGAGTTCCGCCGCCGCAGCATGCGCGCCTGGCTTGCCTGCGCCGGCGGCAATCCGATCGTCGCGTTGGCGGGCAAGCTTGCACCGCTGTTCGCGGTATTCTTCCTCATCATGCTGGCGGTGCCGCTGGTGCTCGAGGGCTTGTTCGAGATCCCGTTCAAGGGCGACGTGATCATGATGATCGCCGCGGGCTCGCTGCTGGTCATCGGCTATCTCGCGCTGGGCGCGCTGCTTCAGCTTCTGGTGGGAGACCTCGCCACCGGACTCGGCCTCACCGGCCTCATCGTCTCCCCCGCCTTCGGCTACGCCGGCGTGGGTTTTCCGATCCTCGGCATGAACGCCTTCGCGGAGATCTGGGGCGCGTTGCTCCCGCTGCGCTGGTACATGGCCGTGCTGCTCGGACAGGCGGCGCGCGGGCTGCCGCTGCACGATTCGGCGAGGCCGTTCGCCGCGCTCGCCGCGCTGGCCGTGATCTACGCGGTATTCGCGCTCCTCCGCCTGCGCGCGATCGCACGGCGCACGCGCCGCGCAACGGCCTTGCCGGAACCGGCGGCAACGCCCGCAGCGCCGCGCGGCATCGGTGGAGCATTCGCCGCCGAATGGCGGCGCGTGCTCGCGCTCCGCGGCGCCTTCATCCTCCTGTTCATCGCGCCGTTGATCTATGGGCTCTACTATCCGCAGCCCTACCTCAGCCAGATTCTCCGCAAGGTCCCGATCGCTGTGGTCGACAACGACCTGAGCGAACTCAGCCGCGCGATCGTCCAGACCTTGGACGCCAGCGGAGCGGTGAGCGTGGCCCTGCAGGCCGGCACGCTTGCCGAGGCGCGGGCGGCGCTCGATCGCGGCGAGGCCTTCGCCGTGGTCGGTATCCCGCCGGGGACACAGCGCGACGTTCTCAAGGGCATCTCCGCCCATCTCCCGATCTACGCCGATGCCACCTACCTGTTCATCTTCCGATCGACGGGCACCGGCATCGTTACAGCGATCAATACCTTGTCCTCCGAGCTCGCCGCCGGCGGTGCGCGCACCGACGGCAGCCTTTTCAAGGCATCGCTCGCGGCACAGAGCCCGGCCGACGTCCTGCTGCAGCCGGTTTTCAATCCGGTCGGCGGCTATGCCAGCTACATCGTCCCGGCTGCCTTCGTGCTGATCCTGCAGCAGACCCTGCTCATCGGCGCCGCGATGCTGACCGGCGTCGCGCTGGCGCAGGCGAGAGGCGGCGCCTTCGCGAGCGTGTTCGGCCGCGGCATCGCGCACCTGACCATCTATCTGCCCGCGCTGGCGCTCTACTTCATCGTGTTGCCGCGCGTCTATGGGTTTTCCACCCTCGGAAATCCGCTGCAACTGCTAGCGCTGGCGTCATTGTTCATTCTCGCGACCAGCTTCATGGGCCAGGCGGCGGGCGCCTGGTTCAAACGACCGGAGACGCCGACCCTCATCTTCCTGGCCACCAGCCTGCCTCAGTTCTTTCTCACTGGCTTTTCGTGGCCGCGTGAGGCGATCCCGGCCCCGGTGCTGGCGGCGGGCACCATCTTTCCGTCGGATCTTGCGATCGACGGCATCGTGCGCATCGGCCAGTTGGGGGCGAGCCTTTGGGAGGTCGCGCACGACTGGCGCGGCCTCTGGGCTTTGGCGTTCGGTTATTTCGTCCTGGCCGCGATCTCTGCGCATTTCGTTGCACGGAGGCGGCATGGCTAGCCCGAATCACAGCGTGATTGCACGTGCCCTCATCGTCCTGCTGGTGCTCGTGGCCGCGGCGACGGGCGGCTATTTTTTGCTGCGGCCACAGCCGACCATGCCGATCGTGGGCGTCGTGCGCTCCACCGAGATTCGCGTCGCGCCCGAAGTGGGCGGTCAGCTCGCGGCGATCAAGGTGCATAAGGGTAGCAACGTGAAGGCGGGTGAGATCGTCGCCGAGCTCTCCGCACTTGAGTTGACCGCGGCAGTGGCGCAGGCGCGCGCCGCGCTTGCCGCCGCGACCGCCACCCGCGACCATGTCTACGCTGGGGTGCGCGCTGAGGAGATTGCCGGACTGGCGGCGGAGATCGGAAAGGCGAAATCACGGCTCGAATATGCGCAGTCGCAGCTCGAGCGCACCGCCTACCTGGCGCGCAACGACTATGCCTCGCAGCAGACCCTCGATCAGACCGAGAACGACGCAGCGACCGGGCGTGCCGACGTCGCGGAGGCGCAGGCCAATCACGCCGCGGCGGTGGCAGGCCCGACCAAGGAGGAGCGCGCCATTGCCGACGCGCAGGTGCGGGCCGCCGCGGCCGCGGTGGCGGTGCTCGAGCGGCAACTCGACAAGACCATTCTGCGGGCCCCGGCCGACGGCGTGATCAGCGTCATCGTGGCCGAGGTCGGCGAGAACATCCGGGCCGGCCAGCCGGTGCTCGCCATCGAGGCGCCGGACAAACGATGGCTGTCGTTCAACGCGCGCGAGGATACCTTGCGCGGCCTCACCGTTGGGACGACGGTCGGCGTCCAGATCGCCGGCACCGAACGGGCGACGCCGGCTCTCGTCACCGAGATCCTGCCGCTGGGACCGTTCGCCACCTGGCAAGCCGAACGCGCGGTCGGCGATCATGACCGCAATACGCTGCGCCTGCGCCTCGACCCGCAACGCGATGCCACGGCCTTCGAACCCGGCATGACCGTCTGGATCGACATTGGACCAAATTACTTACCCACGCGCCATTGACAGGAATGAACTGGGTGCTTTTCGTCGTGCTTGCGACCTCGACTTCGACCGACAAAGCGATAAATGCAACGCCGGTGCCGGTGGCCACGGAGCAGCTCTGTAACGAAGCGAAAAACAAGCTGATGGAGAGTTACCGGCGAAGCA